>Ga0209931_1000103_pt1 | contig 44601 bp, 43 predicted proteins | sample SalPonR1_B_D1_MG_FD_185697 | JGI IMG/M metagenome (GOLD analysis project Ga0209931, IMG submission 185697) | Salt pond soil microbial communities from South San Francisco under conditions of wetland restoration - Salt Pond MetaG R1_B_D1_MG... ...
CCTTTTAACAATGATTGAAAGGCAATAACAGAATGAGCCACAGGCACTCCAATATTCCGCAATACGGTAGAATCGGTTAAATCGCGTTGCAACCTTGATATTGGCAATTTAAGCGCTAAATGTTCGCACATCGCATTAGAAATTCCCAGATTTCCTTCTGCATTTTCAAAATCGATAGGGTTTACCTTGTGCGGCATGGCTGATGATCCCACTTCTCCTTTTTTAATCTTTTGCTTAAAATAGTTCATCGAGATGTACGTCCAGAAATCGCGGGAAAGGTCAATAAAAATCGTATTTATTCTTTTTAAAGCATCAAAAAATGCAGCCATATTATCGTAATGTTCAATTTGGGTAGTCGGGAAAGACCTGTTTAGCTGCAAAATATTGTTTACAAAATGATTTCCGAAATTATTCCAGTCGACTTCAGGGAAAGCCACATGATGAGCATTAAAATTACCCGTTGCTCCGCCAAATTTTGCAGAGAAAGGAATGGATTTAAGTTGCTTTAACTGCTCTTCCAATCGTACCAAAAAAACAGCAATTTCCTTTCCAAGTCGTGTAGGTGAAGCAGGCTGCCCATGAGTCCGTGCAAGCATAGGAATTTTTTCCCAATCTTTACTCAATTGCTTGAGCTTATTCATTAAATCGTAAAAAACGGGATAAAAAACATTTTCCATCGCATCACGCAACGAATAAGGTGTAGCAGTATTGTTTACATCCTGCGATGTCAATCCAAAATGGATAAATTCTTTATATGATCCGAGTTGAAAATCATCAAATCTTTCTTTTACAAAATACTCAACCGCTTTTACATCATGATTGGTTACTTTTTCAATATCTTTAATTTGTTGGGCATCTTCAACCTTGAAATCCTGATAAACTTGCCTTAATAACGTATATTTATTTTTGTCAAATCCGGATAGCTGATTCAAAGGAATTTCGCATAAGGCGATAAAATACTCAATCTCAACAAGTACACGATATTTTATTAATCCAAATTCTGAAAAATAGGTTGCAAGATTTTCTGTTTTGTTTCGATAACGTCCGTCAATAGGCGATATAGCCAAAAGTGTATCAATATTCATGATTTATTTTTTTCCTTTAAGAAATCACATGCAAATTAAACAAAAACAATTTATTTTCTATTATAATATTCGAAGCAATTGTATCTTTGTTAGGATAAAATTTAATCTAATGCGTAAAATTAAAATATCAGCAGTATCATATACCAACACTTTTCCGTTTATTTACGGAATTGAAAATAATGCAATTATTCAGAAAATAGCATTAAGTAAAGATGTTCCTTCGTCTTGTGCACAAAAATTGCTTAACAACCAGGTTGACATCGGGCTTGTTCCAGTGGCCATAATTCCAGATTTAGCCTATTCTGAAATTGTTACCGATTATTGTATTGGTGCATCCGGAATTGTACGGTCTGTTATTTTAGGCTCCAATCAACCCCTGGAAAAAATCAAAAAAATATATCTTGATTTTCATTCCCGCTCATCGGTTATGCTTTGCCGGGTTTTAGCCAAAAATTTCTGGAAAATTAATGTTGAATGGGCGAACACTTCCGAAGGATTTATTGAAAGTATTAAAGATAACGAAGCAGCCGTAATTATAGGAGACAAAGCGCTCGATTCCGAAACAAAGTTTCCGTATGTTTATGATTTAGCCGAAGAATGGATAAAATTCACCAACCTTCCCTTTGTTTTTGCAGCATGGGTAGCCAACAAGCCGATTAACGATTCTTTTCAAAAAGAATTTAATACAGCCTTACAATACGGGTTACAGCATATTGATGATATGCTTAAGGTATATGATGTTTCGTATCTCCCAAAACACATTAAAGCTAAAGATTACCTTAAAAATAACATTGATTTTCCGTTGGATGATAAAAAACGAAAAGGAATGCAACTATTTTTACAATATGCCAAGGAATCTCAATTATATTTCGGAAATTAGCCTAGACTAAATCTAATCAACAATGAAAAGATCAACTTTAATTATCCTTATTTTAGTATTTGCCTTTTTTAATGCTATGGCAAATTCAGATACAACAAGTGTTACAGACACATCGAAAAATATCGTTTATGTTTTTAGCATTAACGAAGATATTGCACCCCCCATGTGGCGGCTAACACAAAAAAGTTTTGAAGAAGCTTATGCCTTAAAAGCAAATTACATTATTATCAAACTGAATACTTATGGGGGGATGGTTAACATGGCCGATTCCATCCGAACCAAAATTTTAGAAAGTCCTATTCCAGTTTATGTTTTTATAACCAACAATGCAGCATCAGCAGGGGCATTAATATCTATAGCAGCCGATAGTATATACATGAAAAAAGGAGCTAAAATAGGTTCTGCTTCTGTAGTTGACCAATCCGGTAAAATTATGCCCGAAAAGTATCAATCATATATGCGCTCAACCATGCGCGCTACTGCTGAAGCACATGGAAAAGACACGATAATCAAAGGCAATGACACCATTGTAAAGTGGCATCGCGACCCGGTAATTGCAGAAGCCATGGTTGACCCTACAATCTATATCGAAAATATTTCTGATACCGGAAAAATTATTGCTTTTACAGCAAACGAAGCTATGGAAAACGGATATTGTGAAGCTACGCTCGAAAGTCTTCAGGAAATAATAGCACATGTAGGGATAAAAAATCATGATATTTATGAATACAAGCCAACCAGCCTGGAGAAATTTATTGGGTTTCTGATAAGCCCTGCCATTCAAGGTATTCTAATTATGCTCATTGTGGGAGGTATTTATTTTGAATTACAATCACCCGGAATTGGTTTCCCGCTGGCTGCTGCAATACTAGGAGCTATTTTGTATTTTGCACCACTTTATCTGGAAGGTTTAGCAGAAAATTGGGAAATGGTAATTTTTTTGGTTGGGCTAATTCTGATTATCCTAGAAATATTTGTTATCCCCGGGTTTGGAATAGCTGGAATAAGTGGTGTTATACTTGCATTTACAGGTTTAGTGCTTAGCATGGTTGATAATATCATTTTCGAATTTGAATTTCATGCAGTGGAAGCCATAGGAATGGTATTAAAATCCTTTATGATAGTAGCTATTTCTATCTTTCTATCTTTTATCTTATCGCTTTATCTGAGTCAAAAAGTGCTCACCTCGAATACTTTTTCATGGATAGTGCTCAATTCAACCCAAAAGAAAAATGAGGGTTATGTTGGCGTTGACAGCAAGCAAAAAAATGTGATAGGACAAACAGGGGTAGCACTTACCAATTTAAGACCCAGCGGCAAAGTAGAAATTGAGGATGAAATGTACGATGCCAAATCTGAAATTGGGTTTATAGAAAAAGGCCAAAAAGTGAAAGTAATTAATTATAGCTCAGGACAAATTTATGTTGTAAAAGTTGAAGCGTAGATTATGAATCAACAATTTATTTTAAGAGATTATCAAAAAAACGATTATCAAAAAATTAATGAATTATGGCAAACTACCGATTTAGGCGGTAGTCATCGTGGTGATGATGATAAAATCATTGCGCATAGCCTGGAAATCGGTGGAAGATTAATTGTGATTGAAAATACTGAAACCGACGAAATCATCGGTTCATCCTGGATGACTTTCGACGGACGCAGAATCCATCTGCATCATATTGGTGTGAAGCCCGAATTTCAAAATCAGGGTTTGGGGAAATTGCTTACCAAAGAATCGTTAAAGCATGCCAAAACAAAAGGATATCAAATAAAACTGGAGGTACATCAATCGAATAAAAAAGCCATAGAGATTTACAAAAAACTTGGTTTTGCCTTTTTAGGTGACTATGATGTTTATATTGTCAGAGACCTTCATTCTCTTACATTTTAATGTTAAAATTTCTTAAAATCAAACTTAAATTTTTTTCTCCGGGAATAATTAAGTAATTTTATAGTTCGTGTGTAACTAAAAATAATCACGCTATGACAATTACATTCAATGAGTTACGAAAGATTAAAGACCGTTTACCCCATGGAGCAATTCGAAAAATTGCCAACAATTTAAACCTGAATGAGGAAACGGTAAGGAATTACTTCGGTGGCACAAATTACCGCGAAGGCGAAAGTGCCGGAATCCATTTTTCACAGGGTCCCGATGGCGGAGTCGTAAAAATTGATGACACCACAATACTAGATATGGCTATTAAAATGACCGAAGAAACACAATCTAGAAACTAAGTTTTTAAAAAATTCCTTCGGAAAAGCAGAAAATTTCATTTTTCTGCTTTTTTGTTTTTAAATGAAATGTATTTTTGTTTGAAATACAATTTGATGGATGAATGACCTAAATTACCTAATAGAAAAGGCGGAAAAAGAATGGCTAAATAAGCTATATAATTTTTGTAAATCGGTTTTCTCCAAATCTAAAATTCCTTCCCACGACCATAACCATCATTATCGCGTATGGGTATATTGTAAAGAAATCCTTACTGCTTTATATCCAAATAACAATATTAATTATGAATTAATTGAAGGATGTATCATAGCTTCCTTTTTTCATGATACGGGTTTAAGCAATACAGTAAATGAATTTCACGGACAAGAAAGCAAAAAAATCTGCCAGGATTATTTTAAAAATAAAAACCTTGAAACACCAAAAAATTTTAGTGATATTTTGTGGGCCATAGAAAAACATGATGATAAGAACTACCAACCGAAGAAACAAGAAGCGGAGTCACTATTATCGATTATTTGCAATGCAGATGATTTGGATGCTTTTGGCAATATTGGCGTAATCCGGTATACTGAAATATACCTGTTAAGAGGAATAGAGATGAGCGAGCTTCCAGAACTAGTTATTCAAAACATTGACAACAGATTCCGGCATTTTAAAAATACTTATAAGGATTATCCTGAATTATATAAGAAACACCAAACCCGATATTTAATAACCAGAAAATTTTTTAAAGAATTACAGGAAGAATTTATTTAATTACAAAATCCAACATTTTCTCATCTTCGATATAGGCTGTAAGCCTGTCGCCAATTTTCACAGGGCCAACTCCGGCAGGAGTCCCCGTAAATAACAAATCGCCGATTTTGAGGGTTGTAAATTTCGAAACATAAGCTATCAGCTGATCTATCGGGAAAATCATATCTTTAGGATTACCCTGTTGTACGATATTTCCATTTAACTCGAGTCGGAAATTAATATTGTTAATATCGCCTATTTTTTCCAGTGGTAAAAATTTACTTATTGGAGCAGCACCATCAAAGGATTTGGCCATTTCCCAGGGTAATCCTTTTTCTTTGCAATTTTTTTGCAGGTCGCGGGCAGTAAAATCTATACCTAAGCCTATTTCACTGTAATATCTATGCGCAAATTCAGTGGCAATATTTTTTCCCAATCGGTTAAGTCTTATCACAATCTCTACCTCATAATGAATATCGGTTGAAAAATCGGGATAAAAAAAAGGGTGATTATTTCGCAACAAAGCGGTTTCGGGCATCATAAAAAATACCGGTTCTTTAGGAACGGGGTTATTAAATTCCTTTGCATGGTCGATATAATTTCTACCAATAGCAATTATTTTCATGATATCTTAATTAAAAAATTCAACCGAACTCATTTATTATCGTGGAAAACAATTTTGTAAGGTCTTACTTCGCTTTTTGATATTCCATTTTTTATAGCCGGATCATTATGTACAATTTCCATTAATTCTTTCTCACTTTCAACATCAATAACGAACATTCCACCCCGTTTTTTTAATCCAGAAAGGGACCTGTAATAATAAATTTTCCTTTGTTAAACAGTTCCTTAAGATACTCAACATGAGGTTACATCATTTCTTAACATATGGTGAATTACTACATAATTCATACGGATAAATTTTAAATTCCTATTCTACAAATGATTTTTGCCAAATATACCGGTTTAAATTAACTATTAAACTTTCTTAACTTAATAGCGGTTAACACTTTTTTGGTATACAAAGGAAATTCACTTTTTATAATCCATCCAAAATATCCGGGATCTTTTTCAAGCACCGACTCAACCGTTTTCCCTTTATATTTTCCAAAGTTAAAGACTTCTTCACCTTTATCATTATAAACAATGCGCCCTGCAAAATCAGCATTGGTGTTATGTGTTGAAAATTTAGACAATTTCTCTACGTCATTTTCAAGTTCATTATAACGATCAAGCTGAGATTTTAAAATTTCAAACGTTGCTTTCGTATCTGCTTCGGCGCTATGTGCATCTTCTAATATTTTATTGCAATAAAATTTATAGGCAGCACTTAAGGTTCGTTGTTCCATCTTGTGAAAAATTACCTGTACATCTATTGACCGCAATTTTTTTAAGTCAAAATCAATTTCTGCACGAATAAATTCTTCGGCAAGTAAAGGAATATCAAACTTAGCTGAATTGTATCCGGCAATATCACATCCTTCAATAAACTGAGCGATACTTTTTCCTACTTCGTTAAAGGTAGGTTTATCTTTTACATCCTCATCGCTAATACCATGAATTTCAGTTGATTGTAGCGGAATAGGAATTCCCGGATTAATCAACATGGTTTTCATTTCTTCGGAACCATCAGAAAATACTTTAAGGAGCGAAATCTCCACAATTCGGTCGTTAGCAATATTTACTCCTGTTGTTTCCAGGTCAAAAAATACAATTGGTTTTTTTAAATCTAAATCCATTCTTTCGATTTTTGTCCTTTAAAAAAAAAGAGTTTCAATCCGAAACTCTTTTACAAGGGATTTATACAATAACTTTTTATCCTTTAATCATCATGGGCATTAGCAACATCAACACATCTTCATCTTCATTTTCTTTTTCGGCAGGAAAAAAGATTCCAGCTCTCGATGGGTCTGAAAACTCAGCCAAAACATCTGTTGATGTTAAATTTGAAAGTATTTCGATGAGAAATGAAGATTTAAAACCAATTTCCATCTCATCCCCTTCGTATTGAGAATTTAATCGTTCATTTGCGGAGATTGAAAAATCAATATCCTGAGCAGAAACATTCATCTGATTATTTTTCAACTCTAATTTTACCAAATTACTTGCCTGGTTAGAGAATAAAGCAACCCGTTTAAGTGCGTTGTATAGTTCCAACCGATCAATCGTAAGTTTATTTGGATTATTGGTGGGTATAACTGAATTGTAGCTTGGATAATTACCTTCAACTAATCGGGAAACTAATTTATAATTTGACAATGTAAAGAATGCATTTTTATCATCAAATTCAACCATCACATCATTTTCTTCTTTAGGCAAAATAGCTTTTAATAGCGATGCGGGTTTTTTCGGTAAAATAAATGATGATTCCTGATCAGCTTTAGCATCCATTCTTCGATAACGAACTAATTTATGGGCATCAGAAGCAACAAATGTCATACTATCAGTAAACAATTCAATATAAATACCATTCATTACCGGACGTAACTCATCATCTGCTGTAGCAAAAAGAGTTTTAGTAATTCCATTTAATAATAATTCAGAAGGTAACTGAACAGATGTCTTTTGCTCTTCTTTAATAATAGGCAACTGAGGAAAATCCTCACCATTTTGTCCAACTACATTATATTTTCCGTTTTCTGTTGTAATAACTACACCAAACGTTTCGATATTGATATCGAAAGTCAGAGGCTGATCGGGAAACTCTTTAAGTGTATCGGTTAAAATTCTGGCAGGAATAGCTATACTTCCTTCATCAGTTACATTTTCCAAGGTAATATTCGTAATCAGGGTAGTTTCTAAGTCCGAAGCCGTAATTTTTAACTCATTATTTTCCAACTGAAATAAAAAATTGTCAAGAATGGGCAACGTGTTTTTTGTACTTATAACCCTGCTAATAGCCTGCAAATGACTTAATAGCTCTGTACTGGAAATAACAAACTTCATTGGTATTTATTTTAAATTTTTAATGTTTTTATAACTATAGAATTAAATATCAATAATACGAAAAAAATATCAAGTAGCCAATAAGGCTAAGGGATTTTTATGCTAGCGAAAATAATCAATTTCTTTCAATAAAGGATCAAAAATATAATATTGAATAATAATTAATTCATTATTTTGATTAAAAATAGCGTAAGCTCTATTATAATCATAGGTTAATTTATTTCCGAATTCATCAAATTCCTTCTCAGGAGGTTTTCTGTATATGGTTATGCTATTGGTGAAATCATCAACATTGGTGAGGCTAATTATACAAAAAGGGGCAGAATGTAAAAGTGAATCGGTTTTTTGTTTTGAAAGCTCCTTTTCTATACGTTCAAAATCAATTCCCTGAAAATAAATGAAATACCGAACAACGCGCTCAATGTTAAAATCTTCCACAAATAGGTTCTTATAAGGTTGTTTTAAAGCAAAAGTACCATCACCAAAATTAATTAAAGTAAATGATTTAGAGGAATCACCAGGATATTCAGTCGTTATAGATTTTATATTTTGCGGCTGATAATCAAAAACAGATTTATTGCGCCATAAACTTTGATCTATAGAGAATAATTCAGCTACCAATCCTTTGAAAGAAGGAATCCTAACAGTAATAGGGTCTCCTCTTTTAGCCATCATCATATAAGTTTTATGGTTATCTATGTCAGATGTACTTACATAATATTTGCGAGGGATGCGGTTTTTTCTATAAATTTCAACGAGAATTCCTTCTTTTTCGAGTACTGTAGCAATTCGCTCTTTTTCATTCTCTGAGATAGGAGCAGCAATCTGAATCCTGCTTAAGGCCATCAGAAAATTATTTACAATACTTTGTCTGGCGATATATTTATCATTAATTTTCCATTGCTCGCTTTCTTTAACAAGAGTAATCTCTTCATCAGGAGAAAAAATCTTTATTTTATCAATCTTTTTTGTTTCTTCAATGGCAAAATGAGTATTTCGACTACCTAATGTTCCTTTTGAATCGTTAAAAAAGTAAGCAGTAGCAATGATCAATAAGATAAAAACAACCAAGAGTGTTTTTTTTGTATTATTCATTCTTTTAAATAATAACATGATTTAAGCAGTATATTTACGTTTTCTAAAATAAATAATTATCCACCCAAAAAGAAGGATAAAGATAATTGGGAAAACCGTATTAATAATTTGCCACTTCACTCTTTCGTCGATAATTTTAGCTTTATCTAAAATGCGAAGCTTAATATCACGCGACCGTAATTCAAGTAATTCTTTTTGGTCTACCAGATAATGTACTGCATTCATTACAAATTCCTTATTCCCATATATTTGTTTCGTATACCTGTCGTAACCTAAAGGTGAAATAAAAATACCATCGGCACGTTCACGAACCTCATTTCGTATAATATCAGCATCAGAAACGACAATCATTTCAGTAGGTTCACTGGTTTCTTTAAATGAGCAATCATCCATTCCAATAATATTTTTCAAATATCGGTTTTTAAAAACCGATTCAAAAGTCCCTTCGAGTAATACAGCAATGGGTAAATTCGATTTTTGAAATGCTGCCGGATTAATTTGCTCACGCACTTGCGCCAGATTAATGAGTAACGGCGCATTTAAGATTCTGGCATTGGCCGATGAAGATAAGAGGACTTTCTTTATCATATCATTCCCATTTCCTACCGTATCAATAACACTAGGAAATTCTGCCTTAATCATATTTAAACTTTTTGTTACAGGATGATTATTTGGTGAAATAAGTAATGGATAATACAACCAGGGAGCTGGAACAAATTTAGGTTGACGACTATCCACAGCTGTATTTACAGGAATTACTGCACATTGAACGTCTTGAATAATATTAGGATTAATACGCACGCCATATTTAAAAAGCATATCGTTAAGATTAACATCATTCATCAATGCAAAAGTAGAGCTGCCGGTGGATAAACTATCCATATTTACGGTTGCCGCATCAATAAACCAAAGCACTTTTCCACCATTCATAATATACTGGTCAATAATAAACTTACTTTTTTCAGTATACTTATCTTTAGGTCCAGCTATTATAATAGCATCATATGGATCAAGAATATTTAAATAATCTTTAATGGTTACTCTATCGATTGCATAATATTCTGCAAGTTCTTTAGTTATGTCTCCGGTTTCAAATTCATCTAATTCATTTTGACCTTCGATAAATGCGATTTTTTTACGCGTTGTAATTGTTATTTTTCGTATAGCATCAACAAGCTCATATTCAATATCCTGAATCGAATTATTTAAATTTACTTCAGCAGAAAAAGCGGGATTATTTTTCAAAAAATTAACCGGAGTTTCTTTGTCACCATATATTATTATAGCTCCAGGGAAAAGAATTTTTTCAGCCATCCCTCCTTCACGATCTCTGTCTTTTACATTGGTTGGATCTAATCCTCTTTCATAAAGATCCTGATAAATTGCATCTCTTTTTGATTGGTCGTTAGAAGCTGATGGGTTTATAAAAGTATACTGAATATTTTTCCCTGCAATAACTCTAAATTCATCCAACAACTCTTTAACTGATTTTTGCATTCGTTGAAAACCAAAAGGCATATCTCCATCTAAATAAACTTGGATATAAACCGTGTTATCTAATGAATCGAGTAATTCATGGGTTACATCAGACAAAGTATATCTTTTGTCGGCAGTCAAATCTAAGCGAAAAAAAGTTTGAAATGAAATATAATTAATAAGCAAAATAATGACCAGCGCAAGAATTAATTGTATGATATTTTGTTTTTTTTGATTTTTCATTACATATACTTTTTAAAAAGTTACCACTTTCTACTTTGTAAAATGGTTTTTGTAATTAAAAGGAAGAAAGCAATTACACTAACAAAATAAATAATATCACGACTATCAATTATCCCACGGCTCATTGATTTATAATGCTCATTAATGCCCAGATTGATAATTAGTGCTTCAAACGATTTAAAAAAGCTTAATTCGCTTATAAAGTCAAATCCAATGTAAGCAACAAAACATAGCAACATTCCGATAATAAATGCTACAATTTGGTTATCTGTAAATGAAGAGGACAAAATACCAATGGCTACATAAATGGCAGCTAAAAAAAACAGTCCGATATATGAGCCCCAGGTTCCACCTGTGTCTATGTTTCCAACAGGATTCCCCAATTGATAAACGGAATAAAAATAGATTAATGTGGGCAATAAAGAAAAAAGAACTAAAATCAGAGCAGCCAAATATTTTGCAAATATAATCTGAAAATCAGATAACGGACGGGTTAAAAGCAACTCAATAGTCCCTGAACGTTTTTCATCGGCAAACATACGCATAGTAACTGCCGGAACTAAAAATAAAAATATCCACGGAGCAATAGCAAACAAAGAATCTAACGTAGCATATCCTCCATCAAGCACATTATTGCTTCCTGAAAATACCCATATAAATAAACTATTTACAATAAGAAAAACAATAATTACAATATATCCGGTAATAGAACTGAAAAAATTATTAACTTCTTTTTTTAAAAGTGTAAACATTATCTAAATATTTATTTGAACACAAATTTAGTTTTAAAATCTTTTATTCAAAATCATACGAATTAAATTTATCAATTGCTACTTTTGTAATGCAACTCATAAATTCGGTTAAATGCTTTTTAAACGATATATTCTTTTATTCATTATATATATTTTTGCTTTTTCATGTTTGGCACAGAAATCGGATTTTAAAAATTCCGGATTAGGAGTTGAAATAGACTATGGCTATGGTTTTGTTATGCCACACCATAAAATGATAGAATATTTTGTTGAAGATCATATCCAAACGCTGGATATAAGATTAAATAAAACAACTCATGGTGAGAAATACTGGAACCAGCTGTTTAGATATCCTCACTACGGAATCGGTTTTTATCGGGCAAATTTAGGAAATAATGAAGTTTATGGATTTGCGAATGCCCTTTACTCATACCTAAAAGTTCCTTTATTGGGCAGTTGGGAAACGACTAATTTAAGTTGGCAAATAGGTTTTGGTGCTTCATACCTCACCCAATGTTTTGATATTGAAGATAACTCACAAAATTTAGCGATTGGGTCTCATGTAAATATTTATGTGGATTTAAGTTTACAATCACAAATTCCAATTACAGATAAGCTGAGTTTAAATAATAATTTAAGATTTACTCACTTCTCAAATGGGAAAGTAAAATCGCCCAACAAAGGATTAAATATAATTTCTGGTTCCATTGGATTATTATATCATTTTAATACACCAACGAAAAAATACCAACTTGAATTACCTGAAATGGAAAACAAAAATGAATATTCGATTATTTATGCCGGAGGCATTAAAACAAAATCGAGATATGATCCAGGCTCTTTTTATGCTTCATCATTAATGTTAGATTACTACCATAATTATTCGTTGAAAAGACGTTGGTTATTGGGGACCGATTTGTTTTATGATGAAACAAAAAAAGAATACTCCCACAAAAAACAAAAATCAAATATGGCAAATATCAATTTATATCAAGTGGGATTACATGTTGGTCACGAAATGGTAATGGGAGATTTGGCATTGACCATTAATCTGGGCGGATATGTTTATGCTCCTGTTAAAGAAGATGCTCCCATATATAGTCGTATAGGATTACGTTATCGATTTGCTGAAAAATATATGGCCAATTTAACATTAAAATCACATTGGGCTATTGCTAGTTATATTGAGTGGGGCGTTGGATATGTTTTTTAAATTTAATTTTTAAAATGTTTATTATCAATATATTACAATGAAAAATATTGTTTTTATAATTCCGATTATGTTTTTATATTCTTGCCAGGAATCTTTGTTCAACTCTGGAGAAATGATTACCCAGGAAATAAAAACCTCGCCATTTAAAAATATTGAAATCAATGATATTTTTGAGGTTTATCTTTATCAGGATACTATTGAAAAAATAATTGTTAAGGGAGGAAGCAATCTAGTTTCTAACCTTACATTTGATGTAAATCAGGAAAAAACTCTAACCATTGATAATTTAAATAATGCAAGATGGTCAAGAGATTATGAAAAAATTGAATTACATATTACCGTGGACACATTACACTTTTTAACCCTTAATGCTCCTGCTAGAGTGAGATGTATGGACACATTAAAAACTCCAGAGCTCAAAATATTTTCTATTTCGGAATATGCTGAAATTTCTGTTTTAGTAAATTGTAATAATTTATACCTTGTAAATTCAGGCACTTCAGGTGGACAAATAAATTTAGAAGGGTCTACATATAATTTTGGGTTTTGGGCCAGGGCATCGTTACAACTTTTTGCGAAAAAATTTAAAGCCAAAAAAATTACAGCTAAAAATGAGAGTATAGGGAATTGTTATATTCATGCAACCGAATATCTTTCTGTAGAAATCTTAAGAACTGGATTAATTTATTACCATGGTGATCCCGAAACAATCGAATATGTAAATGAAGAATCCAAAGATAAACTTATTAAGATGGATTAATATCTTTTTGCAAATAGGTATAAAGCAATTTTGCTACTCTTTCTGAAGCACCTGTCCCACCCAATTTTTTTCGTAATTCTTTATAATTATCCAGCATTTTCTGACGAAAATTTGTATCGTAAAGAATCTTATTTAATTCGGTCTTTAACTTTTCTGCATTCATTTCAAACTGAATTAACTCTTTCACTACTTCTGCATTCATAACTAAATTAACCAATGAAATATATTGTGTTTTTACAAACTGCTTAGCAATAAAGTAGGAAACGTTACCAGCTCGATAACAAACCACTTGAGGAACGTTAAATAAAGCAGTCTCGAGAGTTGCTGTTCCAGAAGTTACAAGGGCTGCATTTGCATATTTTAATACATCGTAAGTTTGATTAAAAACTACTTTAACTCTATTATTTTGAACAAATTTCTGGTAATAATCAGGTTCAATAGAGGGAGCTGTAGCAATAACAAATTGATAATTTTTATAATGATCAATTATCTCAAGCATCACACCCAAATTTCTGTCAATCTCTTGTTTTCGGCTTCCGGCCAATATAGCAATAATTGGTTTATTTTCCAGTCCGTTATTATTTATAAAATCATCGAAACTACCCGGGTCATTTAATTTTTCCTGTACAGCATCAAGCAAAGGATTCCCTGCATAGTCAACGGGATAGTTATGTTTTTTAAAGTAATCAACCTCAAATGGAAAAATTACAAACATGCGATCTACAAAAGCTTTTATTTTTTTTATACGAGATTCTTTCCATGCCCAAATTTTAGGCGAAATGTAATAATAAACCTTTATTCCTTTTGATTGAGCAAATTCGGCAATACGCAGATTAAAACCTGGATAATCGATTAAAATCAAAACATCAGGAGAATAAATTAAAATGTCTTTTTTACAAATCTTAAGAAAATTATTGATTTTACGTAAATTTAAAACAACCTCCAGAAACCCCATGATAGCAGTTTCTTTGTAATGCTTAACTAAATGGCCGCCTTGTTGCTGCATTAAATCACCACCCCAAAAGCGAAATTCAGCTTCCGGGTCAATGTTTTTCAATCCTTTCATCAAATTTGAACCGTGTAAATCACCGGAAGCTTCGCCTGCTATTAAATAATATTTCATTTCTTTTCGATAAGATTACAAAGCAAACTTAGTAACAAACACAAAAATGGCAAATATAATGGTAGCCATTAAAACACCACGCGCCGAATACAAATAATTTAACCAGATAAAAACAAAAAAGAGAATAAGGTTTGGAATAACACACAGGCTCACAATTTTAGTAAAAATTTGGGTATCGATTAAATAGTCAATAAGCTCTGTAAAAACATATTGAGTAAACCTGGAAAAATAGACAATAAGCATCGTAACAATGGGTGCTAAGATACCAAGAATGAGTCCTAAAGTGAAATTATTGAATGTATATTTAGATTTCATATTTCCATTGCTTAAAGAAGTCCATTTTATCGTAGGCTGTGAAATCAATTTTTATAGGCACTATTGAAATATAATTATTACCTAATGCCCATTCGTCGGTATCAGTAGAACCGTTCTCGGCATTTTCAAAATAGCCGGTAAGCCAAAAGTACTCACTATTACGGGGGTCAATACGTTTTTCAAATTCTTCTTTCCAAACTCCTTTAGCCTGTCGGCAAATTTTAACTCCTTTAATTTCATCCTGGGCTACCGGCGGAAAGTTAACATTAAGACAGGTGCTTTCCGGCAATCCATTAATTAATGTATTCTCAACTATTTTTTTCCCATATTGAATGGCAGCGGTAAAATCTGCATTACTTGAATAATCTAGGTGCGAAAAACCAATCGATGGAATTCCGTAAATACAACCTTCAATTACAGCACCCATCGTTCCAGAATAAACAATACTTACCGATGCATTAGAACCATGATTAATTCCCGATACAATTAAATCAGGTTTGCGATGAACAATTTCACTCATAGCCAATTTAACAGAATCAACCGGAGTCCCGTTACAACCATATATTGTAACGTTTTCTTCTTCTTTTAACTTTTTATATCGAATCGGAACTTTTACTGTTATGGCATGAGCCATTCCTGAATTCCCATGCAAAGGTGCAACCACAACTACTTCACCAAAAGGTTTAACCATTTCAACAAGAGCATGAATTCCTTTTGCATGCACTCCATCATCGTTTGTAACTAAGATTAAAGGCTTATTTTTTTCCAATGTTTAACACTTTTTTAATTAACTTTTAACTTTGCAAAGATATTCAATTCGCCCGAGTTTCCATACAATCACTTTTTAAATTATAGTTAAATTTGCTATAATCATTAACATACGATATATTAATAACAAAACCCTCATTATTTTTATCAACAGTAATTTATCAGGCTCAAGGATTAATACTTACTCATTTTTTTATATTTTTGCTTTTTATTCAAATTCGAAAACTAATTTATTCTTATGAAGATATCATACAACTGGCTCAAAAATTATATCGATACAGATTTATCGCCCAACGAGGCAGCAAAAATTTTAACCAATACAGGATTGGAAGTTGAAGGAATACAGCATTTTGAGTCGGTAAAAGGCGGATTAGAAGGGTTAGTAATTGGCAAGGTTACCTCCTGCAAAAAGCACCCAAATGCTGACAAACTAAGTGTAACTACAGTTGATATTGGCCAAGGGGAAGAACTACCCATTGTTTGTGGGGCACCCAATGTAGCCGAAGGACAAAAAGTAGTCGTAGCAAAAGTAGGAACAACTCTGTATATTGGTGATGATGAATTAAAAATAAAAAAAGCAAAAATACGTGGAGAAGTTTCTGAAGGGATGATTTGTGCCGAAGATGAAATTGGTTTGGGCACCTCACACGAAGGAATCATGGTTTTGGAAAACTCGGCAAAAGTAGGCACTCCTGCCAATCAATATTTTGAGATTGAAACCGATACCGTTTTCGAAATTGGGCTTACCCCCAACCGAATAGACGGTGCTTCGCACATAGGTACAGCCCGGGATTTGGCTGCTTTTTTAAATCTTAAAGAAAAAATCGATATCAAAAAACCATCGGTAGCACATTTTGAAATAGATAATAATAATCTACCAATTGATATTGAGGTAGAAAATACTGAAGCCTGCCCACGATATTCAGGAATTACAGTATCAAATATAAAAGTAGGCCAATCACCTCAATGGTTGCAAAACAAACTTAAAGCAATTGGGCTAAACCCTATCAATAACCTGGTTGATATTTCCAACTTTGTTTTACACGAAACCGGTCAACCTTTACACTTTTTTGATGCCGATAAAATTAAAGGGAAAAAAGTAATTATAAAAACGTTAAAAGAAGGTTCAATTTTCACCACTCTTGACGAAAAAGAAAGAAAATTATCGGCTGATGATTTGATGATTTGCAATCCAAAAGAAGGAATGTGTATTGCCGGGGTATTTGGTGGTATAAAATCCGGTGTAACCGAAAATACAAAAAATGTTTTTATCGAAAGTGCTTATTTTAATCCGGTATACATCCGAAAAACAGCTAAAAGGCATGGCTTACATACCGATGCCTCGTTCCGTTTTGAGCGTGGTGTAGATCCAAATAACACTATTTATCCACTAAAAAGAGCGGCTCTTTTGATAAAAGAAATTGCCGGGGGAGATATATCTTCCGATATTGTCGATATTTATCCACATCCTGTTAAAAACTGTACAATTGATTTAACGTTTAAAAATTTAAAACGATTAACTGGTAAAGAGATTGACAAAGATATCGTTAAAAAAATTCTTAAATCGTTGGATATTAAAATTATCCATGATAATGATGAGCTTTTAAACCTTGAAATTCCAACTTACAGGGTAGATGTTACCCGTGAGGCTGATGTGATTGAAGAAATACTTAGAATTTATGGATATAATAACATAGAGATTACTGACCATGTAAATTCAAGCATCTCCTACTCACAAAAACCCGATAAAGAAAAAATTCAAAATCTGATATCGGAGACATTAACAGCCAACGGTTTTCATGAAATCATGTGCAACTCGTTAACCAAAGCTGAATATTATACTAATTTAAAATCCTATCCAGCAGAGCATTTAGTACCGATTTTCAATCCGCTTAGTAATGATTTAAATGTAATGCGACAAACCTTATTATTTGGTGGACTTGAGTCCATTGCTCACAATATTAATCGGCGTAATCCGGATTTAAAATTATACGAATTTGGAAATTGCTACTACAAGAAAAAAACAGAAAGCGAAAATCCGCTTAAGAAATTTGAGGAAACGAGACAAACAGCAATTTTCATTACCGGAAATAAAACACCCGAAAGCTGGGTTAATAAACAAAAACCCACCACCTTTTTTTATTTAAAATCGTTTGTTGAAAATATGCTGGAAAAACTGGGTATTGATTTAAATCATATGCAGCAAAACGAAGTAAAAAAAGATATTTTTTCCGATGGGTTAACTTATTTAGTTAACAACAAAACTTTGGTTGATTTTGGTTTTGTGAATAAAAAAATATTAAAAACCTTTGATATTGATGCACCGGTATATTATGCAGAATTTAATTGGGATAATCTATTAAAAGTTACTTCAAAACATAGCATCCGATTTACCGAAATAACAAAATACCCTGAAGTAAGACGGGACCTTGCCCTTTTAATTGATAAGGAAGTGCGGTTCAATCATATAAAAGAACTGGCCTACAAAACAGAAAAGAAACTCTTGAAACAGGTTTCGTTATTTGATGTTTTTGAAGGAGAAAAACTGGGGACCAATAAAAAATCTTATGCAGTAAGTTTTATCTTACAAGACGAAAACAAGACCCTTACTGACAAACAAATTGATAAGATAATGAATAATTTTATCCGGGTTTTTGAAAAAGAACTAAGTGCTAAGATTAGATAATATTTATTAAACTTTCAAGATGAAAAAAATAACCAAAAGAGAAATTGTTGCATTTATACTGGGCATTCTTTTTACTTTTTTACTTGAAATATTGTTTAATTGGAATGCCCATGTAAAAGCTTTTAAAGAAGGAATGAAAAATGCACAAAAACATTCATTAACCGAACATCTAAACTTTTAAGGCTATGGCAAAAATAGAACTTATTCAGGACGACATCACCAAATTAGAAGTTGATGCCATTGTAAATGCAGCCAACAAATCGTTGCTTGGCGGAGGTGGTGTAGATGGTGCTATTCACAGGGCTGCCGGAAGCGAGCTGCTCGAAGAGTGTAAAACGTTAAACGGTTGCGAAACCGGGGAAGCTAAAATTACAAAAGGCTATCATCTTCCTGCTAAATTTGTTATCCACACAGTTGGGCCGGTTTGGCACGGAGGCCAAAACTATGAATACGAATTACTTGCTAATTGCTACAATAATAGTTTAAAGCTTGCTTTAGAAAACAACATTAAAACCATTGCTTTTCCAAACATAAGCACAGGAGTATATGGTTTCCCGAAAGATAAAGCAGCTAAAACAGCCCTAAAAACAGTTACTAATTTTTTAAATCAACATAACCAAATAAAAAAAGTTTATTTTGTTTGCTTTGATAATGAAAATTATAGCCTTTATAAAGAATTGCTCAAATAAACTCAAATATTTTTTAAAAAGCTGAACGGCTCAATGGATACAAACCAATTTTATGATAAAAGAAACACAAACAAAAGTTAAAAATTTCCTGTCACTCGTAAAATTCAGCCACACTATTTTTGCCATGCCCTTTGCTTTTATTGGCTATTTCCTGGCTTTGTATCAAACCAATGCAAATTTTGAATGGAAGCTTTTAGGCCTTATTGTATTATGTATGATTTTTGCCCGAAATGCTGCCATGGCATTTAATCGTTTTGTTGACCGTGAAATCGACAACAAAAATCCCCGTACCGCTGTTCGTGAAATCCCTTCGGGCATTATCAAGGCTAAATCAGCACTAATTTTTGTAATTGTTAATGCATTACTATTTATTCTAACCACCTACTTTATTAATAAAATTACGTTTATTCTTTCGCCTGTAGCACTTTTCATTATATTAGGGTATAGTATCACCAAAAAATTCACAGCCATTTGCCATTTAATTCTGGGTTTGGGTTTGTCGCTTGCTCCTATTGGAGCATATTTAGCCGTTACAGGAACATTTGATGTTCTGCCCATTCTTTACTCATTTGTAGTATTATTTTGGGTAAGCGGGTTTGATATTATTTATGCTTTACAGGATTTAAATTTTGATAAGGAAGAACAATTAAAATCATTTCCTGTATTTTTTGGACGAAAAGGTGCCTTAAGCGCTTCAATCCTATTGCACTTTTTATCGGCAATAATAGTAATTATTGCAGGAGTAATTGCCGGTTTTGGATTAATGTACTGGTTGGGAAGTATCATCTTTATCATCCTGTTAATTTACCAGCACCTGTTAGTTAAACCCAATGATTTAAGCAGAGTAAACCTAGCCTTTTTTACAACCAACGGAATTGCCAGTATTATATTTGCTGTATTTACGATTACCGAGCTGGTATTTGATATCTGGATTTTATAAAAACACACCAAACGACATTTTGACATAACCAGCATTACTGCAACATGTTGGCACAAAATTTGGATTCTGTTTTTTACAAACTTTTTATTGCTATAAATTATCAAATAAGTAATCAAATCACTTAAAAATGATGGTTATGGCTGATAAGTTATTTTTTAAACCTTCACATTCAATTTTGGGTGGTTATTACATTCCGGTAAGGAATGACTGGAATTATCATATTCGAAAAAGACACCTAACCTCAAAAGAAAAAGAACTATTCGAAAAAGAATTTGGTGAACAGATAATTACAGACGACCAATACTTTGAATGGTGGAAAAAAATACATTCTATTCATTAAAAAAGAAAGGAGGTAATGATGAAAATTAAAAAAATATTATTGATTACGGCTTCATTATTAATCCTTGGAACAATTATCGGTTTTTCAATTAATGTAAATAGAACGGAATCCGAAAAAAAGGATACACCACAAGAAGATACGTTAAAAACGAATCCAAAGATTGATATTAAAGTGAATAAGGACTACGACGATGAAGGAAACATCATCAGATACGATTCTACTTATTCATACATTTACACTTACCCTGACGGAAAACAGAAAAACATAAACATTGACAGTCTGTTTCAACGTTTTCAGTCTTACTTTTTTGACCGAAGTTTTGAAATGATGCAGCATCCTTTTAAGCAATTCTTCGAAAGAGACTCTTTTTATGAAAGGCAATTTTTTGATCATGATTACTTTATGCAACAATTTGAAAGAGAAAAATTACATTTCGAAGAAATGATAAAACAAATGGATTCATTAAGAACCCAATTTTTAAAAAAGTCTTTTCCTAAGATTCAGCAAAACAAATTAAAACCAACAAACAAATCTTATAAAACCTATGAAATTTAATTTTAACAGGGCATTCTTGAATAAGCCCTGTTTATTTATTATTAGTTTCAATTAAAGGTTAATTATCAGTCATTAATCATAAATAATACAAATAGAGTAATTTTTTTAAAAAGAAATTTTAACTTTGATTCAATATTTTAAACCATTTTGTATTAGTTTTGATTTTAATGAGTTAACGCTGTTGAAAAAATTATAAAGATGAAAAAAATATTTTTACTGAGTATTTGTTTAATAATCGTTAAAGTTTCTTTTTCTTTTGAGCCAACATCAATAAAGGGAAAGAACACAGTAAAGTCAACGTTCGAAGAAAATAAACAACTTTTATACACTCCCAACTACCAACAATTTAAAACACAGCTTCTTAACATTGAAACCAAAGAAGTAAAGAATTATGCCCAGTTAAGAAGACGTGGAAAAGATGATTATTTGATGTTATATGTTGCGGGAGGTATTGCTATTGCAACAGCTACATTAATTCTTGCTAACAATCCGGATAACTTTGTTTCAAATTCAGCTGGAAGTGTAAATACAGGGATTGCAATAGGTGGAGGTATTGCTTGTGGCTTAATTGTTACTAAATTCATTGTCGATCAAAACAGGTAATTTAAAATTACAGCAGAAATTTTTTTATGTCTTTGTATAAATTTATCAGTAAGATATTTATTTTTTTTCTGGTAATCTTCCCGGGTTATTGTTTTTCTCAGAAAGATAAACATATCATTACTGAACTCACAAAACATTCAGACGAGGTACATTCAGTTAGTTTCTCGCCCGATGGCAAATCTTTTATTTCAGGGTCGGCAGACAAAACCATTATTCTATGGGATTTTGAAACGTTGAGTCCCGTGAACACACTTGAAAAACATTACGGTCCAATTTATGCACTAGAATATACCCATGATGGAAAACATTTTTTAAGTGGAGGGGATAACTCCATTAAAATCTGGGAAAAAGACGGAACCTTCATAAAAACTTTAAACGGACACGCAACAGCAATATGGTCTATTGGAATTTCTAAAGATGATAAATACATTGTAACAGGCTCATTTGATAACAACTTCCGGATCTGGGATATTTATAATGGCAAAACAATACATGTTTTCGATATTGATAAAAAGAGTATTCTTGCAACTGCAATAAATCCTACAAATTATTTTATTGCATGCGGTACACAAGATGGAACCATTGTATTATTTACCTTCGATAATTATGAAATAATCCATACTTTTAGTGCTCATGGAGGGAATGTATATGCACTTGATTTTAGCCCTGATGGAAAATTATTAGCCAGTGCAGGACGTGATGGAAATATAAAAATATGGGATGTAACCAAAATGGAGATTTTACATCTGCTTGATAAACATGAACGAAGTGTTATGGATGTAAAATTCAGTTCCAATGGGAAATATTTAATTTCTGCTTCTTATGATGCAACCGTACGATTATGGGATGTGGAAAGCGGGGAGCAAATTCATCAGTTTATTGGGCACAAATTGCCTGTAAATGCAGTAGATATAAGCAATGACAATAAGTATATTATTAGTGGTTCGAGTGATAAATCAATAATTATTTGGGAGCTTCATCCTGCAATTCTGGTTGATTATTATTTTGCAGATGAATTTGCAAAAAAAATGGAAGAATCGGGTTTATTTGTACCTAAAAGAAAAAATGAATCCAGATCTGATTATAAAGAGAGGCAGGAGAAAGCTGAAAAATTTAAAAACGAATTATATAAAAAATATATCAACAAATTAAATAAGCATTAAGCATCTAACATTTTTTTAATTTCCTAAAAAACAATAATGCAGTTCTTTCTATATATCATTTTTTTAATTTCAATTTATTTTATTACAATTATCCCCTTTTGGTTTTTATATCAATTTTCAAATTTATTAGCTTTTCTTTTTTATTATGTTTTTCAGTATCGTAAAAAAGTAGTTTTCACAAACCTTCGGAATTCATTTCCCGAAAAAACAGATAAAGAAATAAAAAAAATAGCTAAAAAAACGTATCATAACCTTACCGATATCCTGGTAGAGAGTATCAAAGGATTTACTATTTCTGAAAAACAAATAAAAAAACGTTTTATCATCAATAACCCAGAATTGTTAAACGAATATTTTTATCAAGGGAAAAGTATTATTGGTGTTATGGGACACTATGGTAACTGGGAATGGGGTGCGGTAGCAGGTAGTTTACAAATAAAACACAAAACGATAGCATTTTATAAACCATTATCCAATAAATATATCGATCGTTTTTTAAAAAAAATCAGAGCTAAAAATGGAACCTTATTGAAATCCATCTACAAAACATCAGCAACCTTTAACAAGTATAAAAATCAACCCTGTATTTTTGTTCTTGTAGCCGATCAAAGTCCCTCATCGGTAAAAAAGGCTTATTGGGTAAACTTTTTTCATCAGGACACAGCCTGCTTACATGGCCCTGAGAAACATGCCCGAAACAATAATTATCCTATTGTATTTTTAAAAATACAACGGGTTGAAAAAGGATATTATGAACTTACTGCAGAAAAATTAATTGAAGCCCCAGCCGAAACCAACGAGGGAAAAATTACTCAAACGTATATGCATAAGCTGGAAGAAATTATTAAAGAAAACCCTGAAAATTGGCTGTGGTCACACAAAAGATGGAAAAAAAACGTAAAAAAATAAGCTAATTCAGCTTTACTTTTTTTTAAAAACTATATGAAAAACCAATACCAATTACTTCTCTGAATTGCAGTCCTTTGGTTACTCCAACTTGCTCTCCCCCTTCAAACACAGGTATATCTACATCATCATCATAAATAAAATGGGTATTTAAAGACATTTTGATATAATGGGTAAGTTTCATTTTTAGATTTAATTCCCAGTCAATATCTATATTTTGAGGATTATTTGTATAGTTGGTAAAGAAATTAATCTTATTTTCCATATGAATATCTTTCGTAATATTATACTTCCAGATGGCTTTAACATAAGCACCAATTTCCTTCCTTATTTTCTCATTTGCTCCAACTCCAAATCGGGTTTGATCATATTTTACCGTATCTGAAACAATCGTATATTTTGAAGTAACTGGCGATATAAGTACCGTTAAATTTTCATTCGGTTTATAATCTAAACCCAATGAAAATACTAGATGCCCGGGAGACATAAATTTAGAAATGGAAACCGAATCGTTGGGATAATCATAACCTTTTAAAAATTGAGTTCTAAAATTAAATAATAAACTATAATACCAATTATTAAATGCTGTACGTCCATATTTTGAGTTAAACTCAAACCGATCGTCATTTTTTTGTAAAGGATTATCTCCTGCTTTTAAATATCCTAATTTATATTCAATATCTGTATCCCATATTCGTTGTTTTCCATAAGTATATTGGGCATTAAACCTGAGTACAGATAATGCAGACAAGCTGTTTTCACCACCTTCTACCCAATTGGACTGATACCCCTGATTAAAATTAATATCAGCAGTACTTCCAATATCCCAAATCGGAACGATAATATTTACTTTACGAGCTTTTTTTAATTCTGTTGTAATTTTATCAGTATCAACTTCCCGGGTTACTATTTTTTGCTGTTTCGCTTTTTCTATATATGTGCCTTCTTCAAGGGTTAAATCATAGGTTCTATCTTTATACTTTTTTATCCATAACAAAGCATATTCTCCCCTATTATCATATATTTTAAAATGAACAGAATCAATTTGTTCTTTTGCTGTTTTAAATAATATTGAATCATTCACTGAATTCTTAAAAATAAGTTTCAATGAATCTTTCGGCAAACGATTTAAGATATACCTAACAGCATTTTTAATAGAATCGTTCAAAAAATAGGTGGTTTTATCTTCCGATAAATAATAAAACTTTTCTTGCTCAAGTCTTGATTGAAGAAAATATTTAACCGAATCAATACTATTATAGCTGGATTGATACTGAATTAATTTATCAATTGCCTGTTGTACAGAATCATTTTTTTCATGGATCTCAGGGTTTAATAACTTTTGAATATTTTTAATAACATAATAAGTACTATCCGGTTTTTCAAAAATTAATGAGTCCCCAAGGTAATTTATAAATTCTTCATAGGTCAATTCTTTAGTAATTAATGAATCTTTAATTGCAGAAGTGTCAGCAATATTTATTGTATCCTTTAAAATTATTGTATCTTTTATAAAAATAGTATCCCGAACAAGAATGGTATCTTTAACAAAGATCGTATCATGAGTAGTTACCGTATCATTCCTGCTAATATATACAGAGTCATTAAATAATTTAGAATCGTTAAGTGAATCGAGAGATTTTATTAATTGGCTAGAGTCTGCAATCGATGGAAGTGAATCATTTTTAGAAACCGTATCTAACGAATGTCTTTCTTCATTTTGATGCTTAATTCCTAAAATTTGCATCAAAGTATCTTTAATACGTTCGTCATCATTTAATTTTTCATGCAAATTTAAGGAATCATCAGTTATTGTATCTGATGTATAAAATTGATTTGTATTAGCACTGGTAATTTTAAAAAAATAATTAATTTCAATACCAACTCCTTGAAAATTAAATACAAATAAAAAAATAATAAAAATATATAAACGCTTCATAAATATCGATTAACTGCTTTTAAGTATATAATCCTTGTTAAGATGAAAAAAAAGATCATTGGTTTAAAATTGTATAAAAAAACAACAATACATATATCTTATTCACTATTAATGTTTTAGACAAAAACCCATTTTCTTTTATGCTGTACAAAATTATTTATTTTTAGCTTATTTCTAACGAATCTTTTATATTTGTAACTGTAAAAACTACAAAAGAGTTACATGAAAAATTTGCTCAACATATTAAGAGTAACCAATAAATTCATTTACCTCAATATAAAAAAAAGAGATTCTTTCTTTTTTTAAAAACCTCCCAACGAAATTTATTTTCATTTTTATAATCAATTTGTTTAATCATAAAACTTATATATTATGGAATTACCATTTGCAGAATCGTATAAAATAAAGATGGTAGAAACCATCAAAAAGAGTACTCGTGAACAACGCGAACAATGGATAAAAGAAGCTAAATACAATTTATTTAATTTAAAAAGCGAACAGGTTTTTATTGACCTGCTAACCGACTCAGGCACCGGAGCCATGAGCGACAAGCAATGGTCAGCATTGATGCAGGGTGATGAAAGCTATGCAGGGGCAACATCTTACTATAATTTAAAAAATACAATAAAAGAACTACTTGGATTTGAATATTTTTTACCTACACATCAAGGGCGCGCTGCTGAAAATGTACTTTTCTCGGTGCTTATTAAAGAAGGGGATATTATTCCCGGCAATTCCCATTTTGATACAACCAAAGGACATATCGAGTTTAGAAAGGCAAAAGCTGTAGATTGCACTATTGACGAAGCCTTTGACACTGAGCTTGAACATCCTTTTAAAGGAAATATTGATTTAAATAAACTGGAAGAAACCATCAAAAAACATCCTAAAGAGAAAATTCCTTTTATTGTGGTTACCGTTACTTGTAATTCATCAGGTGGGCAACCGGTTTCTATGGAAAATATGAAAGCGGTAAAAAAACTTGCCAACCAACACGGAATACCCATTATCTATGACTCAGCACGATTTGCCGAAAATGCATATTTTATTAAAAAGCGTGAAAAAGGATACGAAAACAAAATCATTAAAGAAATTGTAAAAGAGATGTTTTCGTATGCCGACGGAATGACGATGAGCAGTAAAAAGGATGCTATTGTAAATATGGGTGGTTTTATTGCTTTAAACAGCGAAGAGATCTTTAAAAAAGCAACCGTTTTTAATATTATGTTCGAAGGATTTATAACCTATGGCGGGATGTCTGGCCGTGATATGAATGCATTAGCTCAGGGGCTTGATGAAGGAACTGAGTTTGATTATTTAGATACACGCATCAAACAGGTTGAATACCTGGGTAAAAAATTAACTGATTTTGGCATCACGGTACAAAGACCTTATGGAGGACATGCCATTTTTGTGGATGCCAAGAAATTTTTACCCAATGTACCAAAAGAGCAACTGCAGGCGCAAACATTGGCTGTAGAGTTGTATCTAGAAGCAGGAATACGTGGTGTAGAAATTGGGACATTACTGGCTGACAGAGACCCTGAAACCAGAGAAAATCGTTATCCTGCTCTTGAGTTGTTACGATTGGCCATTTCACGAAGAGTTTATACCAACAACCACATGGATGTAATAGCCGTTGCGTTGAAAAATGTTTTCGACCGAAGAGAGCAAATAACAAAAGGTTTAAAAATAATTAACGAAGCTCCCATTATGCGGCATTTTACAGTCGAACTAGATAAAGCATAAACAAAAATAAACACTAAGCCTCGTATTTTCACGAGGCTTTTTTGTAAACAATCACAAGGGTTTCCTGTTAGGGGTAAATAAAGTTTTGAAAATCATTTTTATTTCATCAATTTTGCCGCGATAAAAATCATACATGAAAGATTTAACACAGGGAAAAGAGGGGCCGTTAATATTAAAATTTGCGCTTCCCATGCTGCTTGGGAATGTGTTTCAGCAACTTTATAATATTGTCGATAGTATTGTTGTCGGAAATTTTATCGGAAAAGAAGCGTTGGCTGCCGTTGGAGCTTCATTCCCCATCATATTTGCTTTTTTATCACTTATTATAGGTATTGCTACAGGAAGCACAATTGTTATTTCACAATATTTTGGAGCTAAAAACATTGAAAAAGTAAAACGTACTATCGATACACTTTTTATTTTCTTGTTTTTTGCTTCAATCACAATTAGTATTATTGCCATCATTTTTAGCGAAGATATTTTTAAATTATTAAAATTACCCGAAGAAATTATCCCTACGGCAAAAATCTATTTTAACATTTTTATGGGAGGAGCAATTGTATCTTTCGGGTTTAATGGAACAAGCGCAATACTAAGAGGCTTAGGCGATTCTAAAACTCCTATGTATTTCTTAATAATATCAACGTTTACAAATATTGGGCTTGATTTGTTATTTGTGATTGTTTTCCAATGGGGAATAGCAGGTGTTGCTATTGCCTCGGTAATTGCTCAGGGAGGAGCATTTTTAACCGCCATCATCTACTTAAATAAAAATCATAAAATCATCCAATTTTCGTTTAAAAACCTGATTTTTGATAAACAAATTTTCAAAAAAAGTATCCGTATCGGTTTACCCACAGGAATCCAACAAACATTTGTTTCTTTGGGGATGATGGCTTTAATTGGTATTGTAAATACCTTTGGAACCAATGTAATTGCAGCCTATTCTGTAGCAACAAGAATCAATTCGCTGGCCTCATTGCCAGCCATGAATTTTGCTGCAGCCTTATCAACATTTGTAGGGCAAAATTTGGGTGCGAAAAAAACCGAAAGGGTAAAATCAGGGTTTATTGCTACCTTTAAAATGTCCTCAATTATTTCCCTTACAGTTACTGCTGCTGTTCTTTTGTTTGGAAATTTCATTATGGGATTATTCACGAATGATAGCGAGGTAATACGTATTGGGCAAGAGTACCTGATGATTGTTGGCTCGTTCTATATCGTTCTCACGGCAATGTTTTCAATTTCAGGTGTAATGAGAGGTGCCGGTGATACAATTATTCCCATGTTTACAACCTTAATCTCACTCTGGGTTGTGCGTATTCCCGGAGCCTATATATTATCCAAACACTTTGGAGAAAAAGGAATTTGGTGGGCTATACCCATAGGATGGATGATTGGTTTATTATTAGCTTATATTTACTACCTTACCGGAAACTGGAAAAAGAAAGTAGTCATTTAACGTTACAAGGCTCCTTCAAAAAACAATTCTTCTTTTAACTTTTTAATCTGCTTTTGGGCATAACTATAGTAATCTTTATTAACCATTACTTCTGGCTTAGTAACTTTTTCATAATACTCTATTGCTTTCATTTTATCCTCTAATTTTTCATGATAAATAGAAGCAATATCAATAATTACTTTATTCTTTCGGTAGGTTTCCCAATACCCTTTTTTTAGTTCCAGCTTAATAATTTGATTAAATTGTTCAATTGCCTTAGCGTATTCTCCCTTTGAGTAGAAATTTTTACCTATATTTTCTTTGACAGAAAAAATCAAATTATTATCGGGTTTTAACAATTCAATAGCTTCTGAGAAATACATATTGGCGGTATCTAATTTATTTTTATGCGTATAAATTTTCCCCAGATGAATATAACATTGCAAATCATTCATTCCCATAGACAATGCCTTTTTAAGATAGTGCATTGATTGATTGTATTTTTTTATTTTATAATAACTTAACGCAATACTTTTTACCACAAACTCATCCTTTGGATCTATTGCCAAAGCCTCTAAATATGCAGGGATTGCCCGGTAGTTATGGTTACGAAGCACATGAATATCGCCTATTTTAATAAACAAATATTTATCCCGGGGAGCTACTTTTGTAGCTTTATTCAGACATGCCAAAGCTTTATCAAATTCCTTTACAGATCGATATACCAGGGCCAGGTATTCATAAGCTTTTACATCTATACTATCTAAATACAATGCTTTTTTTAACCACTTTAAAGAGTTCTCTTTATCCAATAATTTTATACTACATAAACCTAAATTTCTGGCAAGGTAGCTGTTGGTTGTATCATTAATATATAATGTGTACAATATCTTCTGTGCTCTCTCATACTCTTTTGTTTTCAGGTAATAATTTCCCAGGTTTAACCCGGCATAAATATGCGCTGAATCTTTTGCATAAGCTTGTTCAAATAGCTCTACAGCCTTTTTCTCTCTTTCCCGCTTCATTAATAATGTTGCATATTCTGTAATATAATCAATATTTTCAGGCTCTTTATCAAGTGCAATCCGAATGGCCTTTATAGCATCAGGATATTTATACATTAATTTATTGATGATTGCCTGTTGATAATAACCTGTGGGGTTTTCCGGGTTATCTCTAATAAACTCGTTGGTTAGATGTAACGCCTCGGTATACTTTTGTGTTAAAACAAGATAATTAATTTTTTCAAGAGAATCTTGAGCCTCTCCTAAAAATGGAAATAACAGGAATAAAAATACAATAACAATTTTTCTCATAGGGTTTATTTTTCTAACCTTAAAATTAATAAAAATAGTATACGTCCCCAGTAGAATTCTTTTAAATAATCATCAAAATAAGGGATATCACACTCTCTTAAACTATTTTTCTTACCTTTGCCCTGTGAATTCAAACCTTTGAAAATATATTATGATAAAATCGATGACTGGTTACGGTAAAGCCGAATGTGAGCTGAAAGATAAAAAAGTAACCATAGAGATAAAGACGTTAAACAGTAAAAACCTTGATATATTTACCAAAATACCCGGTATATATCGAGAAAAGGAACTGGAAATCCGCTCGGAAATTTCAAAAACTTTAGAGCGAGGAAAAGTTGAATTTGTACTTTATTATGAAAGCTCTAAAGACAGTAAATCTACTACTATCAATACTGGAGTGGTTAAAAATTACTACGAACAATTAAAAAACGTTGCCGATGAATTAAACATCAACGCCCAGGAACAAATGTTGCAAACCATCATGCGATTACCTGACACCTTGGATGTTGAACATGAAGAAATTAATGATGAAGAGTGGAAAATAATTTTAAAGACCATTCAAAAAGCGATTAAGCAGGTTAATGAATTTCGCTTACAGGAAGGTTTGCATCTGCAAAAAGATATGGAGCAAAGAATAAAATCGATTGAACAGCTAAAAGAACATTTATCAACCTTTGAAAATGCTCGTATTGAAAAAGTTAAACAACGGCTAAAAGATAATATCAAAGCACTTTTAGAGGATAATGAAATTGACAGGAACCGCTTTGAGCAGGAAGTGATCTATTATCTCGAAAAACTGGATATAACCGAAGAAAAAGTACGATTAACGAACCACTGTCAATATTTTATAGAAATGTTAAATCAAGGCAACGCTATTGGTAAAAAATTAGGATTTATTGCCCAGGAAATTGGACGGGAAATAAACACAGTTGGTTCTAAAGCAAACGACTCGGATATCCAAAAAGATGTTGTTTTAATGAAGGATGAGCTGGAAAAAATAAAAGAACAGGTTCTAAATATTTTATAATGGAAGGTAAACTTTTTATCTTTTCGGCACCATCGGGTTCTGGTAAAACTACCATTGTAAAAAAACTACTGGATAATAATATCGGATTAGAATTCTCTGTTTCGGCTACAAACCGCCCCAAAAGAAAAAATGAAATTCATGGGAAAGATTACTATTTTTTAAGCACCGATGATTTCAATCAAAAAATAGAAAAAGATGAATTTGTTGAGTGGGAAGAAGTTTACAACAACCGCTTTTATGGTACGCTAAAAAGCGAATTACAAAGAATATGGAAAGAAGGAAAACACGTAGTATTTGATGTGGATGTTGTTGGGGGATTAAATATCAAAAAAAAATATCCACAAAAAGCGCTCTCAATATTTGTAATGCCACCTAATATAAAAGTGTTAGAACAAAGATTAAGAAACAGGTCAACCGATAGTAATGAAGATATTGAAACAAGAGTTGCCAAAGCAAAAAAAGAACTAGAATTTGCAAATCGTTTTGATTTGACTATTTTAAATGATGACCTTAATCAAGCTGTAAATGAAGCTAAAAAAGCAGTAATTAGTTTTATAAATCAATAATAACCCATGAACATAGGATTATTTTTTGGCTCTTTCAACCCCATTCATATCGGGCATCTGGCCATTACCAATTATATGGTTGAATTTGGAGGCCTGGATGAAATTTGGTTAATCGTTAGTCCGCACAACCCGCTAAAAAAAGAAGAAACCCTGTTGGACGAAACCCAACGGTTAAAAATGGTTCAACTGGCTTTGCCCGATAATTCAAAAATAAAACCATCAGCGGTTGAGTTCAATTTACCTAAACCATCGTACACCATCGATACATTAAACTATTTATCGAACAATTATCCCGATAAGCAATTTAAAATCATTTTAGGTACCGATAATTTTAAATCATTCCATCAATGGAAAAATTACAGGGAGATATTAGCAAATTATGATATATTGGTTTATCCAAGGGCAGGATATGATATCGGTGAATACAAAAAATATACGAATATATCCTTGATTGATGCACCCTTAATGGAGATATCGTCCAGTTTTATCCGTAGATCAATACAAAACGGTAAAAACGTACCATATTTTTTACCCTGTGGAATATACGATTATATCAAAACAAATCATTTGTACAAAAAATAAAAAAGATAATGGGATTATTATTTACCTATTTATTTGTAGCCTTATTTTTCTCATTCTTGTGTTCAATACTTGAAGCGGTATTGTTAAGTATTACACCAAGTTACATTGCTTCAAAGGCAAAAGAGAATAAGAAATATGCCATAAAGTTGCAACAATACAAAGAAAAAATTGACCTTCCTTTAGCTGCTATTTTAACAATTAACACTTTTGCCCATACCATAGGAGCTGCCGGAGTTGGCGGACAGGTTCAAATATTGTGGGGCAATGAATTTGTTAGTATAGCTTCAGCTATTTTAACCCTTATTATTTTAATTTTTTCGGAGATAATACCTAAAACAATTGGTGCAAATTACTGGAAAAAACTGGCTCCATTTACTGCAACCACATTAACCATTATGATCTATTCGCCACTTTATCCTATCATTTGGTTAAGTAAATTAATCACCGTTTTATTAAGTAATAAAAAAAACAAAAGCATACTTAGCCGATCGGAATTTCATGCAATGGCTGAAATTGGTGTGAGAGAAGGAATTTTCAAAGAAGAAGAATCAAAAATTTTAATGAATCTCATGGTTTTTAAACATGTTGTGGTAAAGAGTATCATGACACCCAGAACAGTTGTTTTTGCATCACCAGACAATATTAGCATTAATGAATTTTATGAACAAAACGAAATCATCAGATTTTCCAGAATTCCTGTATTTAAAGAAGATATAGATAACTTTACCGGATATGTTCTAAAAGATGATATAATGCATGCAATCATCGATAAGAAAGACCAGGTACTTCTAAAAAATATTCGGCGAGAGATAAAAGTGGTTAATGAAAAAATGCCGATTATACGATTATTTTATAAACTTATTGATGAAAAAGAACATATTGCTATGGTTGTAGGCGAATATGGTGAAATGGTAGGGATTGTAACCATAGAGGATATTATTGAAACACTGCTGGGAACAGAAATAATGGATGAGCTTGATAATATTGAAGATATGCAGGAGCAAGCTAAGAAAATATGGGAAAGAAGAGCCAAAAAAATGGGATTAATTTAAAAGCTCACAAGAGAAAAACACTTGTGAACTAAAGACATTCTTACAGTATAATCCTACTTCTTAATGCAAACTTCTATAGAATAAATTAATCAATCATCAATCTTAATCAATTTATACTAAACCAAACGCTATTGTAAGACATCTAACGACAAAAGTAAGTTTAAATTGTTTTATTAATTTCCCTAACCTAATCAAAAATTTAAAGTTTAACCTGATGTTGATTTATCTATGTAAGTATAAAAAAATAATTTTTAAACTACAGGAAATATACTTTTATCAATTTATTTAACAATATCGGGAAAGAAATGTTCATTTTCACTGTTGTCCGATAAAAATATTGAATCCATTCTGAAACCTTGATTTTATTTACCATTTATCAATTTCCTAATTCAGTGGCTTTGCCCCAGCCCCCACATACTTTCTTGTCTTGAAACAAGAAAGTACGCAAAGAAATTCAAGGCTACGCCCGCCTCACTAGAAAAACTACGCGATGTGAGCTAAAAAATCTAAACTTGCACTTCCCTTCGGTCAGTGCTTCGAACCTCAGATTTTTTTTAACGCTCACTGTGCTTGTTTTTCGGCTCGCCGGACAATGCCAATCCGAAAACGAATCGTCAAACAAAAAAATAATCAATTATCTGGGAAAAATCTTAAACCCGGTGGGATTACACGCTTATAAAACGAACCGCAAATTACAATCCAGGAGAATAACCCCCTGGTTCACCGGGGGAGTATGGTTACCATCCGACAAAATCCTAGGCAAGCACCGCAGACCATTCTTTACAGAAAACAAACATGCTGCGGAATATTGAAATCATAATACACCACTGGATATGAAACCTTAATTTTATTTATTTTTTATCGGACAATAATGGTTCATATTGTAATTATATCCGGGAATTAACTGTGCAAACTCAATCGAAAACCACGAATAAATTTTACATTTGTAAGGTTTGAATACGATGTATTAAATTTTGAAAAAATGTTCACCAAATATTTAACCGAACCAACGCTTATTCTCGACCAGGGAAAGTGTTTAGCCAATATTAAATGGATGGCCAATAAAGCCACAAGCAACCATTTAATTTTCAGGCCGCATTTTAAAACGCACCAATCGAGAGCTGTTGGTAAATGGTTTGCACGGTTCGGGGTTGAAAAAATCACAGTTTCGTCGATAAAAATGGCCGAATATTTTGCCAACGATAACTGGAAAGATATTACCATAGCTTTTCCGGTTAATATTCGCGAGATAGAGAAAATAAATGCACTGGCTGAAGAAGTACAATTGAACTTAACGGTTGAAAATACAGAATCGATTACATTTTTAAGTAAAAAATTAAAATTCCCTGTAGGCTATTTTATTAAAATCGATACCGGATACCATCGTACAGGTATTGACCCGGATAATTTTCAGCTAATTGACAGAATGCTTTCAGAAGCTGTAGCATGTGACAATCTTTTTTTTAAAGGTTTTCTGGTGCATTCAGGAGATACCTATCATGCAAAAGATAAAAAAGAAATAGAACATATTTTTAACCACAGCGTCGAACAATTGAAAAATTTAAAAGACAGGTATATTAAGAATTATCCGCAAATTGTTATTTCAACAGGTGACACGCCATCATGCAGCTTTTTAAATAATTTCAAGTCGATTGATGAGATACGTCCCGGCAATTTTGTTTTTTACGATTTAATGCAATATATGCTGGGGGCATGTGAATTTAATCAAATAGCTGTAGTTGTGGGATGTCCTGTGGTTGCCATTCATTATGAAAGGAAAGAAATAATCGTACATGGTGGAGCCGTCCATCTTTCAAAAGATGCTCTCATAATCAATAATCAACAAATTTACGGACAGGTAGTAACATTTAATTCAAAAGGCTGGCAAAAACCGAATAAAAAAATTTTTGTCACCAAACTTTCGCAAGAACATGGAACCATTCAAGCAACAGATAAATTGTTAAAATCGGTAAAAATCGGAGATATGATTGGAATTATCCCAATCCATTCATGCTTAACGGCAAACTTGATGAAGTCATACTACACAACCGACAACGATAAGTTAGACCATTTATCGGGAGTAACAATATAGTAAAAAGTAGCCCGGGATTTTCCCGGGCCTTTTAGCCGGTGGAACTTCCATCCACGTACGTTTATGTACCCGTTGTGGCGGCTTTTTTTCTTTTCTTATCCCTCAAAATTACAAATAGTAATTGAATTTATGCGTAATATTTATAATTAATATATCATATTCCGGAACCTAAAAATACAAACTAAATATTGCTCCATTTCCAGAGGTTGAATTAACCGCTATTCGACCATTGTGCAGAATCATCACCTGACGAACAAATGAAAGTCCAATACCAGATCCTCCTTCGGTTGTAGAGAAAAAAGGAATAAAAATTTTATCCAGCAATTCTTCAGGGATTCCGGCTCCGTTATCCTTTACCTGGATCTTAACTTTGTTTTCATTATAATAATCTGCGCTAAGCTCAATGGTCTTTTCCTGTCTGCTGGCAGGAACGGCTTCTTTTTCGCTAAGCGCTTTTACAGCATTACGAATTAAATTAATTAAGACCTGAGTAATCAGTTTTTCATCAGCAACTACAGAAATTTCGTCAGCAATCAATCTTTTTTTCATATTGATCTTATGTTCTTTTAACTCGCTAATCAGTAATTCAATAATATTATCAAACAACTGTTGAATATAAACTCGTTGGTAAGCAGGTATTGGAATTTGGGTAAGATTTTTATACGACTCAACAAAATTTAACAACCCCCGACTTCGGATTTCAATAGCATTTAATCCTTTTAAAATCGGCTCTTTATCAACTTTAGATTTCTCGTCTTCGCTTAATTTCTTCTGCATGCTGTATGTAAGCGATTTTATGGGAGTTACAGAATTCATGATTTCATGGGTAAGCACGCGAATTAATTTTTGCCAGGCTTCAATTTCACTTTCTTCAAGCTGTGTCTTTATATTTTGTAAAGTAATGATATTGATTATATTATTATCCTGTTTTATTTGAACCGATTGAGCTAAAACCTTTAGTCTTTCAAGATGGGACTCAATAATCAAAACCTTTGTTTGCCCGGGGTTTATGTTTAACAACTCCTCTCCTGCTTTGCCAAGTTTACGTACATGCTTTAATTGAATAACGTTAAAAATATTTTTTGCTGTTTGATTACAAAATTCAACATTTCCATCCATATCAAAAGCTAAAACTCCCACAGGTATATTCTCCAGGGTATATTTAAAATATTGCTGTTGCTTTTCCTTTGCTAACCACGATAGTTTTAGTTGTTCGATTATTTTATGATAGGTTTCATTTAACTGACTGTAAAACAAATCAGAAGTTTGCTCATTTAAAATATAATCGGGGGTATTAATGGTTTCTAAAAATTTATTTAAATCACGATTGGTTTTATTGATATAGAGGATTATATAAATAAAAAGCAAAACAAAAATTAAAGCAAATGCCAGCTTCGTTAAAATAAGCTGGCTCGACCATAAAGACCAGAAAAAAGAAAATCCTGCAAAGGAAGTTAGAAGTAACAGTACAAAAAGTTTAAAGCTAAAATTATTCAATTTCATACTTTTTCAGTTTGTTATACAATGTCTTTCTGGATACACCAAGCGCTTTAGCAGCCTTAGAATAATTCCCTCTACTTTTTTCAATAGCACGCATAACTATACGCTTTTCATTTTCGGATAAATCAAGCGTGTCATATTTTCTAAGTGGATGTTTCTGATGAGATGAAAACCAAAAATCGTTTTCATTTAACACATCATTTTCGCTCATAATAACTGCCTTCTCAACTATATGTTGTAGTTCGCGGATATTTCCCGGCCAGTCATAATCCATTAGTTTATCTATTCCTGAGGGTTCAATTGTAAAAGTTGGTTTATCATATTTTGCTTCGTACTTCTTTTTAAAAAAATCAACAAGCATTGGAATGTCCTCTTTGCGTTCTCTGAGAGGTGGCAACTCAATCTGTATGGTATTTATACGATAGAGAAGATCTTCCCGAAACATTTCATCGTTTACCATTTCGGGCAATGGTTTATTCGTTGCACAAATTAACCGGATATCGACAGGACTCTTATAATTTGCTCCAAGCCGGCTTATCTCTCTGTTTTGTATAACAGAAAGCAATTTAGATTGAGAGGTTAACGATAAATTACCAATTTCATCCAGGAAAAGTGTTCCACCCGAAGCCAGTTCAATTCTGCCGGGTTTATCGGTTTTAGCATCGGTAAAAGCACCTTTTACATAGCCAAAAAGTTCACTTTCAAAGAGAGTATCGGGTAGCGAGGCTACATCAAGATTTACAAATACTTCGTTTTGCCGATTCGATAATTTATGGATTTCGCGGGCAACCAACTCTTTCCCGGTACCATTTTCACCCAAAATTAAAACATTGGCATCGGTTTTTGCAACTTTTTGTATTATCTTAAAAATATGTTGCATAGGAGCCGATTCGCCAATAATTTCCGGAAACTGCTCAGAAATATTTTGAATTAAATGCTGTTGCTTTTGTTTTAAATAATTAATTTCATTTTTGGATTGACGAAGCTTGTAAGCATTCTCGATAGTTATTAAAAATTTTTCATCATCCCAGGGTTTCTGAATAAAATCAGTAGCTCCTTCACGAATCGCTTTTACTGCCAATTCCAAATCACTATAAGCAGTAATAAAAACGATAATAGCGTTCGGATCAATCTTTAGAATCTCATGCATCCAAAAAATTCCTTCGTTGCCTGTACTTCTGCCTGCATTAAAATTCATATCCAGTATTACAACATCAAAAACCTCCTTTTTATAAACTGAAGGAATAAGGTTGGGATTTTTTGCGGTTTGTACTTTAAATTTATCGGAAAGCAGCATTTCCAAGGCCACTAAAATTTCATTGTTATCATCAACAATTAATATTTTTCCTTCTTTAATCATGTATAACTTCTTTTATAATAATCAAATCTACATAAAATGAGTAATATTTATACACCCATTTGAAATTTTTACACACATAAATATTACCCTACATTTATAACATACTGAATATTAGTCGTTTATTTTTGTGGCATAAGCATTGTTTTCATCCTAACCATTGAATTAAAATAATAATTAAATTTACCCGATATGTTTAAAAATTATTTCATCATAGCTATCCGTAATTTAGTAAGGCAAAAAGGATATTTCTTTATTAACCTTTTAGGCCTAACCATCGGTTTAACCGCATGTTTATTAATTACTTTTTATGTAATTGATGAATTAAGCTACGACAGATTTCACAAAAATGGTGATCGAATTTACCGCGTAGGATATCAAGCCAAAGCTCCATCAGGCGAAATACTTAAAATACCAATAACAGAATATCGGCTAAAAGATGCATTTGAAAGCTACTTTAATCAAATTGAAGAGTTTGTAAGGATTGGCATGCCGGGCTCATTTTATATTGAATATGAAGATAAAAAATTCTATCAGGAAAAAGTTTCTCTGGTTGATGAAAACTTTTTTGATGTATTTACCTATGATTGGATTGCCGGCGATAAAGAAACAGCTTTAGACAAACCTTTTACAGGAGTAATTACCAAGTCGGTTGCTAAAAAATTCTTTGGAAATACCAGCCCGATAGGCAAAAGTATACGTATATACCACGAAACGGGTGAGGCTGAGATAACTATTACAGGAGTAATTGAAGATATGCCGGAAAATGCACATTTCCATTTAAGTATTATAGGTTCGATGAAAACCGGAAAGTATATTTATAATGAAATGGCATTAAACAATTGGGGAGAAACTACACAATTCAGTTATATCTTGCTACCGGAAAAAGTCTCTATAGAATCATTAAAAAAAATGTCGAAAGATTTTTTAAAAGAAACCAGAGATTTAACAGATGCTGATTTATTATTTCAACCACTATTTGATATTCATTTAAAATCGAATACTCAATTTGAAATTGAAACAAACGGGAATCTTAGAAATGTAATTATTTTTTCCATTATAGCGTTATTCATTCTTTTAATTGCTACGATAAATTATATGAATTTAGCTACAGCCCGTTCTACAAAACGAGCAATGGAAGTAGGTATTCGAAAAATTTTAGGTGCCAAAAGAAAAAATCTTATTTTTCAATTTATTGGCGAAGCTATAATCATTTCATGTATTGCTATTTGGCTTTCGGTAGCTTTGGCTGATTTACTATTACCAAAATTCAATCAGTTAGCAGGAAAAGAGATAAACATTGACTGGATGAATAATTTATGGATTATACTGTTAACACTTATTGTTGCTTTGGTTATAGGAATTATTGCGGGTAGTTACCCTGCATTTGTTTTAAGTTCATTTAAGCCTTTAAAAGTTCTAAAAGAAAAGATAAAATTTTCCTCTTCCAGTTCATTCCTAAGAAAATTATTAGTGGTTTTACAATTTACTATATCAATTACATTAATTATTTGCACACTTGTAGTTTTTATCCAGTGGCGGTATATGCACAATAAACCACTGGGTATCGATCCCTCAAATATTGTAATGATACGGAACCCGGGGGTAGAACAGTACGAAATATTTAAACAGGAATTGTTAAAAAACCCTGATATTCTTTCAGTAACCGGCTCAAGCAAACGTCCAACCCATAACTTAAATAGCAATCTTCCATATAAAGCCGAAAACGTAAACAGTGAAGATAAATCCATTAAACTTGTTACGGTTGACTATAATTTTTTCGAAACACTTGGTAATGAAATTGTTGATGGCAGAAGTTTTTCCAAATCGATAAGCTCCGATGAGCACTCATCGTTTATTATTAACGAAACAGCTATGAAAGAATTCGGGTGGAAAAACGCTGTGGGCAAAAGTTTTGAAACAATGACAATAGACTCCATTGGCAATAACTGGCTTCCAAGAAAAGGACAGATAGTAGGTGTAGCTAAAGATTTCCATTTCGAATCGGTACATAACAAAATCCCTCCCATGGTATTTTTTATAGATCATAACTGGCGCGACTGGGTATCCATAAAAATAAGCTCATCTAACACACCTGCAACCTTAAATTATATTAAGAAAGTATGGAATACAATGGATACCGAACGCTTTTTCAACCCCGTTTTTTATGATGAAAGTATTGATGCATTGTACCGGTCTGAAAAAAGATTTTTCCTTCTATTTATTATATTCTCGGTTTTAGCTATTTCCATAGCATGTCTTGGAATATTTGGTTTAGCATCTTTTACCGCAGAGCAGCGAACGAAAGAAATTGGGATACGAAAAGTAATGGGGGCATCTGTATCGACCATTATTAGCCTGATAAATAAAGAATTTATTAAACTTGTCATTGTATCGAATATCATTGCCTGGCCTATAGCCTGGTATTTTATGCGTAACTGGTTAAATAATTATACTTACAGAATCGATTTAACTATATGGCCCTTTATTATCAGCGGATTAATTGCCATTAGTATTGCTTTAATATCAGTAAGTTACAAGGCATATAAAGCCAGCAGGACTAATCCGGTGAATGCATTACGATACGAGTAATAGATAATTGAGATAATAAATCTATTTAAAAAAGTTGGAGGCTGGTAATATCTTTTTAATTGCCAACTTCTTATATTTAAATACTAAACTCACGGTCTATTGCCTGGTCTAAAGAAATAAAAGTTTCTGTCCGGGCAATACCCGGGATTTTTTGCATTTTATTTACCAAAACATTCATTAGATGTTGATTATCGACACAGTACATTTTTACTAACAAAGACCAGGTTCCGGTAGTAAAATGGCATTCGACAATCTCGGGTATTTTTTCAATCTCTTTAATAACATGAGCAAAAATGTGTCCTTTATCTAATAGAATACCCACAAATGCACAAATATCAAATCCAACCGCTTTAGGTTTAACAATAAACTTTGAACCGCTAATTATTCCGGCATCTTCAAGCTTTCGGATTCGTTGATGAATGGCAGCACCTGAAATTTTACAATGACGGGCTATTTCAAGAAAAGAAGTCCGGGCATTTTTGATTAAAAAAGATAAAATTTTTCTATCGGTTGCATCAATTTGTACTTTTTTGCTCATATTAACTAACAATTTGTAATTTACCGCAAATATAAGTAACAATTTATAAGTTTAAAAGAGTCAACAAAAAAAGAGTGTTGTTAAAAATCCAACACTCTTTCAACGTTTATCAAAGAAACTTTAATTTTCATACATTCCTTCTGAAAATTCAATATCAGCAGGTGGTATAAATTTTGAATCTAGAATTTTCATATTCTCATCAAACTTTACAGTAGTTTCATTTATTTCTACTCCCATAAGATTTGCTGTTGTTTTTAAAATAATCCCTTTATAAATCCACGATTTAGCTCCCATTACTTGTAATACTTCACAAGTGTAACCCAAAAACTTTTCAGGGGGTAAACGTTCTCCTCCAAATGCTGTCAGGATGTTTTCTTCGAACTGCTTTTTCTCTTCATCGGTCATATTTTCGGTAAAATCAACCGGCTCATAATATTCTTCTGTTCCTTTTATCCCGGTACCTTCCAAAAGATCAATATGCCAGTAAATATAGCCATTAGTGATATGGATACTATGCTCTTCTTCCTTTTGAACCATTCCAAGAAGTTTTACTTCAGAGCTCGATTTTATTTCAATGTGCTCCTTATCACCGTAATTATCCCACCAAATCTTTTTGAGACCTTTTGTACTACCTGTAAGTTCATATTCAATATATCCTGATTTTACAAGATATCGGTTTGCATCGTCTTGCGAATAAGCCCACAATGATAGTAGTAAAAGTAAATTTGCAAAAATTGTAGTTTTTGTTTTCATTTTTACTCCACTCGATAAAACATCATATTAAATAACAAAAATCAATATTTACAGGTAATTCTTTTTTATATACTTACCCAGTACAGCACCAGCGTTTGCATAAGCAGCAGCAACTCTTTCTCCTGAATCGGGATGTGCCACACCAGTTGCTTTACTCATTTTAATGGTGGCAACTATATTATCCGGAGCATTGGTTTCAACAAAATTAATTTCAAGATCGATAGTAGAACTCTTTGAATGAAATCCCAACTGAAATCCGGGCTCAGTAAAAGTTGTCTTCACGATCATAGTGTATTTAAATTCTGCATTATTTTCTGCTGCAAATAAGTTTTTCGAGTATTTTCCAAAATTCTCAATAAATCTTTCATTATAGCGATCTCTATCATTATAAAATTTATTTTTCCATATTTCTCCGCTTCCTTCTTCCTTTGCTTCTCTTTCTTTCACTTTCTCATCGACATACTCTTGCAGTGTCATCTTACCAAATTTCATATCTTCCGGATATTCAAAAACAAGGCTTATTTCAGCAACATCCTTTAAACAAGATAAATCGCCTGATTCAACTTTAACTTTTTGAGCACTTGCAGCTGTTAAAATACCTATAGACACTGCGATTAATAAAATAATTTTTTTCATAATTTTAATTTTGTTATAAGGTTTATGCATTCATTTTTTTTAAGACATTACTGTCAATTTTTAGTCTTTGGTCCAGATTCTAGTATTTAGGTTCATTTCATGTATAATTGTTTCAATAAGTGCAAACAGATAGTACATTTCCTCTACATCGTTATAATTTACTCCCGATTTACGAATACGAGGTTCAAACAATCCTTTATTAAACTCTACTGCACAATAAACACGCTCTCCTTTAAATGAAAAATACATCTTTCGTCCATATTTTTTGCAAATTTCAACCATTGACTCCATCATAACTGGAGTTAAAATATATCGAGCCTCTATTTGACTTGAACTATAAACAACAAAATGTTTTTCAAATTCTAAATTCTCTAATTTCACTAATTCTCCACGGCTCTTATTCTTTTGTAGTTTTTGCCCAAATTTACCTAATAGCTTTTCAGCTTTATCCGGTAAAACATGAGTTGTTCCTTGAATACTTTTATTAAATTCGGCATGAAAGAATAATCCCCGAAAGATACTATGCCATTCTGTTTTCTTTTTGCCATCTTCGGTTGACACTGTTTTATACTGAGCATTTAGTTCTGAGAATTTAAAATCAGTTTTCTCAATTTTTCCAGATACATAGTCATCACCATTACACCGCTCTGCTTTTGTCGAAAATATCTTACTATCGTTAAAGTCATTTACTTCTATATGACGGTTGGCGTTATAATGAAAATCAGGATTAATTAGATTTATTACTTTGGAAACAACTTTATCTTTAAATTGCTTTCTATATTTAAAGTATATAATTACTGTATATCCCAATCCAAATAATACAATCAGTACTCCTATTATTACAACTGTATATTGTAAACCTTGATTTTTAATATTAATGAATACAATATAAAATACGAGAGCTACTGCCACTAGAAGAATAGTTAAGCGTTTAATTTTTATTCGTTCTTGCTCTAGCCCAGTCAAATCATCCTTGAGTTCGGTGTTATATAAATGCTTAAGCTCTTCTGTTGATCTCATAACAAATTCGTTATAGTATTAATTATTAAAAAGATTATTCACAGTTACATTCTGACGTTCAGCTTCGATTATCATGAATACTTCTTTGCGTTGTAAGTGCATTGTACTAGCAATAATACTATGAGGAAAAGTCTGAATACCATTATTATAATCTGTTATTACAGCATTATAGGTTCTGCGTGCTGCCGAAATTTGAGACTCCACTTCGTTCATGGTACGCTGTAAATTGATGAAATTCTCGCTGGCCTTCAAATCGGGATAATTCTCAACAGCAACCATAATACCTTTAACACCTTGGCTTATTTGGTTATCTAAAGCTACTTTTTCGTCGTTCGACAATTTCCCCGAAGTAGCTTTTGCTCTTAATTCTGTAATATTTTCCAGCAGTGACTTCTCGTGATTAGCATATTGCTTTACGGTCGCCACTAAATTGGGAATCAAGTCGTAACGTTTTTTAAGCTGTACATCCATTCCTCCAAAAGCATTATCAACTTCGTTTCTTCTTCGGATTAGACCATTATACATACTAATTAAAATTAATATTATAAGCGCGCCCCCCACTATAAGTATTATTCCAGTTGTAGTCATATCTTTATTTTTTTAATTAATTTCTAGTTATATATCAAATAATTTAGAAGAATATTTCCCCAATTCTTCAAATCAGGGAAATCTTTCAATTATGTTATAAATTAAATCATCTATAAATAACCCACTTCTGAATAGCTCTTAATTCGTATTTACAGTAGCAAAACTTGATGTAACAGTTCCTTTCAATTCATTACCTTCATCATCAATTACATCAAAACATTAGTGGGCATTTAAAACCCACTGATTTTTAATTGTTTATTATTTTGTTCTTTGACATTTTTGTAATCGCTATTTGTAAGCACTTCTCTTACAGGAGTTTTGTCGAGTAGAGATATGCTGAGTAT
>Ga0209931_1000106_pt1 | contig 44406 bp, 29 predicted proteins | sample SalPonR1_B_D1_MG_FD_185697 | JGI IMG/M metagenome (GOLD analysis project Ga0209931, IMG submission 185697) | Salt pond soil microbial communities from South San Francisco under conditions of wetland restoration - Salt Pond MetaG R1_B_D1_MG... ...
ATAACACAGCCGATGTTGATCGCCTTGCTATTGCTGCCGTTCGTGGTGCATTTGAATACCAGGGGCAAAAATGTTCGGCTGCCTCACGTATGTATGTACCTAGATCTATTTGGGAAAACTTTAAAGAGCAGCTGGTTCCTGAGGTAAATAAAATCAAAGTGGGGGATATCGAAGACTTCTCAAACTTCATGGGAGCCGTCATCAGCCGCAAAGCGTTTGATAAAATCACGGGCTACATCGACTATGCAAAAGAGTCTGATGACGCCGAAATTATTGCCGGCGGATCGTATGATGACAGCACCGGCTATTTTGTTGATCCTACAGTGATCGTCACAAGCGATCCAAAATTCAAAACGATGGAAGAGGAGATTTTCGGACCGGTTCTGACTATCTATGTCTATGAGGATGATGATTTTGAGAAGACCCTTGATCTGTGCGACAGTACATCACCGTATGCACTAACAGGAGCGATCTGGGCACGCGACCGTTACGCCCTCAACCAGATGGCAGATCGACTGAGACAGGCTGCCGGAAACTTCTATATCAATGATAAGCCGACGGCTGCGGTTGTTAACCAGCAACCATTTGGTGGAAGCCGTAAGTCTGGCACCAACGACAAAGCCGGAAGCATCGCCAACCTCTATCGCTGGGTTTCCATGAGATCCATGAAAGAGACCTTTGCTGCTCCGCTCGACTGGACATATCCGTATATGGGAGAGGAAAAGTGAAAGGGCAAAAGTGAAAAGCGAAAAGACCTGACAGCGTGGCCGGTGCTTTTCCGGACTCCTGTAAGCGTCTGTATCATAGCCTTAAAGCCAACTACTCCAAAGCCCTGCCAAACGCAGGGCTTTTTTATTTGTGGCAATCCGCTAATTGCAGTACTCCTAACTGTGGTTAAGAACCGAAAAAAATATTGAGCTACATCCAATCTATTTGTAATATTGTAGTATATCCTACAAAAAGGAGGTGTATATGAGTGTAATGAGTATAAGAATTGATGAAAAAAAGAAAAAAAGATTGAAAGCTATCGCTTCGCTCAAAGGGAAATCCATGAGCAGCATTGTTGAAAATTTGATTGACGACTATGTAGCCAAATTCCACCAGGAAGATGAACAATCGGATGAGCTGAAAAAACTTATGAGAGTTTCAGAACCCTCCTTTGAGGAGTGGGACAATGACGAGGATAGTGTATATGATGACCTGTGAAAAATGGGACATTGTTTTAGTTCCATTTCCGTTTACCAACCTCCGTTCAATCAAAAAACGTCCCGCACTTATCATATCGCCCAATCAGTATAATAACGGGCCTGATGTTGTAATTCAGTTTATCACCAGCAATATAAAGTCATATGGCAGGACCGGTGACACTATTATTCAAAAATGGAAAGATAGCGGGTTACCTAAACCATCCATGATAAGAATGAAATTCGCAACGATAGAAAGATCTATCATTATAAAAAGAATAGGCAGGATTGTACCGATCGACCAGAATACATTGAATAGAGAACTACAAAGTTTTTTCAACCTTGCTGACTAGAAAGATCTAACATAGTTTCCGTACAATTTTCAATAATTGAATAGAAGACCTTGCGAAAAGAAGTCAGAGAGCTCTCTTGTGTGCCTGGGTTTCTCATCCTTCTTTAGTCATCTATTTTCAGAGGCTCAGCTAACTACTCCAAAGCCTTGCCAAACTCAGGGCTTATTTATTTTATCAGGGCGTATTGAAATACCTGTTCATGTCTCACCCGTTATTTATAACCAGTCCGGCCATCAACGCTGACCCGGTCAGCATACACTTTTCATCCACATTATATCGCGGATGGTGCCAGCTCCATTTGGAATCAGCTTCATCACTGCCGCTTCCCAGGAAAAAGAAGGTACCGGGAAATTCCTGCTGATAGAACGCAAAATCTTCACCAGCCATAATCGGTTTTTTGAGTTCAATCACCTGATCATCACCCAGAACATATTTAGCAGCAGACATCAGTCTTTGAGTAAGCTGCTCATCGTTAATAACAGCTGGATATCCTTCGTTAAACTCAAACTCATATCCCCCACCGGCAGATTCTGTTATTCCCTTTAAAATTTGATCCATCCTGTCGCGCACCTTGTAGGCATTCTCTTGTGAGAAAGTCCGAACTGTCCCAATCATTTCCGCTTTCGCCGGTATCACATTATATGTTGTTCCGCCACGAACCTTTCCTATAGTAACCACAGCCGGGTCAGTCGGGTCAATCGATCGGCTTACAATGGTTTGGAACTGGCTTATAACCTGCCCCATCATTACAATGGGATCTACGGTCAGGTGAGGTGTAGCAGCATGGCCGCCTACACCTTTGATCGTAATTTCAAACTCATCAGGCCGGGCCATCAGCGGTCCGGGCTTAACGGCTATCTGGCCGGGAGCATAATTTGGATTCGTATGCAGGCCGAAAATAGCCTGTACCCCCTGATCCTGTAAAAAACCAGATTCGGTAAGAAGGCGGCCGCCACCAGGCAATGTTTCCTCTGCAGGCTGAAAAATCAATACAACTTTACCCTCTATATCCTGCTGCATGTCGCTCAGAATTTGGGCCGTTCCAAGCAAGTTTGCCGTGTGGGCATCATGGCCGCAACAGTGAGCTGCTCCCTCTCTTTCAGACAAGAAATCTAACTTAAGCTCTCCCTCCTCATCCATTGCCAATGCATCAATATCAGCACGAAGGGCAATCACACGGTCTGATATCTTCCCGCCTTCAATCACACCAACACAGCCCGTTTCCAAAGGCCGGTATGTTTCTATTCCAAGTTTTTTCAGTTCATGCAGGATGTATTCTGTTGTATCGTGTTCCTTAAAACTGATTTCAGGGTTTTTATGGAGGTGCCGCCGGGTCTGCACCATATAATCAAAATGGGTTTGGGCTTTTTCCTGGATAGCACGATTCAAATCCGACATAAAAGAACGAGTGTTTAGAGTGATCTGTTGATAGAGTAGAATAGATTAAATGAAACCGAACCTAAATATAGCTATTTATGAATCCTTTTGAACTTCATATTCCAACAAGAATCTATTACGGAAAAGAGAAAGCCGATGAGTACTTTGAACAGCTCGGGTCATACGGCAATAAAGCGATGATCGTCATTGGTGGTGGCAGCGTCAAAAAGATGGGATATCTCCAGGAAGTTCAGAATTATCTCGATAAGGACAATATCGAACACGTTATCTTTGAAGGCATTGAAGCCAACCCTCACTCACAAACCATCAACAAAGCAGCCGAAATCGGAAAAACAGAAAATGTCGATTTTATGATAGCCCTTGGCGGCGGCTCCGTGATGGACGCATCAAAAGCAATTGCAGGCCTGATTCACGATGATCTTGATGATATTTGGCCTTACACTGTCGGCGGCCCAAAATACCGGCAAATGAAAGGAGCTCTGCCCGTCTGCGCAATTCCAACCACAGCAGCAACAGCCTCAGAAGTAACGGCCCATGCTGTGATTTCAAATCCAGAGGTTAAGGGCAAGGCACCGGTCAGCTATCCGTTTATGAAACCGGCAGCATCCTGGCTAAATCCTGCCTACCACACATCGCTGCCCACGACTACCACACGCGATGGTGCATCTGATATTTTAAGCCACGTCTTCGAAAATTATCTGCTTGGCGGAAATGAGTCCGATCTAGCCGACCGCTACAGCGAAAGCGTGATGGAGACCGTGCTCGATACACTTCCCAAACTGGAACTCGACCCTGAAAATGAACACCTTCGGGGACAAATGCTTTGGGCGTCTACGATGGCACTGAATGGAATGCAAATTGCCGGACGTAAGGCAGCACCATTTACGCTTCATAATTTAGAACACGCATTGAGCGGACAACACCATGAACTTGCCCATGGGCGCGGACTGGCTATTCTATATCCCGCTTACTTCAGATGGTTGTACAAGCATGACAGGGCAATTGACCGCATGGCACTTCTTGCAAAACGGTTGTTTGGAATTTCTGAGGGAAACCAAAAAGAAAATGCTATGTCATTCATCACTCATTTTGAAGGCTGGCTGAAACAAAATCATCTTTATGAGCGGTTATCTGACCAGGGAATTTCGCCAGATGTTTTTGGAGATGTGGCTGACTATGCCATTCAAACCTATGGCGGCGGTAAAGACGAGCTCGCAGCTGCAGGTCCGCTAACACGTGAAAACATCGTCGAAATATTTAAGATGACAGAGCAGCAAAAACCTGAACCAAAGATGGCTCAGCAAGCTTATCTCTAACCTAACTGAATCGCGGCGGGATCTATTTTGAAGATACCGCCGTGATCAATTATATTTTTTCTTTCTTGAGTCCCGCATTTTGATTTTATCACCCGGCGCAAGTTTTCGTATAAATTTTACGGCCTTATAGAATCGCTCATTACTAAGAAGGCCATCAATTGAATCGAGGTGCATTTTGGGATCGCGGAGCATGGTATTGCTGAACAGACCGTGAATTGTCCTGTGGCATTCCCTGCAAATTTCTTCCACCCTGTCGCTTTCCCGGCGGGTATTCAGATGGTGTCGCTGCATAATTGATACCGGACAATCTCGCTTGCAAAGCGGGCATTTTTGATGTTCTTTCATTAACTGAAAATTTACTGTAGATGGCATGATTAAATTTGAAAGCTGTTACTTTAACGGAATCCGCTTCACTGTATTTTTTCTTGCAACATAAATCTTTCATCAATCTGAGTGATCATATAAAATTAACATGATTAATCCTTTTGCATAAAAAGTTTTCACTATATTGACGAATGAATATTTTTTCTTTCCCATTTTAACGCTTAGAACTTAATGTTCAACAATTAAATACATATGAGTTTACAATCTGTAATTGGTTCCCTTCATGATTTACAGGATCAACTGACTCAATTTCGTGAGATCTTGTTAGCAAACCTTGTCATGATCGGTGAAATACCCGCCCCTACATCAGGAGAAGAAAAACGAATTGAGTTTTTGCTAAACCGTTTCAAAGAAGCTGGCCTGCCTGAAAATTCAATTGACGAATGCGGAAACGGCATCGGTGTACTGGAAGGCACTGAAGGTGATCGGTCAATACTTCTGAATGCCCATGCCGACACCGTGTTTTCAGCCAAATCAGATCACACGATGCAGGTATCATCAGGCAGTATTATCGGACCCGGAGTGGCTGATAACAGTCTTGGACTAGCCGTTTTAGCAACGATACCCTACATCCTGCAAGAGATGGAAATCGAATTAAAAAACAATCTCGTTCTTCTTGGCGGGGTGCAGAGTCTGGGTCGCGGAGACCTCGAGGGCATACGATTCTTTCTTGACAACAACGACTTTGATTTTAAAAATGCTCTTTGCATTGAAGGAGTGGAACTTGGGAGATTAAGCTACACATCAATTGGTATGCTTCGGGGTGAAATCACGTGCAGGGTGCCGGAAATGTACGATTGGTCACGATTTGGTGATGCAAGTGCCATTCTCACCCTGAATGAAGTCATCAATAAAATTAATGATATCCGGCTTCCAAAAAGACCCCGCACAAGTGTTGTGATGGGTTCAATTGCCGGCGGTTCATCATTTGATACCATTGCCAAAGAAGCAACTCTTGGGTTTGAAGTCCGTTCAGAGTCAGAAGGTGTCGTAGATGATGTAGGTAAAACCATTCAGTATATAGCCGAAGAGGTTGCTTCAAAAACCGGTGATGAAGTTGAGCTTGATATTTTTGCAAGGCGCCGGCCGGGTGGCATACCTTATGCTCACCCCATGAATGAATGTGCACGATCAGTTATGAATAAACTGGATATCGAACCCAGGCTGGCACCCAGTACATCGGAGCTGGCAGCTCTCATCGATAAAGAAATACCGGCCCTGACGCTCGGTATTACATCGGGTGACAGAATTCACAAAATGAACGAGTCAGTTCAAATCGAACCTATCTATAAGGGACTTGCTCAAATCATAGGAATATTAATTGCTACAGATGGAGGATTCTGTGACTGATCTTCAAAACTGGATTGATAAGAATACATATCATCACTCCCAATTCTGGGATCTTAAAAAACTCGTAGAAACCAAAGAAAAGCATGGCTTAACTATCTCTCTCTGCCTTCCAACGCTGAATGAGGAGAAAACAATTGGAAAGGAGGTTATACTTTTTAAGTCAGAACTTGTTAATCGCTACCCTCTGCTTGATGAAATTGCGGTAATTGACTCAGGTTCGGACGACAATACGCTTGAAGTAGCTAAAACCTACGGAGCCGATACCTATCTGTCAGCCGATATTCTCCCGGATCTCGAGCCGAAAATGGGTAAAGGCGAAAATCTCTGGAAGGCAATCCACCAGCTTAAAGGCGACATCATTGTTTATGTTGATGCGGACATCAGTAACATACACCCACGGTTTGTGTACGGATTGGTAGCACCACTTATTTATCGTGAAGAGGTGAAATATGTGAAAGCATTTTATGACCGGCCGCTCGCAGTCTCAGGTGGCGTAAGAAATTCAGGAGGTGGGCGCGTAACCGAAATTCTTGTACGTCCACTCTTCTCTCTGTTTTTTCCCGAGCTTACAACTATTATACAGCCTCTTTCTGGTGAATACGCCGTCCGACGTGAGGTTCTTGAGCAAATTGCATTCCCGATTGGTTACGGAGTTGAAACCTCTCACCTGATTGACGTGCATCACAAATTCGGTTTGGAAGCTTTTGCTCAGACTGACTTGGATAAACGTGTTCACGAGAATAAACCAACCATCTCGCTGGGAAAAATGTCTTTTGGAATCCTTCAAACATTCCTGAAACGGGCCCAGGCTCTTGGAAAGTTTGAAAATGTAGACCATGAAACCATTCTCAGACAGTTCCAGGTAACTAAAAGCCAGTATCAACAAAACGAGATATCAATCGTGGAAGAAGAACGTCCGCCGATGATTGAAATTGAGGAGTACAGGAAAAAGTTCGGGCGCTAAAAATGGATAACACGAGTGAACTGAAAGAGCGGTTTAATACACTTTCCAGCCCTCTTCAACCGGAAACTACCAACACAAAGCCTGCATTAAAGCAACTGGACGGAATCAAGGCTGTCATATTTGATTTCTATGGTACGCTTTACATTTCCGGCGTGGGCGATATTGGCATTGACGATGGCAAATCTGATGCATCACTTCTGCTAGAAGCATTTAAGAGTATTGGACTAGATATTAAAGAAGACAGAGCCGGCAAGCGGGGATATGAAATTTATGACAAGATAGTAACGGAACAAATTCAGGAGTTAAAAGCGAGCGGAATCCCCTATCCGGAACCTGACATTCGTGTTGTTTGGAGAAATGTTCTCAACCAGATGTATGCGGAAAACCTGATCAAAACCCCGACTGACGAATCTCATCATACTCGTATGGCCGTCGAATTTGAGGCCCGTATGAATCCCATCTGGCCGATGCCCGATCTTGATGAAACACTTGACAAGCTGTCGTCCAGAGATTTCGAGCTGGGTATCATTTCAAACTCTCAGTTTTATACACCCATCGCTTTTGAAGCGCTCTCTGGCAGGTCTCTTGAAGAACTCGGGTTTAATTTAAACCTGCTTCATTGGTCCTATGAGGAGTCACGTAAAAAACCGGGACTCGTTTTTTACGAGAATTTTCTTTCCAAGGCTAAAGAAGAACTGCCTGATTTTTCAGCAGAAAATTACCTTTATGTCGGAAACGACATGCTGAAAGATGTGTACCCAGCAAGTGAACTCGGAATGAAAACTGCTCTTTTTGCGGGTGACGCCCGATCATTGAAATGGCGAAAAGATGATTCTAGAACCAGGGATCTGAAACCAGATATTATTATAACTGAGCTTAATCAGATTCTTGAGTGTGTTTAGTGTTAAGACAGGAATGAACTGTCGGGTAAATAGTTCGGTAATTGACGGTTCACGTGCTGCTTGCTTCTACAGATTCTTTACAAAACAGAAACCCACCGTTTTATTCCCCCAAGGGACAGGCAGAATGACATTGTTTTATAGGTTAAAGGGGCGGCGTGGCAACAAATCAAAATAGGACGTCTTTTCCTCAGGCACGCCTCCCATCCACGCGACGAGACAATTCTCATACTGACACAAGTCCCGGTGCAGTTAACCGGGACGAAGTGGAAGGATCTGTAGAAGCATTCGTTCCGTTCTAATTATTAATTTATTTATTGCTAACCGACAGTTGATTGTTAACAACACAGTAGTCATTAATGCGTTGTTCCTATACTACTAGCCAGGCTACCTGACAGGCATCAAGAACCAGCTTATTTTCTTCGATACGTGTCTTTCCGGTTAAGATATCATCATATTTTGAGTGCTTTTCAATAGGTAACTCCACGTTATCAAGAGATTTTGAAATCTTCTCGGTTTTGAGGTTTGCCACCACCAGAATCCGTTCAATATTGGCGGGATCTTCCCTGAGTATACAAAACACATCACTGTCAATTTTATACACCTTCTGGCTTCCAAACGGATGAAATGCGGGATGCTGATTCCGCTTCAAAAGAATGTCTTTATACCGGTTAAAAATCCTGTAAGTATTCGTATCAGGATCACTCAATAAATCTACAAGTTCTTCATACTTCCACTTTCTACGGTTTATGGTGCGGTAGCGCCCCGTAATGGAAACACCCCTGATATTGTTACGGGTGGCGGTTAAGTTATGAAAGTATATTCCCGGAACGCCCTGCAGGCTAAGCATTATGAGCTGAGAACAAATGTAGCGTTTTTCCTGCAGGCTCTGTGAGCCGTTATAGTCTGAAAAGGCATCAAAGTAGGTGATGTTCAATTCGTATGGACTAAGGCTGCCATCTTCATTCTGCTTTTCACTCACAAACCCTCCACGCTTTTTTATTCCCTCAACAAGCCCGTCAAATTCATCCTGGGGTACCAGTCCTTCAAGAGGCCGCACCCCTATTCCATCGTGCGAGGCTGTAAAATTGAAATAGGTACAGTTTTTTGGCAGTGGTTTTAGAGATTTAGCCCAGTCTGTCAGGTATTCTGCGTTTTCCGTTAAGATAGAGTGCAGCAACAGTGGCGGCAGGCTAAACTGGTACACCATGTGTGCTTCATCTCCGTCTCCAAAGTAACTTATGTTTTCCTTGTGAGGGACATTTGTTTCAGTGATAATCGTTGTTTCAGGAGCATAGTGATCTACAAGTGTACGCATCATTTTTACAATTTCGTGTGTTTCCGGAAGATGTATACACGATGTGCCCAGCTCTTTCCAAATGTAGGCAACAGCATCCAGCCTTATTAAAGAAAGGCCTTTGCTGATGTAGAAAAGAAAAATATCAATGTAGCGAAACAGAAGTTCAGGGTTTGAAAAATTAACATCAATCTGATCATCACTGAATGTCGTCCAGACAAATTTTTCTCCCTCCTCGGTATGAACAGGTGTTAACACTGGTGAACTTCTCGGCCGGGTGACACTGCTCATGTCCGTCTCCGGGTCTACTTCTATAAAATAGTCGGTGTACGGCTCTTGTTTTTCAAGATATTTTTTGAACCACATACTGTATCGCGATACATGATTCATCACCAGGTCTCCCATCAGCCTGTAATCTTTACTTAGAGCTTCAATATCCTCCCAACCACCGAGCCGTGAATCAACCCGTTTATAATCTACAACAGAGAATCCGTCATCTGAGGAGCTTGGGAAGAATGGCAGAATATGAATAGTGGATATAAAGTCCTTTGCATATTCATTAAGAAATTGATGCTGGACATGAAGTTTGTCGACTGCCTCCCCCACCCTTGGCTGTACCATATCACCATATGTAATCAGAATCTGATCTTTATGTGACCATACATCTTCATATTTAATATTTTCTTGCGGGGGTGTGAGATCGTATTTTTCAAGAAGAGCATGAGTTTCACGCAAGCAATCATCAACTGCATCATCACCGTAAATAAAAGCAAAATGTTTACGCATTGATTTCTCAAATGCTTCTGTAAATCGAGGGTAATCTTTCATGAGGGTAGATTTGTTATGTAGAGGATCAATTTGAACTGTAATTGGAACATTGATACCTTATGATTGGAAACAGTTCCATATCATTAATTATCGATCAGCATCTGATAGTTTTATTCAGTATTCTGAACTCGTTTGGAGTCCTAAAAAAGTGCTTTAAATTTCAGAAAGAGATATTTTCATCTAATAAACAACTCCAAACAAACAATCTTTTTTACTCAAAGTAAAGTTTGATCGTAAAATGCAGTCAAGTATTTACGAAAGCATTTCCTTTTATGGTAAGAAGCGTAACTTTCTTATTTTTGAAGTCTATTAAATAAACAAAACATATGGACAGAAAAGCACTTCAGGAAAGATTTGGTTTAAATGGCGAATCGGCCGCTATAAAGCAGGTAGTCGATAAAATAATGCAAATTGCCAAGACAGACATCACGGTTCTGCTACAGGGAGAAACAGGCACCGGAAAAGATGTGACTGCACGGGCGATTCACTCCATCAGCGACAGAAAGAATTCTAATCTTGTAATCGTCAACTGTGGTGCTATTCCGGAGGGAATAATTGAAAGCGAACTTTTTGGCCATGAGAAAGGGTCCTTTACCGGTGCGCATGATTCTCGCAAAGGATACTTCGAAAAAGCTGACGGCGGTACAATATTCCTTGATGAAATTGCTGACACTCCAAAAAATATCCAGGTAAAGCTACTGCGTGTTCTTGAATCAGGCGAATATTTTCGTGTTGGCTCAAGTAAAATGCAAACAACGAACGTAAGGGTTATTGCCGCTACCAATAAAGATTTGTGGGAAGAAGTAAACGAAGGGAATTTCAGGGAAGATCTTTACTATCGCCTGGATACCGTTAAAATTAAGCTCCCCCCACTCAGGGATCGTCAGGAGGATATTGTCCCGATTTTTAGAATATTTGTGAATGAGTTTTCCTCACGCTATGACTCAGTTTTTAAGGGGTTTTCAGATGAAGCACGTGAGTTATTGATTTCTTACCGATGGCCTGGTAATGTAAGAGAGCTTCGAAATGTAGCGGAGCAGCTTGTAGTGCTGGAAAAATCTCAATTCATCGATAAAGAGCGGCTGCAAAAATATCTCAAAGGACGGCAACATCGAGGTTCAGCAGACAATTTACCTGTCGTTGCATCAAAACAACAGGAAGAAGATGATTCTGATGATTTTAGTTCTGCTTCTCATGATCCGACACTGATCTATAGAGCACTTGTTGAGATGAGAACAGATCTCTCTGATCTCAAAAAGATGCTGGCAAAATTTATCTACTCATCCTTTAGTAATAAAGAAATTAAGGCTCTGCCTGAAGCAATGCCCCGGGATTTTGATCCAAACGATATTTCAGTCTACACAAATAAGCACGGTGAAGAGAGCCTTGGAATACGATCGATGGATACCGACGAAATTGAAGACGAAGAAAGCGAGCCATCCATCGATACCTTTTTTACAGATGATGAAATCCCATCCATCGAAAAGGCCGAAAAATTTCTCATCCAGCAAGCATTGAAAAAATTTGAGGGGAACCGCCGAAAGGCATCAGAAGCCCTTGGTGTAAGTGAGCGAACCCTTTATAGAAAACTGGATCAATATGAACTTCAGTAAGTTATCTGTTATCGCAATAGGGTTAATTCTGCTCTGTACCTCCTGTATGAGCTATAGTTTTACAGGAACGAGTATACCCAGTGACGTTCGCACCGTTTATATTCCCTTTTTTCCTGATAATTCTCAAAGCGGGCTTGGTGATCTTACCGACAGATTGTACAATGCACTTATTAACCGTTTTGTGAACCAAAGCCGCTTGTCTCTAAACAATGATCAGGAATCTGCCGACTCGTGGATGGAGGGATCAATACAGTCTTATAGCAACCGGCCGTTTAGCGTCGGCGGAGATGAACAGGCCAATCTGAATGAGATTCAAATCGTGGTGCGTGCCACGTTTCAGTTTCAGGATAGTGATGAGCCGGTCTACAGCAAGAGCTTTACCGGAAACGCTACATATGATGTGCTGGATAACCCCGTAGACGGAGAGCTTGATGCCGCTGCAGAAGCGCTCCAGCAAATTGCAAACAATGCATTTAACGATGCCGTAAGTAATTGGTAGAAAGTCTGATATATTTTTTGTACTATCGAAAAAACCAGAAGTTGATCACTGTTAAATTTCTCAATTGTTGAGGAATACGCTCTCAAAATCTTTGTCGCTCAAATTAAATAAACATCGATGGAATTGCCCACAGGTCCTTTACCTGAATCTTATCAAATATACCTGGATCAATTTTATAGTGACCCGGAAGGTACCTTAACAAAACTTGAAAACCACGTTACCAAACGTAATAGTGGTGCCGTAGGTTATTATATCCTTGCAGTTCTCAGTCGTACAGCCGGGCGCGCCTCCGATGCAGTAAAATTCGCATTATCAGCAAAGATTTTGGCCCCCGGAAGCCAGTTTTTCCGACGTCTTCCCTACTTCATACAGCATCCGGATTATTTTGACGCCTGGGTTCCGGATAAACCATTTCAAAACAACGGCAGTAAAAAAGTTCAGGAAGCACGATCCACACATCCTATTAAAGATCTGGACATGCTTATCTCAAAACTTTCTGAGGCAGAAACACAGGGTATACGTCTTCCAAAACAAGATACAGAGCCTGAAAAGTCATCAGAAGATCTGAGTAAACGCTCGGCTGATGTAGATGACATTGTTACTGAAACGCTTGCACTCATACACGAAAAGCAGGAAAACTACGAGGCTGCGATTAAAGTATTCAAGCAGCTGCGACTAGCTAAAAGCTCAAAAAGAGAGTATTACGACGAGCAAATATTACGTCTGCAAGGATTAATGAGTAATGATACGTCTGAATAGACTAAATTTTGTTGGTTATATAGCCCAACCAAGCGGCAACTATTCACTACTCAGATAATACTGAATTCAGAAATGCATGAAGGTCTTCATCTGAATCAATATCGATTTTTTTTCTAAGCCGTGACCTGCTGATGTAAACACTTGAAGGTTTAATATTTAAGAGATCAGAAATTTCCTTGGAATCAAAGCCCATCTTGATGTAAACGCAGAGCCTTAGATCATAGCGGGTTAAATCAGGATACTCTTTTCTAAGTGTCTCAGAAAACTCCTGGTGTAGTTCGTCAATCTGAATTTCAAATGTATTGTCCTCAGAATCGATATGAGAATCAATAATACGCTGAATTTCGTCTGATTGTCGTTTCACAGAGTCAGGATTTTTTTTCAGTCTCTCAATCTTTTCATTCAGTGTTTGAAGAATTTTCTGCTTTTCATCATTCTCTTTAGCTTTTGTAGCCAGCTCAATTGTCTTGCTCTTTAACTGTGCTTTCATTTTTTCGTATTCTGCCCTAAGCTTATCTTCCTCCACTTCCTGCAGCTGTCTGCGGTAACGTTCTTTCTGCTCACGTAAAGAATTTCGCTGATTTTTAAGTAAATACTTTTTCTGCTTACTTAAAGACATTCCCTGCCACATATACATCATATAGAATGCAAGTGATAAAGCTATAAAATAAAATATCAGTGCTGGCCAGCTTCGGTACCATGGAGTTGAAATTATGAATGAAAATGATGTTTCCGGCGTCATCGTCATCCCAACCATTGCTCTTGCAGTGAAATTATGTTCACCATAGCCGATTCCGACTAAACTAAAAGTTCCTTCTGACGACCAGTTGCTCCACTCATTAGACTCACCGGTTTTGTACTGGTACATCACATCGTCCCTGTTGGGCACATTACTAACTATCTTCAGGTTATTCATTTTATAGGAGATTTCAGCTCCGTTGTAAATCTCAATTTCATCATCATTGCTATAGGCAATTTTCTGTCGATAAATCAATTGCGGAGATGTGTCACTCACTCTTTCAACCTGATCAAGACGCCGAAGGGCAAACCCGTTGTAAGCCGGGTAAAACATATATTCATCATTCAGCTGTTGGGGCCGTCCATTTTTCATTAACAGATCGTCAACTCCCGAGCCGGCTTCAACCTGCTTCTCTTTACTAAACCCATTAGAATCTGAATCGTAGCTATATTCAAACTCATCTGTTACTACTTTTACACCGTTATCACTTTGCTCCAAATAATGGTCGCGATCGCCGAACCGTTGAGATTCAAATATCTCCCTATTCTGCGGGTAAAGATCACCATCCAATGTGGCCCTTATCACGCCAAAATTTGGAATGTTTATCCATATAGTATTCTGCCCCTCAATAATTATTTGGTTACTTGAGCCCAGAATCAGCTCCATATTTTTGTGATAAACCCAGTCACCTCCATCTTTTTTATATATTGAGATGCCGTTATAAGTACCGGCAAACAGGTACTCACCATATTTTTTGAGAGTCCAGATTCCCCGTTGGTTTCCTATTCTTACTAGCCGAGTACCCTCAATCTTGAAAAGCCCTCTGTCATGCCCCATCAAAAGTGTGTCGTCAATCTTATTTAAAGTCCACACCTGGCCTTCAGTCCCCTGGATAAGTTCAAAATCATCAAGCTCTGAGCTATTATTTAATTCTTCCCAGTCAGATTTGTAAAGGCCCTGATTACTTCCAAGATAAAAGTCTCCGTTTTCGAGAAAAGCGCTGTATCCGGTACCAAAATCACCAAGATAATCATAGAAAAACGTGAATTCATTGCTCAGGTCCAGAAACGCTACACCAAAATCCATGGCCAGCCATAGCTTTCCAATGTCACTGTAATGAAGACTCAGTATGGTATTATTATTGAGCCCTTTATTTTTTGTTATGGAGTGAGCTACGTTTCCACTCATATCGCTTATATATACGCCATTCAAGATCGTGCCAAAAGCTAAAAAAGAATCGTTAATTACTTCAAAACTGAAAACATTCGCCGACTTCAAACTTTCCGAAAGTGATGTATTGAGTGGAATTAAGTCACCGGAACTGTAGGCGTAGAGACCTGAATTTTGTGTGACGAAAACCAGGGTTTCTTGCTGTTCATAGATCCCGATTATCTCATATCCTTTATTTTCACCAAAAGAAGATAGCTTTACAGGAGAAAGATTTTGGAGTTGGAACAGCCCCTCTTGTTGATCTATAAAATAAAACTGCCCATTAATGACAAAACTATTGTCGATGTCGTTAGGAACAGGGATTTTTGTCAGGCTACGGTTACGGTTGGTGAAGACATAAATATTGCTGGAAGAAACAAAAAAGATATTTCCGTTTAGCTCATGGATATTCCAAAACTCCTCATTTAGCTGATTTAGATCTTCCTGAAATGGATATAGAGACGTGTACTCAAATTTATTGAATTTATTACGGTTCCAGACTCCAAAATCAAGGTCAGAGCCGGTATAAATGAGAGTGTCTGAGGCAACCATTACAGAACGAACTACACCATTGCTGCCACTAAACCCTTTCCATTCAGTACCGTCATACTCAATAAGGCCTTTATCAGCTGCCATGTAAACGATACCATTCGGAGCCGAGTCGATGTCCCATATCTTTCCTCGATGGTTATAATCTTTTGGCGTGAAATTCCGCAATAAGGGAATGCCTTTCTCTGTCAGGCTCTGTGCATAAGCACCAGATCCAATGCCGGAAAGCAGTAACAAAAGTGAAATAAATAACTTCAAGTAAGCCGGGTTTTTTAAAGTTGAATCATCCTAACAAAAAGAATGCATCTTTCCAAGATCAGTTGTCATGATAGATGAAAATCCAATGATATATTTAGATTTAAAATTCCAAAAGACAGCGGCTCCTGATGTCCAAATAATTCATCATCAGATCTAATTCTTCTAATTTATTTTTACTAACGATTGAAGTGGGAAGTAATTTTTTGGCAAAAAAAAACCGGCCCTTTATGGGACCGGTTTTTAATATCAATTCTGCTGATAAAATTCTTAGCAGGCTAAGATTACTTAATAAGCAGCATTTTTCTTATCTGTACAGAGTTTCCAGAGGAGAGTCTGTACATATACACGCCAGACGACAGATTTGACGCATCAAATGTTGCCGTATGTGACCCTGCTGTTTTAACTCCATTTACAAGTGTTGCCACCTGCTGACCCGTTACATTAAACACTTCAAGTGTCACTTCGCCGCTAGCGGGAAGATTATATGTAATGCTCGTTGTTGGGTTAAACGGATTAGGATAGTTCTGATTGAGTGTAAACGAATTAGGTGATTCATCGACCCCATCTATACTCGTTGCAGTTTGATTATAGAAATAAAGATTATCTATGTAAACATCAGCTATAGTACCTGATGTAGTCAGGATAATCTGATAAATATTTTCTCTATCCAATAAGCCATTAGCAGATTCAGATGTAAAGTCATCAAGTGCTACATCAAATGAAACCCATTCACCTACTGTAGATACGGTGTTCACTGATCCTATAGCATTGGTTTCACCTTCTGTTGGTAAGTTAGCATGATTAGATAATTTAGGGTTTAAAACCGCTCCATCACCTACAGATTCATCAGCAACCCAATAATCAAAATGCATGTGCGTGAAATCGGTCAGATCAAATCCGCTTCCAAGCTGAATACCAATAAAATTACCGAAATTATATTGCTTGGCAAAGTCGCCAGTTTCTACTTCAAGATCACCGACTAAACTTCCCTGACTCCAACTAGTTTGAAATGTAGTTACATCAATATTTGTATATGCATCGCTGAAAACTGAGATAACATTTGCAGCGTCTCTTGATGGAGGTGCCGGAGCAGCTATAGCTGGCGCGTTACCAGCTGACGTACCACCTACAGTACCTTTCACGCCTGTAATATTATCGAAGTAAAACGTCCCAACTATTATTGGGTCATTCCATGCTGTACCGTCTGCGCTTCTGTTAGGGAAAAATACAACTTTATTATAGATTCCACTAGCTGTAGCTGTTCCATCATCACCTGTATTAAAAGTAAATGTTAGATTTTCCCATCCACTTCCAGAATGATTCTGAGTATTAGCTGCAGCTGGTGCAGCATCTGCAGATCCGGTAGTTTCAACTTTTGCCATTGGCGAAAAGGCAACATCAGACCAAACATCTACACTAACAGTAAGATCTGAAGTTAATTCTAGTGCGCTGTCATCAGCGAGAACAACTTCTGCACCTTGCCAAGGATTACCATCTACTGAAGTGACTAATTCAAAAACCTGTCCATTTCCTGAAGTTTCAGGATCAGGGACGATTGCAGCTGACTCTAATCCTTCAAAACCTGCAATTGTAGGAGAAGATTCAAAATCCTGGACAACTTCTTGTTGCGCAAATGCCAAATTGGCTATGGCCAATAGGGCAAATGTTAGTATCGTTGTTAGTATTGTTGTTTTCATAGTTCTAAGTATTAGATAAGTTAAGATTTGTAGCGAATTATTCGATGTTAGGTGTTTTAGTTAAGAGTTTGTAAGCGTTTTTGTTAAATACGCATTTTATATGTTTCTACTAAGTAGAAATCTGTTTTTTAGCTAAATTTTTTACCGCCAGCTTAGGTTTTCTGTCAATTGTATAAAGTCCCCAGTGCTTCTCTGGTTCTGCAGGGTGTGGCGAGCCTTTCCATTTCTCGTCAAACGCCTCGAAGAAGAACGTTAGGATATGTTCCTTATCCGTCCATTCCATCAGTTGTTCATAGTAGACTTTCTGATGCTCTTCGTTCACATTTGTAGGTTCAATTCCTCTTCCGTTAGACCGCGTTGCCCATCCCGCTTCAGTTATAACTACTGCTGTATCAGGATATTTCTCAGCAACAGAATAATAGTTGTGTTTTGTATAGTCGATTGCCTCATTTATATGTTTATACTCCCACACCGGATACGTGTGAACAGAAATAAAGTCGACCACGTGAGCAAGATCTTCGAGCTTGTACATCCATGGAACATAGTTTTCACAAAATGTAACAGGCTGTACTGCTTTTTCCTGGACTCGCTTCACGTATTCCAAAACTTTATTTTCATGAACATAGTGATCCGTCCATTCTACACAAGCTTCGTTACCCACCGACAGCGAACACGCTATCTCAGGATACCTGTTAGCCATATCTATGAGACGGTCAATTTTTTTACTGTTTGTAACCAGGTTTTTCTCAAGTTGGGTCTTTGAGTAAATACCTCCATCCCAGGGACAGTTAAAATTATTCATCTCAGCGTTAATATATGCACCAAGCATTACTTTGAAATCGAGTGCTTCTTTTTCGATAACCTCAAGTATTGTTTGTGTATGCTCAGCACAGTCGTATACCCTCAAATACTTCCAATGGCCGTGAAGAATCATTAAATCTTCCTTTACCTGTTCGTATGTAGGAATGTCTCCGCCCGGCTGCTGGCCATCACGGTAACCCGAATAACAAATGGCCCTTCCGGGTTCAATACCTATTCTGGAAAATGTGTTCATTCTTAGTATTTCAATTTTCCGTTACTGTCCCATATTCCCCAGTACGCTCCTACATCACCTTCACTGCCTACCTTCCAGGATTCATCAAACGAAGAGAAGTAAAACATCTCAATGTCTTCATCTTTCGACCAAAGGTTGGCGTTAACAAAATACTTCATAGCATTTTTGAGTGATGGTTTTGCACCACCCAGGCCTTCACCTTGACTAGGCCATCCGGTTTCAGTGATTATGACACGCTTTCCGTTTCCTGCACCTTTTGCCTGATGAAACATATGCTGCATATGCTGAAAGGAATCATCAACTGATGTGCCCTCCCAATATGGATAGCAATTACATAAAATGACATCACACAGATCCGATATCTCGGGATGGTTAACAAATTCATAGTACGCATCCACATAACCCACGGGAATATCGTCACTGATTTGCTCCTTCACGTATTTGATGTGATTCAGAAGCTCTTCAACGTTCAAATCATTACGATAAAGCACTTCGTTACCTACGGCAGCAACATCAACAAGACCCTGTTCAGCCAGCTCTATCAGGTTTTTAATTTCTTCCTCATTTTTTTCAGGATCACTGCCAAGCCAAGCTCCAACAAGCGTTTTGATCCCCATCTCTTTTGCTACTTTTGGAATCAATTCATTTCCTTCAGTACAGGAGAAGGTTCGCAACCAGCTTGTGTGTGGCTTTAGTATTTTCATACGCCTGCGAATCTGATCCTCTGAAACGACTGTGCCCGGCCCCTGGCCTTCTTCATACAGGCTAAAACAGAATCCATGGATCCCGCTGCTCAGAATTTCATGGAACAGGCTTGAGATCTCTTCATCAGACATATCTTTCGTATAGCCCTCATGAGTCTTTTTCCCCGGCCCCGTATATGTCAAAAACCTTTCTTTTCTATATGACATGTAAGTAATTATTTAAAAATTAAAATATTGGTTAACACTTTTACAATTCGCCACGTCGTTCAACCAACTCCGTCTGAATTTTCCTGGCTTTTTCTTCGGTTAGACTATAGCTGTACATCACCCAAATTGCGAGTCCGGCTGTAAGAGACGGTATTACAATGTCTGCAATGCGTAAATTGGTCATTGTTTCTGCTGTCTGTTGTGCTGCGTTCTGGTCGAAACCTACCAGCTCCAATACCAGCCCTCCTAAAACAAGAGCAATGGCCTGTCCCAGTTTCACCATCCACCAATAGATTGCACCAAATGTACCTTCTTTCCTCGGCATACCGTTTCTCAGCTCATCAAGGTCACATACATCAGCTGTCATACTCATCATCAGGGTAAATAAGCCGCCCAGCCCGAATGCCATGAATGGGATTGGCATAAACATAAGCCACGGATTTTCCGGGCTAAAGCCCCACCACTTGAGTATGTACCCTACAATAGAGAGGGCCGTTGAGATGATAAATGCTTTCCGCTTGCCGAATTTATCAGCAATAAAAGAAACGATGGGAATAACAAGGAACGCGGTTGCTACTGCAGTTATAGTTGAAAACCATGCGGGCCAGTGTCCTGCAGCTCCATAGTCACCGTTAAACATATAAAAGACAATAATGAAGTAGCTAAATGAGGCTACCATTTGAAATCCGTTGAAGACCAAAAAAGTGGCGCCGCACAGTTTCACAAACGGCTTATTTTTCGACACCATTACAATTCCTTCAAAAAGTTCTTTGACATTTTTGAATAGTGTTCTCATTGAAATCTCTTTCCGGTTCTCCATCTTGGCGCTATCGAGCCCTTTACAAAAAATTGCGGGTAAAAGCCCAAGTGCAATACAGGCCAATCCTACATAAATAGACAAGCGCCGGACACCTGTTGCCTGGTCTACAAAAAGGTCAGGATCTGCCACAAGAACCCAGAACCAGGGTACAATCATCCATGCGATCTGCCCAACGGTCTGAGAAAAAGCCATCAGCCTTGTTCGCTCATTGTAATCACTCGTCATCTCATAACCGAGCCCGATCAGCGGAGTGGCAAACATGGTATTACCTACAAGAAAAACCATCGACATGATGAGGAAATACCAGAAATTGTACATCTGTGAATTATTCTCATCGAGCTGCCACAGAAGTATAAAAAAGAGGCCGCTTAAGACAGCGCCGACAAAAATGTAGGGACGACGGCGGCCAAATCGCGATTTTGTATTGTCCGATATAAACCCCATAATAGGATCCGTAAGGGCGTCAAATATTCTTGGAAGCCCTCCCAGTAACCCCGCAAGAAAAGGGTTCATTCCGAATGCAGTCAACAGGAAAAAGCTGAATACACCCAGTGCGCCCGGCAGCAGGTTTAACACAAGGTGACCCGACCCGAATGCAGCTTTTTGTAGTAGGGGAACCCTTTTTCCTGGTGGTGTTTTATGCGATGCCATTCTTTATCCGAAGTTAGTTAGTTAATTCGCTTTGGTTGTTTTTAGATGCCAGACGCCGTTGTAATTGTTTGAATTGCTTTGCCGTCAATCGAGAAATAGGCCATCTTTCCGCCAATTTCCAGCTCAATATTCTTTCGGTTTTCACCCGGATTAAACAACACAACCGCGATTGATCCATCAGGATTTTCCGCAGCCGTAACCATCAAATTTTCGTCACTGATTTCAAAGCCAATTCTTGTAGCACCCGGCCGTATATATTTACTAAAATGTGCCATGGTATAATAGAGCGGAGTGAAATAAACTTCATCCAGCTCAGGATCCACAATCACAGGTGCCAAACACCAATTTTGAGCCCAGTTTGGTCCGCCCTGACGATTAAGAACCATGTTCCAGTCAACCCAGCCATCCACCCAGTTATTGAGTGTACCGATCATATCACGGGCATACCGGTAAACCGGCACATATTTTGGATGTAGATACTTCTTATCTTCGGGAGCCCAATCCCATCCCCAGTCGGTAGCTTCTTTGGACCAATACCAATCATCATCTCTCCATACCGGCACCTCAGCATCCGCTGTAGCCTCCGTCTGAATAATATATTTACCTGGTGCTGCTTCATGGGCATACTGCAGCTGCTCCTCAAAAATCTTGTACGTGCTTCCATACCAGTGAACGGCAATGCCGTCGTAGTAAGATGCTACTTCTTCGTCTTCTTTATACATTGCATCCACCCACTCTATCATCTCTGTATCCCGGTTTTGGTCGTAGCCAAGAACCACTACATCATGATTGTCATTATTAAGTTGTGGTCCCAAATGGTTCACCAGAAAGTCGTTCATCTCTTCGGGGGTAAAGTGCATGCTCTCCCAGTTGCTGTCGTTTCCAAGGGGTTCATTTTCGATAGTGATTCCCCAGATGTCGATACCTTCCTCAGAATACGCCGTCAGGTATTTCGAAAAGAAAAGTGCCCACGTGTCATAATATTCAGGAAGAAGCTTTCCGCCTTCCCACTGCTTGTTATCTTTCATCCATGGCGGAGCAGTCCAGGGAGATGATATAATCTTAAATCCATCGGTAGACACCTCCATTGCATCTTTGATCATCGGTATGATGTCATCACGATCTTCTTCAATTGAAAAATTTTCCAGTTCCGTGTCCCCTGCAACAGGTGCATAAGAGTAGTTCCCAAGTGAAAAATCACTCGAATTCATATGAGTACGGGTTAATGAGTATCGTGCACCATCATCCCCAAAGTATGCGTTTATAATGCGATTGCGATTTTCTGTGCTTAGCTCATTCAGCAGATATGCCGATGCTTCCGTAAACGAGCCTCCAAATCCCGTGATCTCCTGGAATGTCTCATCAGGATTGATTGATATTCGTGCCGTAGAATCAGCTTCAGGAAATTCGGTCACCGTTGTAAGCTGCTTGCCGCTAGCCGACGTCTCCACTATGTCTACTTCCAACGAATCTGTATTTGAGCATCCCGCCATTAGCATCGTTATAGTTATGATTGTAAGTAACTGCACTAAATTTGTATTCATAAGCGTCTTACTCCTCTTCTTGTCTATCGGCTATTTCTTCTTCAGTTGGCGGAACTTTTACAGTTTCCATTAAACGCTCAAAATCGCCATCAAATGTCTTTGTAATCGGCATGCCGTCACGTGTCAGTCCATCAAACATACCGGCATCAACCTCATCCCAAAGCACGTACTTTGCTTCAGACTGCAGGGTAATCAGTCCGAAGTGATTTTCGGAACCCATCTGATTTTCAGCATCTTTCCACTTTTCATCAGTAGCCTCAAAATAGAATACGGAAACTCCGTTCTCATCAGACCACTCACGAATCATGTCGTGATAGATTGCCATTTTGTACTCGTCTGTGGCCCTTGACCCATCATTACCGTACTGCCCGTTAGATACTGTAGCCCATCCGGTTTCGCCAATATGAACTTCTTTGTCTACACCCAGGCTTTCCATATAGTCTATAACACTTTGATACTGGCCTACCGCATATTCGAGGGAGCGGTCCATGGCCGCATCAATTTTCTCCATATCAGTCATATCTTCCTGAGATTCCGGAACACCCCAAAAATCCGGGTTGTAGTGTGTATCATGCATCGGGTAAGTATGCATGGAGATGTAGTCCACTGATCTAATCAGCTCATCTAAATCTTCTTTATGATACTCTTCTCCGCCGCCACCCCAGGAGGCAAAGTTATCAGAGCTGGTAATCCATGTCCCTTCAGGGATCTCACCATTTGCTTTTCGCTCCTGGAGATCCTGAACCCATTTCAGTATAATTCCCGGCTCCACATAATACTCTTGCTGCCAGTGAACCATCGCTTCGTTTCCAACGGCGATTACTTTCACAATGTCAGGATACATGCTTGCGTATCTGGCGGCCCTGTCAATCTCTTCAGGATTCCTTGGATGATCTTCGTCCCTGATGCGCTCCGGCTCATCTGTCCAGGCATTTTTGGCATCAATCCAGGCGCCCATCATCACGTACATCTCAAATTCCGGATCTTCTTCCTTCAGCTCGCTGATTGCCTTTAGCAAATTAGGTACAGCATCAAGATACAGATTGTAGGTCCGCACAATTTTGATCCCCATCGCTGAAAGAATTTTCATATCCTCTTTCAGTTCAGGAATAGTTGGCTGTATATCTCTCGTAATTCCCCGGTAGCCGCTATATGAGATTGCCTGATACTCCGGATTCCCAAGTATCTCCTCAGCAGTCGGAGTGCTTGACTCTGAACTATCAGAGGATTGATTTGTGCAGGCCATAAGCGTCAGGGATGTTATAAAAACCAGAACCGTAATAAAGTTTTTCATTTTTCGAAGTTTCTTGATGTTATAAATCAGGAGTTATCTCAACTCCTTTTTATGGATTGATACTGTAACTTCTTTAATCTCACCTGTCCGCTGAAAAATATGCGCAGATGTTTCTTTATCGAGTTTTGGCTCATCAAATGATTTCGATGAACCATCCTTGAATGTTACGGATAAACCACTTTTTCCAGACTGTTCATAAATCACAGGTACCTGGCAACACGTAAATGCCAGTGCGTTTTCTGGTACATTTATACTGTAGGATGAATGATCAAGTGATACCAGTTCAAAGCTGCTTTGCTCATCCGTAAACTGATTTTGCTTGAGCAAAAATGGTTTAAAATTAAGATTCCCTTTCTGCATGTACATACCCAGCTCTCCGAATCTCACAAGGATATCCTCTTTTACCTGTCCCGTCATGCCCGGTTGTTGTGCTCCGCGATGTTTAGGAGTATGAGAGTAAGGATCTGTCGGGAATGCACCGTACACTTCGGGATCTTTATGGACTCCAATCCCTTTTCCAACTTCATCAAAATGAGTGGCGAGACGTTTCATGATATCCGGGTCAACATCTTGTTTTGCCGCATTCACACATGTTTCAAGAACAGCAAGGTGCAGTTTGGAAACCATGTGCCAGTAAATTGAGCCAAGCCCTTCATAGGCAAAGAACGTCCCTGAACGGCCCGTAAATGCCTTATGGTTAAATACCTCTTCAAAAATCTCAAGCACAAGATCTTCTTCTTTTTCTACAAGAGGCCCGTACCGGGTCGATTTCATGTCATTCAGTGCCGCTTTCAGGTCGCCGGCATTCTTGAAGTTCCCATTAAAGTGGTATCCGCCTTCAATATCCTCGTTAATAATCCGATGATTGTAGTCGGAAACAAGCTTTTTAAGTAACTCTGATTTTTCAACCAGATCTTCAGGTATGTTATTCTTTTCCAAAAAGCCGGGAAGCTGTTTATTGGGATAAAGAATATAGCTTTGCTGATCTTTTCGATAGAGAGCACTTTGACGAAGGGCATCCAGTACCTCAAGTGATTCAACACCACTCAGATAATTTGAACTCAGAACGGCAACCTGACCCTCAAGCATTTCGTCAAGATAAGAGATAGAAATTCCTTCATCATCAATACTGATAAGGTTATAAGCGTGATAAAGATTATCATTGCGCTTATTGGTTTTAATGGAGTGCTCAAGATACTTTTGTGTCAGCGAAACGAATTGATTGATCTGACTGACGTTTACAGATGATTTCTTGCCGGAAAATCCATTCTCATAAATCTGATCTCTGTAATTGCTTCCTGCTTTACCAAGGCTGTCGGTAATTGTTTTTCTGATGCTGTCATTAATCCCGCCGGTAAGTTTACCTTTGTGAGACTCGAGTGCGTTATAAATGCCATCAAAAAATTCAGCCAGCTCTTCCGACACTTCAACACGATCAAGGTCTGATTCAGAAAGAAATGGTTCTAAGAATTTGAGGAATCGCCTCAAATAATAGAGCGTCACCATCGACACACCGTTTCCGACCAACGCGTTATTTGCATCATTCCACTCCGGACGCTGTGTATTCATCCAGATACCCGCTTCCGGCACGAAATTAGATACTTTTGCCAGCACAGTCGCCAGCATTTTTTCCATAAAATTGACGTGGTGAATATCATCTGTGCCACTTCCTAATAGTGCTCCATCGGCGCCCTTTTTACTCACTTCTGTCCGTATGGTTTGATCTAGCTCTTCGTCAAACTCAATTGTATCCTTCGGATTTTTAACAATCTCATCGTATGACTTGATGCGATACGGTACATTAGCATATACAAAAGCCTGCTTATCAAACAGTGCCTTAAATTCTTCTGGTTTGTAATCAGAATAGAATTCCAGAAATTTCAGAAGATAAATTATCTGGTGATCTCCCCAGTAACCGATATATGACCACGGATCATCAGGTTCAATTGTTTCCCAGTCAAATCCGCCTTTTGTAACCCGGTAAGGATTATAACCATCAAAAGTAGATGCATTCAGAAACTTAAATATCATTCCCTCAATAAAATCGGGATATGAATGTGCAAGAGCTTCCCAGTTTTGAAATATGTCTCGCCAGTTCCCTTCGTAATCCAGAATTTTTGATCCATCCACTTCACTGTGCGTATTGATAGAAAACTGGTTCCATGGACGACTTGGGTCGCCATGGCGACGACTAAATTTCAGTGGAAGATACTCAACACCCAGCCGTACAAGATCGGGGTCATCAGTCGATTGAAAATGTTTCTCAAGTACAAACTTATCGAATTTTTCCGGAAGCTGATCAAGAAAATCACTGTTTTGCTCGGCTACTTCATGGCTGGCATTTTTTAAATAGCCAACAAAATCACGTTTTTCGATTTTATAATTATCATCAAAAATTCCGCCGCGCATGATATTAAATAGCGTGTTAGAGTAATGGCGTGAGTCTCTTAATTTATCAGAACTAAACTGCAGTCCGTCGGATGAGGCAACAAGCTGAATTAATTTCCGGGTACCCCTTTCAATATCAGCGTCTATTTCTTCCTGCAGCGTTGAATCTTCCAGAATCGCTTTATTCAGGGCCACAACATCAGATTGTGTTTGATTTACATTTGCCACAATCGCCCAGTTAGATTCTGACTGGCTATTCAATTCGATATCAGATGTAATAAAGTAAGCTCCTTTTTCACCTTTTACGTCCGTTTCTTCCTCTATTGGCTCCATGTTGCGGAATTGATCGAGCTGGAGGGATGAGAGTAGATGAGTGGGATTATCGAGCCCCATTGACCAGGCAATATTAGCCTTAAGCGCTTCACTGGGCTCAGCCTTATCAACAATAATTGCGCTGAGGGCGAATATGCCGATACCACTTTCATCAACCAGTTCATGCCGTTTATAAGCATCCACAAGGTTGCTTGATTTTGTCTGCAAATCGCTGCTCACGCCATATGGCATGATATTTTGTAAGCCGTCAAGCACGGTCACTTTACGATTTTTATCGGAATTATTTATGAGCGCAGCTTTCTTTACAAATCCATACAGATTGCTCGAATTCCACTGATATCGAAACACAAGCTCAAGATCATGATTGATCTCTTCAAACATGATCTTATTACCATACCGGCTTTTAAAAAGGTTTCGGGTAGTGCTGTATCTTCCGGCATCGCGTTTTGAAAATGGCTCCCAGATTACTGTATCCCCATTATGCTCAGCCTTAAATATAGTTTTACTCCCTGTTGTATGTGCCATATCAACCAACTTATCATCGGTATAATACGGGAAGAGGGCGAACTCTGGGTTTTTACGGCCTGCCGAAATTCCTCCGTTACTGGACATGAATGTCCAATGGTTGGAATCACTCACAATGCTCATGAAGAAAGGCCTGAGTGAATCGAAGTTCTTTATTTTAAACCATTCTGCGTTATCAATATTCTCTAAAGTAATGGACAAGGGTAGCTTGATTTAATTTGTTGGTTTTTTGTTCAAATCTCTGCAAAATAAGTATTTAATTACTCTGCATAAACCCTCACATAATCTACCATCATAGTTTGTGGGAACGGGGTACTACTGTTAGGTGAACCTACAAATGTTCCCCCGACCGCCATGTTCAAAATGATGTAGAACGTATTGTCATTAAACACCCATTCACCATTTACATCAGCCGGAGTTATCTCATTGTATAAAACATCATCAACGTAGTACCGAATAAAATCCGGTCCCCACTCTATGGCAAAGATGTAGAAATCGGAATCAAATCTTCCGTCTGATAGTCTGTACGTATCAGTTACCGCCTGACCGGCTGAGTAGCCTGGCCCATGAACACTGCCATGGATAATGGTTGGCTGCTGTCCGCGATACTCCATTATATCGATTTCGCCAATTTGGGGCCATATAACAGTGCCGCCAGAATCATCGCCAAGCAGCCAGAAAGCAGGCCAAATCCCCTGGCCAAATGGAAGCTGGATCCGCGCTTCATAGCGGCCATACGTTCGTTCAAATGAACCACGGGTCAGGATCTTCGCTGACGTGTAATTAGATCCCTGAAATGACTCCTCCCTTGCCGTAATTTTGAGCATTCCGTCTTCGACAATAATATTCTCGGAACGATCGGTATAATACTGGAGCTCATTATTTCCCCAGCCTGGCTGACCAAAAATCTCTTCACCGGTTCCAATATCAAATGACCAGAGATCTGTATCAACAGATCCCTGATAATTGAATTCATCCTGCCAGATAAGATTTGTGTACGTTTCCTCATCTGGTTCACTATCGTTCACGCATCCTGAAAACAGAATTGTAGCCGTGACTAACAATAAGAGCGTGGATATTGATTTACTTACTAATTTAAACATACGTAAAAACCTAAATCCAATAAATTCGATATTTCAAGTTAACTCCCTCTTGAAAAAAAGCGGGACCATTCTCTAAATCATAGAGAACAGCCCACTTTTATAACCTCTGTTATTCGGCTGTATTATCGTACAAATAGATATTATCTACGTAAAACGATTCGCCTCGCAGAGCGATTCCTAAATCTGCATCCAGTACAATCTGTCCCAAATTATTTTGATTTGTCAGGCCTGTAATGTCGAAGTCGAATGTTACCCATTGACCAGACTCCAATGCAGGGTTAGTCGTTGTTCGAAGGACACTGGATACAGAGCTATCATCGCCCCCACCAACTGAACCATCTGAACCAACATCAACCAATACTACCCTCAGAGCGGAACCAGCCGGAACTTCATCCGGGAAGAACACACTCATTTTAAGATTGGTCATTTCACTGGCGTCGATTGTCGATACGTTTTGATTGAACTCAATTCCCACAAAATTGAAGTTGTCGTAACCAAGAACATTATTGCCGTTAACCGTAAAGTCGTTTGACGTTGTGGTCTGGAACGGCTCATAGAATCCGTTAAAGAAATCAACAGGAACATTGTCGTAGGCATCACTGAATATTGAAATTACTTCTGAAGCGGGTTCTGCTGGCGTGGGTGCATCTACAAATTCACCTATAGATTCAATAATAAGAGCACCCCTGGCACTAATAGAGCCAACGGACCCGGTGATTTCAGCTGTACCCTCACCTAAGACAGTTACCAATCCGTCTGAATCAACTGTTGCAACGCTCTCATCTGATGAGCTAAAAGAGTAGTAAGCCGGTGCTGCATTGACGGTCACATCAACCGCTACACCATCTTCAGTGACCTGGTTTGCTGTGTACGTTAGTCCTGAAATGATAGCCGTAGAGCCGATAAAGCTGGTTTGGGTAACTTCATTTCCATTCTGAATTGCCGGTCGTGGCTGTGCTAAATCTTCCAGGTTTTCATACTGTACTTCATCAAGCCAGAAAGAGTAGCCGTCACCATCTTCAGGGCCTTCGGCATACCAGAGCAATCCTTGCTCTGCCGTAAGTTTTGAAGCATCGGGAATTGGCACTACATATTGCTCCCAATTGGTTGTCAGTTTTGTTCCAGACAGTGAAACAACGAATTCGTTTTCGCCAAAATCCTGACCGAAACCAATTTCATTCAATGTTCCCGCCACGGTCCCTTTCGCGTAGAATGTAAGCGCATTGTAAGAGGTAAGATTACGCCCGCCATTCTCGTCCCTGAAAATGGCACCTGCATATCCTCCCTCCGGATCACCTACATTCGGCACATCAAATCGCATGGATGCGGCCGTATTGTTGTATGTATCGTCAGTATCTACGCTGAATGCATCCTGATCAGAATCAGCGAATGGGAGGTAATTCAACCCTGAGCTGAAACCATCAATAAACACATCCGGATTTTCTGTAAAACCAGGCTCTTCCAACCCATCAACTGACCGTTCGCATGCCAGGGCAATAAACATCAGTGATAGTGCTACTATAAAAGTTCGTCTAAAATTTTTCATGACCATTGTATTCATGTTTCCTGCCCTAATTAATTCGAAATATCGATTTGAATGTATGTTCGGAATTCCCACTCGCTTCCGTTATCCAGGTTGTCTAGAACGGAATCACTGAAATCGTCGAACTCCGTTACAACCTCACCGTTGATGGTGGGAGCATAGCGAGGTGAATATCTATTCAGTGATCGCCACGTACCTCTCACACCGATTCGGGTAGAAGGCAGGTCGAACCAATCGGGTCTTCCGATATTATAAGAGAAGTCTCCAATCAGCTGAAGCGGGAACGTCAGGTTAAAGTCCCTGTGATAGTCATAAGGTCCCCAGTCGTTTACTTTAACGTGCGTAGCTACTTTCATCTTCTTATAGATCGTTCTCAAGTCTCCACCGTAACGATAAACCAACCGGTCACTATCGCCATTTGCCTGTGCTTTCCCGCCATAGAGATTGGTGATGATTCCAAAATCTCTGTTTAGCTTTGAAACAATGCGAGAGTGAACTTCCCACAGATCTTCTGCCGGTGGAGCGCCCGGGAATGGGAAAAATGTTCTGCCATCAGGCAAGATACCTATAGAAGCATCCTGAGTGGTTGGCAAATGCCTGTAGACAAACCCAACGTTCATTGCAAACCGGGCATCCTCGTTGATGTCGTTGTCCCACTCGTACATATAGGTTCCGGGTGTTGGATCGAACGTTAAGAGCAGCTCTCCGGCAATTTGTTCCCTGTTGGCGCGAACTACAAACGGATCATCCAGAATATTCCGTGGACGTGCAGGTGCCCCTAAACCACTTTCATAATCATCTCCAAGAGCTGATATAGATGGAACGGGCCCTTCAATCGGTTGTTGCCACATAAAGTTTGGAGCAATCTGTAGGCTTCCTATCTGATAAGTTAAACCTGACAGAAAATTGTACTGATTACCGCTACCGCTGTCTTTAAGTCTCCAGCCTGTAAAAGTCATGGTTTGATCAGCACCGCCGCCTGCAACTAATCCCATCACAGCACCTTGTGCGTACCAATTGAACCTGCCGCCCGCATACGTAAGCTTAGCTTTACCGCCCCAGTTATCTTCCGGTTTGATTTCGTCCTGGTACACATTATAAACGCCTTCGCTCTCTTCACGGGCAATCTGGAACGTACGGCCATTCAATGGCTGCCCTCCCCAGATCCCACCCAGTTCAACCCCAAAGTTGCCGAATTCCCGCGCCGCAGCAAGGGTAAAACGTCTTGTTTTTGGCTGAGGGATAGCAAAAGAACTACCTGTTAAGCCCTGGCGCTCTAAATCTTCATGAAAGATACCTGTCAAAGTCGTCTGCCCAATATCTGTCCTGTACTTTAACAGAGCAGCCGGGTTGGCACCCCACCATAACTGAGGACCGAATGCAAGGGTTAATCCATCAAACATTCGTTTTCCATCAACCTCAAAACCGAATGGAGCCTGTCCGTTATAAATAAAGACCTGATCTCCATAGTTTGCTTCCGGATACAGCCCAAAGAAATCGCCTTCATACCCCCAGTGATAGTGACCTGTTCGATAGAATCCTTCTAGATTAAAATACTTATCACTCCAGGAGTAACTGGCGCTGTAAACATCAACCCTGTTCAGAGATTCAGCAGTTACAGGACCATTAAGTCCTTGCAGATCAACCGCACGTCCCCTGTTTTCATAAAATATTTCATCAATGGGATTTTCAGCAATATTGCCCAAAATATTCAAAACCACATCGCCCCTGATGTTTGGGGAAGGATTGGCCTCCACACCTATGAAGTAAGACTGCATGTGATCAAACCCAAGTTCATCGGGAAATCGCAGCTCTGACGCATCCGCATCATCCGGTGTTGTAATCAGGCTACCACCTGTATTAAACGTCTCAAAATGTGCAGAAAATCTGCTTAGTGAGATAAGATCTTTTCCTTGGGAGGCTCCGCCACCCGCTTTTGCCCTCAATTCTGCCTCAATTGGATTGAGGTCTGAAAAGTGTTCTTGAAGGTCTTCAGGACCAACTCCCCCAGCGTAAGGCTCAAATTCGTGTACGTCTTTCAGCATGTAGTAAGCGGCACGCGGGTACAGGTCATAGAACCCTGATGGATCAGTTGGCCCTTTGGCCATGATTCCAAACCACTCTTCATTCATGTTATTTTCACCCGGTACGTGATCAAACTCATACCCGCCATTTTCCCAGGAAGCGTTAGTGTCGTGTGTATTCAGGCCTTCAGTTTGGCCAAATTTCCACCAGCCATCACTAAACTGGAAGGTAAAACCTCCAATTGAGTTGTCTGCTCCACCCAAACCTGCAGCATTTCTGTAAATCTCTTTCCAGTTACCAAACAAATAGTCGGCCTGGGCTCCCTGTGCTTCCTGCTGTGTTTGGGCGTTGAATGCGTCAGACCCAAATTCCGTAAGCAGTACCGGTTTTCCATACTCGCTTGCAACACGATCATAAAGATCTGTAAAGGTCATACCCCGGTATGTGTTTGTGCCGAAAATATCCATATCAGGAACCAGCTCAACAATCAGATCCATGAACAGCAGGTCACCGTTTGCAAAAGCTATGGGCCGGGAATCGTCGATCGCCTTCATCTGAACGGCCGCTTCATTAAACAGCTCGTACATTGCCCGGGCACGGACTGTTGACTGCCTGTCCTCCACCGGGATATCTTCCGTTTCCGCACCACCCCAGAAAAGGCCGTAGTTATTTTCGTTACCCAGAAGGAAAAGAAGAAGTCCCGGTGTCCCCTGATACTCTTCTACAAGTTCAGTAACCTCACTGAGAAGAAGCTCTCTCACCCTGGGATCTCCATATTCCGTATTCCCCATCCATGAGCCATTAATCGTCACTCCATAGCGACCAAATGAATGGTTGAGCATCGTGTAAATTCCGTAATTTTCATATATATAGGTAATCCACTCTTGCGGAATACCCGTGTACACACGGATTGCGTTTACACCCATATTCTTAAGAAGGGCCATTTCGTAGTCAAGTGCCTGCTGAATAAATTCAGGAGACTGGTTCCATAAGCTGTAGGCATAATTAGTGCCCCTGGGAAAGTAATCCCAGTTCATACCGTTAATGATTTCAGGTTCACCGTCTATCATCATCACCCAACCTTCCGATGTTTCCTCAACGGTAACCTCATTCATTTGTCCAAAGGCCGTTGCAGCTATTCCAAAAAGAGCCAGAAGTATTAATGCAGTCTTTTTCATACTCAAGTAGTTATGTCTTGTACGTTCGTAGAGTAAATCTGAAGTTTGGCAGACAAATTTTGAATTACTCTTTTAATCACTTCCTACTTTAATGGAATAGGATCAGAATTGCAATGTATACAATGTATACACAATCAAGATAAAACCGCTTTTCTGATGTTTAAAAGCTTTTATAGAACAATCAAGCTAATAACCCTGAGAAAAAATACCTATCAAAAAAATATGAGATACTCACGCTTGTATATATTTAGTAAAGAAGTTTAGACGAGCTTAGACCTTTTTTTAAAAGCGTTTTCAAAATAAGATTAGGGGGATTGAGACTGCAGCTCAAAAAAAATAGGTAAAGAATGGAACTGGCGCTGAAGAAAAGTTTACAGGATAGGCAGATAAAACAGACTGTTCTCAGCCTCTTACAAATGGGTTATTTCTTTTTTCTTCTCCGATAGTCGTTACCATTCCGTGCCCGGGATATACCGTCGTTTTGTCTGGCAGCGTATAAAGCTTTTCCAGTATAGATTTTTTAAGGAGGTCTGAATCACCTTTGTACAGATCTGTTCTCCCAACGCTTTGTTTGAAAAGAGTATCACCGGCCAGAACAACGTCATCATCTTCAAAATAGATTGATACATGATCAGGAGCATGCCCCGGCGTGTACAACAGGTCCATCCGGAAAGATCCGATACTTAATGTCCCGCTTCCCGGAAGTTCATTCGGGGTAAAATCAAGATTATCAGCCTGAAGGCCAAACATCCTTGCCTGCTGTGAAATACTGTTCCAGGGAGTCAGATCGGTGTGATTCAGGTATATATCAACATCGAAAGCTTTTAAAACAGCCGGTAGCCCCAATACATGGTCGATATGAGCGTGAGTCAGAAGCACAGCCTTAAGCAGGGAACCGCTATTCGCAAGTTCGCTCCGGAATTGCTTAAATTCTTTTTCATTTGAAAAGCCGGGATCTACTAAAAGAGCATCATTGCCGGCAGTTAACAGATAAGTGTTTTCAGCAAATGGACCAACTTCAAATCTCTTGATCTTCATAGTTTTAGGGTGTAAGAATCTTTGTTCAATCTAAAAATCTTTGATGATAGACTCCCCCTTATCAAAGGGGGACTGAGGGGGATGTTCATTATATCTTGGAAAAGTCAGATTAACAACACCCCTCTGTATCTCCCCTTGTTAGGGAAGAGCTTTGTGGAATTCAAACCCGGACCCAAACAAAAAAAGGATCTGCCGTTGTAGCGACACATCCTTTCAATTCTAAAATAGTACGGCTTACTTGCGATTGTATCGCTTGTTGAAACGATCAATACGATCAGCTTTCTGCTTAATTTTCTTGTCTTTATTATAAAACGGGTGATTCTTTGAATCAACTTCGCTTTTATAAACGCCGTCATTGGTATCAATTGTACTTCTTGTTTTAAGCTCGGTACCGTCGCTCATTACAACAGTAACTTCTTTATAGTCAGGATGGATTCCTTTTTTCATAACGCAACAATCTTTTGATTTTTTCAGAGACTTTTAAGATAAGGGTATGTTTTAATTATTGCAATGTTCATTACCCTTTAGAAAAATCAGAATCATCAAAGTCACCCATGCCCCCAAGCATAGAACCGAGCATATCACTATATGACCGTTCATCATCCAGGTCGTCTTTGCCCAGCATTGAGTTCTGGTGAAGGGCCTCTACCACCAGATCTTTTACCGGATAGAGATTTTTTTCTTCAAAATTCACACCTTTTTTAACTACATCATTCAAGCCATTAACAGCGTCCAGCCTGTTTTTATATTCAGAATCTGATAAACTATCCGGAAGCTCAAGAGAATTTCCTTTCGCAAACCAATCCAGCATCGGCTTATAGAAATCATCGTCACCTTCTTTTTTCTTCTGCTGAGGATCCGGGAAGTGCATTTTGAATGTCTTATTGATCGCTTTCCCAAGAATATGTTTGGCCACGTTTACGGCACCTTCCTGTTCGCCTTCATAAACAAGTTCCAGTTTACCTGTAAGCGCCGGAACCATATGGAAAAGATCAGCGATGCGAACCGTTGTTTCTTTTTCGCCATTTATAACCATCCGCCGTTCCGCTGCGGAAACAACCTGTTCCAGCGCGGTAATGGTCATACGGGCTGATACTCCGCTTTTCTGGTCAATGTATTCACTCTCCCGGGCAACAAATGCAACTTGAGCGAGTATTTCACGATAAATTTCAGGAATGATTACCTTTCGATCACCTTGCCGCTCTACCCAGGCTTCCTGTCGGGCAATATCGCGTGCGATATCCAGCGTTTTGGGATAGTGCGTTATAATTTGAGCGTCAATTCTGTCTTTAAGCGGGGTAATAATATTTCCACGATTCGTATAGTCTTCCGGATTCGCGGAAAATGCCATGAACAGATCAAGCGGTATTCGCACGTTAAATCCCCTGATCTGGATATCGCGCTCTTGCATGATATTAAGCAATGATACCTGTATCCGCGGCTGAAGATCAGGCAGCTCATTAATCACAAAAATACCGCGGTTCACCCTGGGAATGAGTCCGAAATTTATAACATCTTCGTCAGATAGTGTTAAACGCTTCGATGCTGCTTTAATGGGATCCAAATCTCCAATCAAATCAGCTACGGTCGTATCAGGGGTCGCCAGCTTTTCGCCATAGCGCTGATCGCGTCCCACCCATTCAATGGGCGTATCATCACCTTCGTCAGCTACCCGTTCACGGCCAAATTTCGAAATGGGGTTAAATGGATCATCATGAATCTCTGACCCTGCAACGATTGGCATCTCTTCATCCAGAAAATTAACCAGCATTCGCAGTATCCTTGTCTTTGCCTGGCCACGCAGCCCCAGCAGCAAGAGATCATGCTTCCCTAAAAGAGCATGTTGAATCTGCGGGATGACAGAATTTTCATAACCAAGAACACCCGGGAAAAGATCATCGGACTGCTGCATTTTCTTTATCAGATTTCGACGAATCTCTTCTTTGACTGATACTGATTCCCAGCCGCTTTCTTTTAGATCACCAATCGTTTTTACAGAATTGCTCATAATTGACATTGGATATTCGTGTTGAGATGTGTGTCTTTAACTTAAAAGCGTACAACTTCATTTCACATCTTCTTCGTTTTGTACGAGTTCCAGTACTCTCGATTTGATACCTGTTTCATTCCATTCTTCTTCAGGATCTGAATCCCCGGTAATGGCACCTCCCACCGGGTATATAAGCTTGTCATCCGAAATGATTGCTGAACGGATAACTACATTAAAATCAAAATCGCCATCCGGTGTAAAATAACCTATTGCCCCGGAATAAATCCCCCGACGGTAAACTTCCAGCTGCTCAATACGTTTCATCACCCTTATTTTTGGAGCTCCGGTCATAGACCCCATTGGAAAGCAAGCACGAACAATACCCACCGGCGTTTGATCGTCTGATATCGTGCCTTCGATCCGTGAAATAAGCTGATGGACAGTCCCGAAAGTCTGAATTTCAAAAAGTTTGCTCACCTCAATACTTCCCGGTTTACAAACATATGATAAATCATGCCGAACGAGATCGACAATCATCAGGTTTTCCGCTTCATTTTTTTCACTTTTCAGTTCATTACGAAACAGTTCGTCCTCAGCTTGATTGGTTCCTCTAGCAGAGGTCCCTTTTATGGGTTCAGAAATTACTCTTGTTCCTCTTTTTCGGAGAAAGCGTTCCGGAGAAGAGCAGCATACACTCAAATCAAAGTGATTGAGCTCAATGAAAGATGCAAATGGCACCGGACTTATCTCTCTCATCTTCCTGTACAGGTCGTAGTTATGCCCCTGGAATGTGGCGGTTATCGGAAATGAGAAGTTGAGCTCGTAAAAATCACCCTCTGCAATCAAATGTTTGATAGATTCAACGGCCTTAATATAATCTGCCTTTCTAATTGAGTTTTTAACATCAGATACCCTGAACTCCCTGGATTCATAATTTATATCCAAGTCAATTTTTCTGCCAGAGATCTGTTCAATTCCATTGTTATCAATTTTAAATAGATACACCGGTTCCATAAAGAACATATCCGGAGCATTGTAAAATGATTTATTCCCGGAATCCATTTCTGATGCAGGCCGGCCTGTATCGTAACCAATGTACCCAAATATCCATCCGGCCGATTGCCTGAATTCCTCTAAAGCTTTCCAGGGATCTGTTTTTACACGCTTGGGGTGATCATTTGTATACCACTCTGATTCACTTTCTTTTGCGATTAAATAGTTATCTGAAAATGCAGCAACGTAAGTCTGGAGTGACTCCGGATGTTGAGGATGCTGAGATTCAAGAATAATAATATCACGGGTCAGATGATTGTCCGGCAATGAGTTGAGGCAACTGTAAAGTTCATCTGTGAATAATTGCGTGTCTTTCATAAATGCAGATTTCGGCATAAAATATTTAAATACACTCTGCTTCGAACTTAGGCAGAGGTTGATTAACTTACATTTAACTGAAAAGAATCACCATGCATTTAATAAGCTTTTCAGACATATTCAGCCAGCCGGCACAACGACGATAAAGGCTTTGAATTCGTTGTTTTTTGGCTCTATCCGGTTTATAATAAACTCCGGAGACACTTTTATTATCATTTATGAATTTCTATAAGGCTGCTGTTCGACCCATTTTATTCAATCTGTCTGCTGACAAAGCTCACGATCTGACCATCGACATTGCGAGTTTTGTAAGCAATCATCAATGGATTACGAAAACTGTTGAGAAAGTCTATTCACGGGAGCATCCGGGGCTTTGCCAAAAGATCTGGGGCCTTACATTCGACAATCCAATCGGGGTTGCAGCAGGGTTCGATAAAAACGGACACACCACTCACCTGATGGAGGCACTGGGGTTTGGATTTATGGAGGTCGGGAGTATTACTGCTAATGCATCCACAGGAAATCCACTTCCAAGAAGCTGGAGGCTGCCCGAAGATGAGTCACTTATTAACCGTCTGGGTTTAAATAATGACGGTGCGAAAACAATTATTAAGCGGATTGTACAAAGCCGTCCGACATTCCCGTTAGGTGTAAATATTGCAAAAACCCATAATCAGGATATCAGCGGCCAGAAAGCACTTGATGATTATAAATTCAGCCTGGACCTTGCCAAACCCGTTGCAGATTTTATTACCCTGAATATTTCCTGTCCAAACACAAAAGATGGGAAAACTTTTGAAGATCCCGAATTGCTGAGTCAACTGCTCAAACATCTGGAGATAGGAAAAGACGCTACCGATCCGCCGGTTCTTGTAAAATTTTCTGTAGATCTCAGCAGAGAAAAGCTTGAAGAGTTGATTGAAGTGGCAGAGTCGTATGCTGTAAGTGGCTATGTGGCTACAAATACATCATCTTTAAGGGAAAATCTTACATCACCTGCTAAATCAATCAAGAGAATCGGACGTGGCGGATTGAGTGGGAAAGCTATCTCAGATAAGAGTACCGCCGTAATTTCAACCATTTCTGAGTTCACGAAGGGTGAAAAGACAATTATTGGAGTGGGCGGCGTATTCACTGCTGAAGATGCCGTTGAGAAAATAAAAGCCGGGGCTGACCTGATTCAGATTTATACCGGAATGGTGTATGAAGGGCCATCAATTGCAAAGTCCATAAACAAAGCACTGGCCGCATATCTCGACAAACACAGCCTGGACCACATCTATCAGGTTCGAATGACTTAGAGGCTGCCTCAGCGGGCACTGTAGCTGAAAGAGTAATCGCACTGAATGGTTTCATCTTCACCGGTTGGCTCGAAACGCAATTCAGTCTCTATTGCCTGCTCAAATATCTGAGGTATTCCCGAACGATCCATTCTGCTTTTTTGCACATAGTCGGTTACATCGCCCTGTGGAGATATTGAAAGGGTGTAAATCAGCTCGCCGCTCATCTCGGTATCCACAGCCCAATCCGGATATTCAATTGACTCCAGAAATTGTTCAATTCCTCCCCGGACAGAAAGATCTGGATACTTTGCGCTACATAGGCTGATGTCTGCTGGCGAAGTTTCGGAAGGTTCAGGAAGGTCTGGTGCCAGCGTATCTTGTGAAGCTTCAGCCGGAGTGTCTGACGCTGGTGGCTCAATAGTCTGCTGAAGTACCTTCACCTGTGGCATCACACTGCTTGAAGCATACCGATCCTCAATTGTAGCCAGAACCGATCGTGTGCTGTCCCAATACATTCCGTTAAATGGGAATGACGAGTGAAAGCCGGGTTCAGACAATGTTGAATCTGCAATCTGTTGCCAATACGTTCTATCTGATTCAACTAAAGTTGTATCAGATAGAACGGTGGCTGCTGAATCTTTTAGTTCGGTAAACGCCTTCTGCTGCTGTTTCCAGCTCTCTTGTTGCAAAAACCACTCTTCAATTTTGTCGGTCGAATCTGAGTCGGATATTCGGGCGGCCCTTATATATTCACGCGCCGCCTCATAAAGTAAAATAGGTTTTTGGCTTGGAAGAGATCCACTTTGGGCAAGACGCTGAAGCTGTTTTGCTTTTGCAGCCGGATCAGCAGAACTGCTATCCTGCAAATCAACATACATATCTTCCACAAACCTCTCGTCAGCCCTGGAATTCCTATTCAGTCTTAAATCTAATCGTCTCGATATTCTTAACGCAAATTCAGTATTAGGATATTCATCAACCAGGCGACGCCCCCACTCAAGAGCCTGGTCTTCATCTCCTTCCAGAAGCTCTATTTCTGACAAAGAGTACAACGACCCGGGAATAAACTCAGGACTGAGGTCGTTCATAGCAATGCGTTTGTAGTAAACACTAGCACTATCTGGCATGTTCAGTGATAGAAAAAACACGTTTGCAAGCAGATAATATCTGTTTTCAAGACGCTTAACCATACTATCCTGGTCTGCAGGTGTCATAGGTATTTCGCTTAAATCGAGTGCCACCTGGATACCCGAAGGGCGCTGAATCACGTTATTTTCACTTATCTCCTCCCCTTCCTCATTAGATTCTTGCACACTGCTGATTCCTGTTCCTATCACATCAGCTCCTCTGCGCCAGTTATCTGCAAGAGGCCTGTCGCCCCAAATAGCCTGAAATTGAAGGCTGGCATCGGCAAGCCGAACCTGGTTTTTAATGTTCAGAAACCCATACTCAGAAGACTCTGCACTAACCGACGCAGTTTCTGATTCCCGCTCAACATTTATGAGCTGATTCTGCTGTCTTTGCATTTCCAGCAATTCCTGTTCCAGTTCTTGCTGCCGCTGATTACGTATTTCAGCGATCACGGAATCAAAGGCTTCCGGTTCAAGCCGCCCAAGATAAAGTAAACTGTCAAGCCTGGAAATTTCCTGCCTCACCCTGGCGTATTCTCCAAATGAATTTGCCAGTTCAGCTGCATTGAAACCTTCCGGAAGCCTGTTTTCAGCAACACGCTCCTGGGAAGCTGAATCGTAGTATGCTGCTGCCAGTTGAAAATTATTGAGGCTAAACCTATATACCTCAGCCTGTCCGTTGAAGATTTTTGCGCGGGTCAGCGGAGAGGGGGTAACAATTTCATTCCTCAATATGCTGTCATACATCTCAAGAGCCCGCTCCGGTTCACCCCTTAGCTGAATTGTGCGGGCCATTTCATACTGCAGCTCTGTTCGTGCATCAATATTCTTATCATTTCTCTCCATACTTCTGTACAGATCGAATGCCAAATCGTAATCGCCCAACTCACGCAATACTGCAGCTTCTTTTCGGTTTGCATTGAACACAAGATCGTAATTCCGGATTGACTCAGGCACACTACTGTAAGCACGTCGTGCGCCTTCAAAATCCTTAAGGTATTCAAGCACCTGCCCCTGAAGAAAGAATGCTCTGGCCCGGATCTCTTTATCATCAAGATTTGATATATGATCACGCAAGAGCTCAGAGGCCGTTTCCCAGTTATTTTCTTTGATATGAAGCTGAGCCAGCATCACCTTTGTCTTGGCAAGTATGGCCTGATCCCAGTTTTCAATAACATCCATCTCCTGTTCCAGGAACGTAATCCCCTCTCTCGAGCTTCGCATCTGGTTATAAACACGACCCTGCCAGAACACAGCTTCTTGTGAGGCTGTGCCATCGGAAAAAGACTGCATCTCCTGAAATTTTTCAAGCGCTGCAAAATTTTCACGCCGGTAAAAATAAGACTTTCCGATAATGAAAATGGAGGGCTCAACGTATTTTGATTCAGGATGTTCCCTCAGGATAGTTGCACCCGTTTCGATCGCCAATTCAAAATCTTCAAGTCCGGAGTTGGCGGGGGGCAAGAAAACCTGAATTGGCTCTTCCGGATTGACTTCGGGTATCTGACGTTGATTCTGCTCTAGTCCGTCTTCATAGTACTGCTTGGTATTATAGTACGTGTTGAAGTAGGCATTGAAATTTTTCCAAGGCTTTTCCAGAGGTGTTCCGCACCCGGCTAAGATGAAAGCAATCAGCGCTATTTTAACAAACCGTTTCACAAAATTATCAACGTTAATCGTCTCCCTGAATTGTACTTACTTTCACCATATTGGTACGGCCGCGCTTGGCGAGAGGCATACCCGTAGCAATAATAACACGGTCATTCTTTTCAACCAGGCCATTATTCTCAAGATATTTCTCCATCATTTTCACGCTGCTATCAGTATCAAAGAGTTCTTCAAGTCGTACGGCTTCCACACCCCATACAAGGTTAAGCTGTCTGCGAACTATTTTACTTTCCGTGAAGGCTACAATTGGCACACGCGGACGGAATTTCGCTATTCTCCGGGCGGTGTTACCCGAGTGCGTGAGTGTACTGATTGCCTTTGCTTCAACATTATCAGCAATAGTAACGCAAGAATATGCAATCGATTCAACAATTTGTTTCTCTTTCCACTCCGGCTTCCGGTAGTTGAGACTATAGTACAGGCGATCAGAATTCTCTTCAACCGACCTTATAATTTTGTCCATTGCCCTAACTGCTTCCACCGGATACTTGCCCGCCGCTGTTTCGCCTGAAAGCATCACGGCGTCGGTACCATCCATCACTGCATTCGCAACATCTGAGCTCTCTGCCCGTGTTGCACGAGGATTATTGATCATGGAATCCAGCATTTGAGTTGCCGTAATTACAGGCTTTCCAGCTGCCCGGCAACGATCGATAATAAGTTTCTGTACCATCGGCACCTTTTCGCTCGGTATCTCGATGCCAAGATCTCCCCTCGCCACCATAATTCCGTCCGTTTCCTCAATAATTTCATCAATGACCTCAACAGCTTCCGGCTTTTCAATTTTAGCAATGATTGATGCATTACTTCCTGCCGCTCTTACTCTTGAGATCACATCCTGCACGTCTTTAGCTGATCGCACAAACGACATGGCAACAAAATCAACACCCACACTCAGGCCAAATTCGAGATCTTCAATGTCTTTCTCTGTTAATGATGACATTGATATTTTAACATCGGGCAGATTTACTCCTTTTCTTGATTTAAGCATTCCTCCCACAACAACTTTTGCTTTCAGTGACGAGGCGCCTTTCTTTAAAACTTTCAGTTCGAGCAGGCCATCATCGATCAATATTTGATTTCCCTCGCTGGCATCCTCCACCAGGTTAGGATAGTCGATAGGTATGAGTGTAGAAGAACCCTCAACATCCTCACTCGTAATCTCAACAATCTCACCCTCTGTGATTTGCTGAGCCCCGTCTTTCATTAAACCAACCCGAATTTTAGGGCCCTGAAGGTCCATCAAAACAGGAATAGAGTATTTGTGCTTTTGGGCAACATCCCTGACAAATCCAATGGTCTTCTTATGAACCTCATGACTTCCGTGTGAAAAGTTAATCCGGACAACGTTCATACCGGCACGGTAAAGCCGTTCGATATCTTCACGTGTGTTGGAACTGGGGCCTAGCGTACATACAATTTTTGTTCTGCGTTTACCTGATAGCATAAATAATTTATCAATGATCAATTAGATAGATTTATCGAATATAAGCATTTATCACCTGTTCGTAAGATAAATTCCACTGATTTATAAGAGACGCTGCTATGATGCGTTATATCTTATCACTTTTATTTATACTTCAAGTGATGGGTTAGTCGATTTAATCGTGAATTTAAGTCAAATTCTCAGTGAGTCAGCAATATTTGTTACCAATAACTGACAGCCATTCAAGAATTTAATACACATTATTTGCGTTAATACAACTAAACGCCCCTTAAGACTTGTTTTCGTTATTTATTATTTGTTAAATATCCATATGACATCATCTTATTTTCGTTACCTGAAATTCATCGCCATTACAGCACTCGGTTTATCGTTGCTTAGCTGTGCAAGATCAATGAATCCCGACGTGGAGCGCGGGAGTATGTATCAGTTTCAGGATGGGTATCCTGAGGTTCGAATGAGTGCTATTGGACTTTTAGACGAGCAGGACAATCCTTATATCAGTGTCACTTCCGAAATAGTTTACGGCAGCCTGGTTTATCGAACTGTTGATGGGCAAACATTTGCTCAGGTGACTATAGAGATCAGAATCAATGAAAAAGAGGGTGATTTTTCCAAGACCTCCAGAGATCAGCTGGATATACTTACAGAAAACTCAAATAATTATCAGAACCAGGAAGTATTCAGCTATCAAAAGCAACTTGACGTAAAGCCCGGTGATTATATCGTTGAAGTTTCTGTTACTGACAACAGTTCAGGACGAACAGTTGTGAGAGAAACAGAGACCCTGATTCCGGATCCTGAAAGCCCCGTCACGAATCTAACATCGATTCGCTTATCGGGCAAAATTAATGCCCTGAACAATGGTCAGTATACAACCATAACAACCTATGATGTTCCGTCACGGCTGGATAGCCTAAGGTTCGAGTTCCAGGTAACGAATAATGATTTGGAAGATCCGCTAACAGTAAACGCTTCACTTTTAAAATTTGAGGCTGATACAACCGCAGCACGCCGGCTAAGCTACAACAACTACTCAAGTTCATCAATACAGTACCAGGGAGTTGATTTCAGAGACCCTCAGGAAATCGACAGTAATGTAAGACGGCTCGATCAGCCCGGAAGTGTATTAATTGAATTCAAGTATGATCTACTCGACAGGGGAAATTACCGCTTTGAAGTTGAAACGGTTGACCAGGAGGGTGAAACTATTTACCGGGCACGCGATTTCGCTGTTAAATCAAAAAATTACCCGTCTGTTGCTTCTGCGCGCGAGATGGCAGCACCATTGATTTACATTATGGACGGGGATAAACACGATGAGATGATGGAAATTTCTGATTCCGATTCTCTTAAAGAAGCAATCGACCGGTTTTGGTTGTCTAACGTAGGAAGTCAGAATCGTGCCCGCTCAGTGATCAATCTTTACTACGAACGTGTTGAGCAGGCCAACAAACAGTTTTCGAATTTTAAGGAAGGATGGAAAACTGATATGGGCATGATATTTATCCTCTTCGGACCGCCATGGTACGTTGACAGAACACTCAACAGAATGCAGTGGTCATATTCATACGATAGAACTGATCCCCGCAGGAATTTCTATTTTGAAAGAACCCGGGTACCAAACGAGCATTTCCCCTTCAGCCATTATATTGTTCAAAGAAGTCAAACGTATTTTAATCTTGTATACCAGCAAACAGAATTGTGGAGAACCGGTAACATACTGGAAACAAGTTTGTAAGTCGGTAATCGGTAATCGGTAATCGGTAATCGGTAATCGGTAATCGGTAATCGGTAATCGGTAATCGGTAGGATCA
>Ga0209931_1000107_pt1 | contig 44113 bp, 36 predicted proteins | sample SalPonR1_B_D1_MG_FD_185697 | JGI IMG/M metagenome (GOLD analysis project Ga0209931, IMG submission 185697) | Salt pond soil microbial communities from South San Francisco under conditions of wetland restoration - Salt Pond MetaG R1_B_D1_MG... ...
GATAGTCCCTGAATGGTCGCTGACCATATTCCAATTGATATAACATGTTGTTTATTAGTGTTTTAAGCAGTTTGCTATATGAAAGTTGTGGTAAGTAGTAATAGGTAAAAAAATAACCTGGAACCCTTCGGCTATGCTCAGGGCAACGCCTGGAACCCTTCGGCTGTGCTCAGGGCAGCGTCTGAAACCCTTCGGCTGTGCTCAGGGCAACGCCTGGAATTTGTAACCCTTTACTACTACTTGGCACTCGAAAACCCGCAACCCGAAACCAGAAATCTGGAATCTGAAATCTGGAATCTGGAATCTGAAATCTGGAATCTGGAATCTGGAACCTGGAATCTGGAACCTAGAACCTAGAACCTGGAATTTATAATTTTTAATTTGAAACCCTTCGGCTGTGCTCAGGGCAACGCCTGGAACCCTTCGGCTGTGCTCAGGGCAGCGTCTGAAACCCTTCGACTGTGCTCAGGGCAACGTCTGGAATCTGCAACCTCATACTAAAACTTTTAAACTTTTCAACTTTCAAACTTGTTACTCGTCACTCGTCACTCATCACTCTTCACGCCTCAATTACAACTTTCAAACTCAATGATAAACCCTAAATACCTTTGAGATACGTTAAAATTTCTACTTATATTGACTTTCATTATATCAGAAATTGTAATTTGCTATTTGAAAGCATGATTTATGAAGACTTACAATTTAATAGAACATAAAATAAACCAATACATTAGGAAATATTACGTCAATGAATTGATAAAAGGTGGAATATTATTCTTTTCGGCTACATTACTATACTTTATAGTTACCACAGCATTAGAATACCTGTTATGGTTAAACACTATTGGAAGAGCCATTCTATTTTGGAGTTTTGTCATATTTTCAATTGTGTTGTTTACCAGATTTATCATTTGGCCGGTTACTAAATTGCTGAAATGGACAAAAGGTATAGACTACAATGACGCTTCTCAGCACATAGGTCGACATTTTCCTGAAGTTAAAGATAAACTTACCAATTTGCTTCAGCTCAAATATCAGGGGGGCAATGACGAACTTGTATTAGCTGGAATTGAACAAAAAGCCAAAAACCTTAAACCTGTTCCATTTCAATTGGCGGTAGATTTATCTTCAAATTTTAAATACTTAAGGTACGCCGTTATTCCGGTAATTATAATTTTTGCCATCATCATTTTCGGTCGCGCCGACTTTTTTACTGAATCCTATAAACGGGTGGTTAATTATCAAACATATTATGAACCACCAGCACCTTTTTTCTTTGAACTAGAAAATAAAACCCTCAAGGTTGAAGAGGGTCAGCCTATTACTATTAACTTGTTGACATCAGGAGATGCTTTACCCGAAAATGCTAAAATTAATTTTAAAAACCAAAGTTATTTTCTTAAACCAACAGGTAAAGGACGCTTTAGTTATACGTATGAACAAGTTAATGAAGATTTCAGTTTTTATTTTTCATCTAACGGAATTTCCTCAAAAACCTATCAGGTTAAAGTTATAAAAGTGCCTAAAATAATCGATTTCAGTTTGGAGCTGGACTATCCAAATTATACGAATAACCAAAACAAAACTATTCAAGGTCAGGGCAGCGTTAGCGTTCCTGAAGGCACAAAATTATTGTGGAAACTCAACACGCAATCTACCAGTAAAGTTAATTTCAATGCCGAAAATACATCTGATCAGTTTTTAAGTGATAATAACATATTCACCTTCCGTAAAGAAGCCACTAAAAACCTCGATTACAGCATTTCTACATCCAATCAAAATTTAAAGGATTTTGAAAACTTGTCCTATCACATTAAAGTCATAAAAGATCAATACCCTAAAATAAAAGTAGAACGAAAGAAAGACTCTTTAGCTGAAGACATCTTTTACCTACAAGGCAATATTAATGATGATTATGGTCTAATGAATTGCAGATTAGTATATTATGAAAAAGATAATCCTCAAGATAAAAAAAATATCGGCATTCCGATAAATTCATCAAACTATGACCAGTTTTTCTATACCTTTCCTAATCAAGACTTAGACTTAGAAGAAGGTAAAACATATCGGTATTTCTTTGAAGTTTTTGACAATGATGCTGTTAATGGTTCAAAATCGTCTCAATCGCAAGTTTTTGGATATCGTGAAAAAACACAGTCAGAAATAGATGATGATTTGCTTATCAAACAAAATAAAAGCATTGACAGCTTAAACTCCGGTTTACAAAAGCTAAAGATGCAAAAAGAGGATTTAAAAGACATCGAAAAACTTCAAAAAGAAAAACAAAAATTTAACTACTCTGACAAACAAAAGCTTTCTAATTTTATCCAACGCCAAAAACAACAGCGTGAATTGATGAAAGCCTACATGAAGTCGCTCAAGAAATCTTTATCTAAATTTCAGCCGGAAAACGAAAATCAAGAAAAGAAAGCTCTTCAAAAACGTATAGAAAACAATGAACGTAAATTACAGCAAAACGAAGATTTGCTTAAAGAATTAGAAAAATATCAAAACAAACTTGAGAATAAAAATTTAAAAGAAAAACTTGACAAATTTTCAAAATCATCTAAACAACAAGAACGCAGTTTAGAGCAACTTTTAGAATTAACCAAGCGCTACTACGTTGAACAAAAAGCACAAAAACTAGCAGAAAAGCTAAACCAATTGGCAGAAGAACAAGAAGCACTGGCAAAAAAAGAAGAGAAAAAAGAAAGTGAATTACAGAAGGAAGTCAGTAAACAGTTTGAAGACATCCAAAAGCAAATGAATGCGCTTGAAAAGGAAAATGAAAAGCTAAAAGAACCCATGTCTATTGAGCGCAACAAAGTTGCAGAAAAGCAGGCAGAGCAAGCACAAAATGAAGCTGAGGACAACTTACAGAAAAGCGAACAAAGCGACAAGCCTCCACAAGAACAACAAGAACAACAGCAAAAAGCTAATCAACAGCAGCAAAAAGCAGCCGACAAAATGAAAGAGATGTCTAAAAGTTTAGGCCAGTCCATGATGCGCATGTCTGCTCAACAACAGTCAGAAGATGCAGAAATGTTAAAGCAAATCTTGGATAATCTTATAACTTTTTCAAAAGAACAGGAGGCATTAATGAATGACTTTAAGGACATGAGCTCCAGCAATCCAAATTTCCCAAAAAAGCTCAGGCGACAAGGGCAATTACGTGAAAATTTTGAACATGTTGATGATAGTTTGTTTGCATTAGCTTTAAGAAATCCTTTAGTTTCGGATAAAATAACAAGCAAACTGGTTGATATACAATATGATATAAATAAGTCTCTCGAAAGATTAGCAGAAACACAAATGCGTTTAGGAACTACCAGCCAGCAATACGTGATGGTTAATGCCAACGAACTTTCGAATATGCTGGATGCGTCTTTAAACCAAATGCAGATGCAGATGAAAGGTTCAGGCACGGGTCAGGGGCAAAGTGGAAAAGGTAAAAAAGGTGAGGGTAAGGGAAAAGGGTTTCAGCTTTCAGATATCATAAAATCACATGAAGAGCTAGAGAAACAAATGCAAAAAGGTCAAGGTAGAAAGCCTGGCCAAAAACCAGGTCAAGGCGAAGGTAAAAAGTCAAATGGGAACAAGCCTGGAGAAAAAGGCAATGCGTCCAAAACTAGTAAAAGTAGTCAAAAAGGTGGAGAAGGTAAAGCTGGTAATCAAGGCCAAAAGAATCAACAAGGTAAAAATGGAAAAAACGGACAAGATGGCCAAGGAAATGAAGATGGTAAAAATCAATCATTATCAGAAAAAATGAGCGGTGAATTGTTTGAAATATACAAACAACAACAACAATTACGCGATCAACTAGAAGATAGAATTAAAGAATTGGGTCTAGAGTCTGAATCTCAAAATCTTGAAAAAAGTTTAGATCAATTAGAAGAAGATATGTTAATGCAGGGGTTTTCTTCTGATGTCCTAAAACAAATGCAGAATATAAAACATCAATTGCTCAAACTGGATAAAGCTGCACAACAACAGGGACAGGACAATAAACGCCAAGCAACAACAAATTACAAACAATATCAAAATAATCAAGAGCAAGACAAAAAGGACAAAACCAAAGATTATTTTGAAAGTTTTGAATTATTAAACAGACAACAATTACCTTTGCAAACTAAATATAAAGCCTTGATAAAACAGTACTTTAATGAAAGCTCAAATTAACTTTTATAAAGCAAAACAATTTGACCTTTGTTTAAGTGCTGGTATAAAGGAATGGTTAAGCCAGGTTATACAAACTCATAAGTATAATTACACAGAAATTAATTATACATTCTGCTCAGATGATGAGTTGTTAGATATCAATAAATCATTCCTTGACCATGATTTTTATACAGACATCATTACGTTTGACAATAGCATACATGATATGATTTCAGCAGATATTATGATAAGTGTAGACCGCGTAAAAGATAACGCGCTTCAACATAATGTAGAATTTAATAAAGAACTACATCGTGTCATGGTACATGGCTTACTTCATTGCATGGGATATAATGATAACAACGAAGAAACAAGCCTTATAATGCGTAAAAAAGAAGATGAAGCTTTAAACATGTTCCACGTGGAACACAATAGAATTTAAGACAATGTTTAGTACAAAATATGATGTTATAGTTGTTGGTGCAGGGCACGCTGGAAGCGAAGCTGCTGCTGCAGCGGCGAATATGGGTTGCTCTACCCTACTCGTTACGATGAACCTGCAAAACATTGCACAGATGTCTTGTAATCCTGCGATGGGGGGCATAGCAAAAGGGCAAATTATTAGAGAAATTGATGCCTTAGGTGGTTATAGTGGGATTGTATCCGATAAGTCAGCCATTCAGTTTAAAATGCTTAATCGCTCCAAAGGGCCGGCAATGTGGAGTCCAAGAGTTCAGTCCGATCGAATGCTTTTTTCGCAACATTGGAGAGAATTGCTAGAAGGCACAAAAAACCTTGACTTTTATCAGGAGATGGTTTCCGGACTTCTTGTAAAGAACGAAAAAATTGTAGGTGTAAAAACATCACTTGGCCTTAAAATAAAAGCTAAAACTGTTGTGTTAACCAATGGTACCTTCCTCAATGGGCTCATCCATATTGGCGATAAAAACTTTGGAGGCGGACGTGCCGGTGAAAGAGCCTCAACAGGAATTACTGCTGAACTTATACAGCTTGGTTTTGAAGCCGGGCGTATGAAGACAGGGACGCCTCCCCGTGTTGACGGTCGTTCTTTAGATTTTTCTAAAATGACCGAACAACCGGGAGATGACCATATTGGCAAGTTTTCTTATCTAAAAGGTGTTCAGCCAATACAACAGCAGCGTTCATGTTATATGACCTACACTTCTCCAGAAGTACATGATGTGTTAAAAGAGGGTTTTGACCGTTCACCAATGTTCAATGGACGAATCAAAAGTATTGGACCTCGATATTGCCCAAGCATCGAAGATAAAATTGATCGGTTTGCCGATAAAGATCGCCATCAGATGTTTATTGAACCCGAAGGTTGGAAAACCATAGAATATTACGTTAATGGGTTTTCTACTTCTTTACCGGAGGATGTTCAATTTAAAGCGTTAAGATCGGTAAAAGGTTTTGAAAATGTCAAATTTTTTAGACCGGGTTACGCCATAGAGTATGATTACTTTCCTCCAACACAATTAATGCATACATTAGAAACGAAATTGGTTTCAGGGCTTTATTTTGCCGGACAAATCAATGGGACTACCGGGTACGAAGAAGCCGGATCACAAGGATTGATGGCAGGTATTAATGCGGCGCTGAAAGTCAAAGCTCAAGAGCCTTTTATGTTAAGGCGAAATGAAGCTTATATAGGTGTTTTGATTGATGATTTGATTACCAAAGGCACTGAAGAGCCTTACAGGATGTTCACCTCAAGAGCAGAATACAGAACACTTCTCCGACAGGATAATGCAGATATCCGATTAACAGAACGCTCTTACAAACTAGGTTTAGCTTCTGAAGAACGAATGCTGCAAGTAGATAAAAAACAAAAAGAAACCACTAAGTTTGTAAAGTTTTTTAAAAATACCAGCATCACGACTTCAGAAATTAACCCCATTTTAGAATCAAAAAATTCCAGCCCAGTCAATCAACAAGGAAAATTATTTAAAATCTTTGCCCGGCCAAATATTAGTTTAGAGGACCTTAAATCACTTCCTAAAGTTAAGTCTTATATTGAGGAAAATGATTTAGATCAGGATGTCCAGGAGCAAACCGAAATTCAGGTTAAATACGCCGGCTATATCGAAAAAGAAAAACACAATGCAGATAAATTACATCGTCTGGAGAATGTAAAAATACCAAAAACCTTTAATTACGCCCAATTGCAGTCCATGTCTTTTGAAGCGAGAGAAAAACTCACCAAAATCCAACCTGCTACTGTATCTCAGGCTTCTCGCGTGAGTGGTGTTAATCCCAGTGATATTTCAGTATTACTGGTTCATTTAGGCCGATGATTAGTAAACAGGCTTTAATTTCTTAATGGATTTTATGCGCAGCTCATCACTTCTGTTCAAAGTTAAAACGTCTTCAGGTATTAATAGACGTTAAACACATATAAGTTCCACGTGGAACATGCCCTATGAAAATAAAAGACCATTTCTTAAGTCAGGAAGAATTTAGAATCACGCCCTCAAAACACGAAGGTATTCTTGAGACCATTCCAAAGCCATCAGAAGATAAATTGGCCGCTTATTATAATTCATCTGATTATAGGTCTCACCAGATTAAAGCAAAATCTTTTAAAGACAAAATTTACCAAAGTGTGAAAGCCATTATGATCAATCGTAAAAAAAGGTTAATCATGGGGTATAAACGAGAAGGTTCAATTCTAGATATTGGGGCAGGAACAGGAGAATTTTTGGAAGCCTTCGAGCCAAAACATTGGACAAAATCTGCAATAGAACCCTCGCCTAAGTTCCAGTCTGAATTTCAAAAAAAAGATATTAACCTGATAAAGCACTTACATCCAATTCAAGAAAATTCATTTGATGTCATTACGCTTTGGCACAGTCTGGAACATATTCCAAACCTAACAGATACCATTCAGAACTTAAAAAGGGTATTAAAACCTAATGGTATTGTCATTGTAGCAGTTCCAAATCATAATAGTTACGATGCTAAGTATTATAAAAACTACTGGGCAGCTTGGGATGTGCCAAGACACCTTTGGCATTTTTCCAGAGAAGGCTTAAAAAAAGTATTCAAGCAATATCGACTAAAATGCGTCAAAGAAATTGGTTTGCCATTTGACGCTTACTATGTGTCTTTACTCTCTGAAAGCTATAAGCCTAATGGGTTCAAATTAAGGGCTTTTTTGATTGGAGCGCTGTCTAATCTAAAATCGAATTCTAACAGAGAGTTTTCTTCAATTATGTACATTCTAAAGCCGTTTAAACCCTAAGCACAGGCGAATCTATTATTGTTCTGTTTAAATCGCTTAGAAGCTTTTAAATCGCCTCAAATAGTATAGAAAAAGCATATTACGGTTTTAATAATAATAGTAAATATTTATAGGTGATATTTTAGGTCATTGAAAATATCTTATTTACTTTCGCACCAAAATTTTTATCATGAAACAAATAGCATTTTTATTTATTTTAAGTCTTGGTCTTTTGAGTTGCCAACAAGAGAAAACTGCCTATGTTAACAATCAGGAAATTATGGAAGGTTTTGAAAAGCTTAAGCAAACCGAAGAAGAATTTTCTGTTGAAGAAGAAGCCCTGAAAGCTAAAATTGACGGCATGGTAGCAGAAAGTGGTTATCAGGATTTAGTCCAGGAGTATCAGTCCAATCAGGGCAAAATGTCTAAGGCAAAGGAAGAAGAATTGTACAATGAAATTATGCAAATTCAACAACGCCTAAGCCAGCAACAGAAAATGAGCAACCAGCAATTTCAACAAAGAAAAAGTGCTCAAATGGATTCTTTAGTAAATACCGTTAAAGATTTTATTAAAACCTATGGTAAAGAAAACGGCTATACATATATCTACGGTGCAAATGAATCCGGAAATATTCTTTATGGTAAAGAAGAATTAGATATCACAGAGGAAGTCACTAAAGCGCTTAACGATAAGTATTCAGTTGAAACGCCTGAAGAACAAACAAACGAAGCAACAGCAGACACAACATCTACTGAAAGCGTTCAATAAGTCTATCTCTTTACTCACACAAACCTGAGCTACTGCTCGGGTTTTTTTATGGCTTTATATGAATAAACCTAGAAAGTTTAAACGACACATCTGTCATTACCATTTTCGAATTTACATTTCTGTTAATGTGGTGTATGGCTTTTTGTATGGTATTATAGATGTGTTCAATATTGTTACCGTGAATAAAGGGTGCAAACTTATCTAATGAAAATTGCGCTTCAGTTTTAAGATACACAAGGTCATCTGCTTTGTAGTTTTTAAGTAAAGCTTGCCTGAAAAAATGCAAACAGAACTTGAGAAACCGTATTTGCTTATCTCTGGAGTTTTCGCTAATGCCCTGGCTCCACTCTATTAACTTTTGCACAATCTGTTTATTTTGTTTGGCCTGAAATGCTAACCTAACCCAGCTGATAAACCATTTTTCAAAATCCAATTCCTCTTCGTTATTTTCAACGAGATTAAAGGCTTGGGTATAATTTCCATCAGCTTGTTGTGCTATAAAATCAGCTTTAGAAGGCTCCAGATTGAGATGTTGTATAAGACCCTCTCGAATTTGCTCCTGACTCAATCTTGGAAAATACAAGCTTTGACATCTGGATTTTATGGTATCTAAAATCAATTCTTCCTTATCGGTCGTCAAGATCAGAAAGGTGTTTTCTGGTGGTTCTTCAATAATTTTCAGAAGCTTGTTGGCCGCAGCCGTATGAAGTGTATCGGCACACCAAATGACCAAAACTTTAGCCACACCGGAATGAGGCTTTAAGGCTAGTTCATTTGCTATTCGTTCGGCTTCATTTACTGTCATCAGCCCTTTTTTCTTTTCTATCCCAATTGTAGAATACCAAGATTTTAAATCCATATAAGGATTGGTTTTGGCTAATTCTAACCAGGGTTTTATATAATCAGAAGTTGTAGGTTTAGAGGGCTTTCCCCCTACACTGTTCACAGGAACAGCAATGTGAAAGTCCGGGTGCTGAAGTACTGATGAATAGATTTGTTTATCTGGATTTGAATTTAAAATTAAATCTGCGCAGGCTAAAGCCATCGGTAAAGTTCCATGGCCCGTTTCCCCGAGGTACAACTGCGCGTGAGGCATCCGGTTATTTTCGTAGGAAGCCTTAATGTGCTTTTTTAGGTGTTCTTGTCCGATTATTTTATCAAAATGCATAGACAACAAAATTAACGTAAATTAAATTTCTATTAAAGATTTGTGGAAACAAAAGATTGTTTTAAATTTGCACTCCCAAAATGGCCTATGGTGTAACTGGCAACACGTCTGGTTTTGGTCCAGAAGAGTCTAGGTTCGAGCCCTAGTAGGCCAACGAAAATTTAATCCTGAATTGTCTTTGCAGTTCAGGTTTTGTTATTTACAGGGAAAACGTCGAGGCGAGAAGTTTACGCTGAGCGAAGCCGAAGTGAGCCCTAGCGCTGTGCTGAGCCTTGTCGAAGCATAGGCCAACAACTAATTAAATCCCAAATTATGTTTTGTAGTTTGGGATTTTTATTTTCAGGATATTTATGGGCGATAATTATATACTAAGCGAAGCCGAAGTGAGCCCTAGTTAACGCTCTCTAATTCTTTAAAAAAAGGGCTTCGTTTTATAGCGAATTTCACCCTCACTTTTAGCGAGTTTAAAGTCTCCGTTTTAAGTCTGCTGAGGGGTGTTTTAAAAACTCCGAAAGCCCAGACGATGGCTAATCATAAAGCCACACATCCCAATTTGGTAACCTGAAGAAGTTGGAATGACTTTAGAAAGGCAACATTTATTTATTTCAAAAAGAAATGTAATGGTTGAAATAAATAACCTATTTTTTTTTTCTATTTGTAAACAAAGGTTTATTTTTTATAAAGTTTCCAACACTTTTGAACCTAAATATAGATTTTTAGTTTAAAAATTGCATATCATACAAAACTCATTTACATTTATAAATATTTTTAGGGCTCAAACAATGTTTTATAAACAATTCAATAAACACCGTAAGCTAAGAGTACTATTTGTGACCTTGTTGATAATCGGTTTTTCACAAAACAGTCCAACATTTGCTCATCAATTAGGCTTTCAGAAAAAGGCTGAAAAAGACGAAAATCAAAACGATGCAATCAGTGATCCCTTCAATAGAAATACACCAAAAGGTGCGGTAAATGGATTTTTTAAAAGCCTGTCTAATAATAACTACAAACAAGCCCTAAAGTATTTTGATTTTCAGCATACACCGGATTTAGTTAATGACTCTTTAGCCATAGAATTTGTCAAAAAGTTTGAAAACGCATTAACCCAAAGGGGTATTATTTTACCGATAAGCATAATTAGTGATAATCCATCAGGCAAGCCTAATGATGGTTTCAATACCACATTTGATAGAATAGGTAAATTTAATTTTGAAAATGAAAGTATACCGATTTATCTTGAGTTGGTAGACCATAACGACGAAACTAAAATATGGCTCATCTCACGCAATACTATACAACATCTCCTGGAATATTTTGAAAACACTAAAAAAGACTATACATCAGCTAGAGATTCTAGTTTTATAATACCTTCAAAATGGAAAGGTGCCCCGGCAGAAGACTGGATAGCTATGATTGTAATAGCCTTATTGTCTTTTGCTATTGCAAGACTGTTTACTTTTTTTGTAAGGAAATTAGCTCTAAATATAAGACCAAATTTTCGATACGATACTTTTAAGAGATTACTGAGTACACTTCTGGTTCCTCTTAGTTTGGTTTTGGCTGTAATACTTATCGTTTCGGTATCAAGGCAACTACAAATAGGTATCATCGTGAGGCAAGCCTTTAGCATTGTCAATCTAATAGCCCTTTGGCTGGCTTTATTTATTTTCATTTGGATGTTGATAGACACTTTAACGTCTTATGGAGAGCAACGCTTAAGAGAAAAAAATACATTCAATGGTTTATCTTTAATTTCATTTTTTAGAAATGGGGCCAAGTTTACTTTGGTTATAATCGCCATTTTAATCATCTTTAATACATTGGGATTAAATCTTACTGCGGGAATAGCAGCACTGGGTGTTGGTGGTATTGCTTTAGCGCTTGGAGCACAAAAAACAGTTGAAAACCTAGTTGGCGGGCTTTCGGTAGTATTTGACCAACCCGTGAGTGTTGGCGATTTTTGCAAGTTTGGAGAGACAACGGGTACAGTAGAAAATATAGGTATTCGTTCAACAAGAATTAGAACATTAAACAGGACCATTGTCACCATACCAAACGCCGATTTTTCATCTCGTCTCATTGAGAATTATTCCAAAAGGGATAAGTTTTTATTAAAAAACACTTTAGGATTAAGGTACGAAACCACCTCAGACCAAATGCGATACATTCTTATTGAGCTGAGAAAAATTCTGTACGCACATCCTAAAGTCGATAAAGACCCCGCTAGAGTTCGGTTTTTAGGCTATGGTAACGATAGTTTACAGGTAGAATGTTTTGCTTATGTTTATGCCGCAGATTATAGTGATTTTTTGGGCATACAAGAAGACATAATCCTGAGGTTTGCCAAAGTGATTGAAGATAGTGGTAGTGGTTTTGCGTTTCCTTCGCAGACGCTTTATCTAAGTAAAGATAAAGGCCTTTCTGATGCCAAAAGACAAGACGCTGAAGCTAAAGTGAGGTCCTGGATTGAAAACGGCGAATTACAAATTCCAGACTTTGATGAAGACCTGATTGAATCACTAAAAGATACACTGAAGTACCCAACAAACTCAAATAAAAAAAAGATTTAAATTTTGCTTTATTACTCCGCTTAATTGTATTCTATTATTATTTCATAAAACAGTCTGCCATGAATTCAGAATAAGATAGGGGCGGCTCACCAAAGATTATTCTATCTTTGTGTAACTATCATAGAAATATGGCTAAAGAAAAAAAGAAATTAGCAAAAAAACTGCTCCACCGGTATAGGTTAGTGATTTTAAACGAAGACACGTTTGAAGAACGCTTGTCATTTAAAATCAACCGGCTTTATATTATGGCTTTAGCCATCCTGTCCTCTTTACTTTTGGTGACGTTAACCTCACTTTTAATCGTATATACACCTCTAAAATCTTACATTCCCGGATATACAACAACAGACTTCAAAACAGCAGCCACAAAACTAAATCTAAAAATAGATTCTCTTCAAAATGTTATCCAGACTAAGAATAACTATTACAAAAGTATAAGTAAAGTGCTTACAGGAGAGGTAGATTCCATTTATTTTAATGAAGATTCCATAAAAGACATACAACCGGTAACAATCACTAAGGAAGAGTTGAAACCTAGCAAATCAGATTCTTTATTGAGAGCAAAAGTTGAAAAAGAAGATAAATTCAATGTATTTGAACAAGCTATTTTTGAAGGCAGTTTTTCTCTATTTCAACCCGTTGAAGGCCTTGTTTCTGAACCATTTGATGCTAATGAAAAGCATTATGCGGTAGATGTTGCTACCGATAAAAATGAACCTGTAAAATCTACTGCAGACGGAAGAGTAATCTTTGCAGAATGGACAGTAGAGACCGGTTATGTGATTATTATAGAACATCAGTTTGCTTTGATATCTGTCTATAAACACAATTCTACTTTACTCAAATCACAAGGGGATTTTGTGACTTCCGGTGAGGTTATTGCTTTAACAGGTAATACCGGCAACTTATCAACAGGAACACACTTGCATTTTGAACTTTGGATAGACGGTAATCCGGTAAATCCTGAAGAATTTATAAATTTTGACTAATGTCTATTAAATCTTTTGCTGCAAAACTATACGCCAACTGGACACGTCGCCAAATTGATAAATGGGCAAATCGTCCCATTGAAACGCAACAAAAAGTGTTCAAATCTCTTGTTGTTAAGGCTAAACATACTGCATTTGGTAAAGATCATAATTTTGAAGATATTTCTTCACCTAAAGATTTTGCCAGTCAGATTCCCATTAGAGATTACGAAGCCTTAAAACCTTATGTAGATAGAATAGTTGAAGGAGAAAGTGACGTGTTATGGCCAGGGAAGCCATTGTACTTTGCTAAAACTTCCGGAACAACCAGTGGCGCTAAATTTATTCCACTGACCTCAGACTCCATGCCCACACATATTGCTGCTGCCAGAAACGCTATTCTTTGCTATATTGCCGAAACAGGAAGAAGTTCGTTTGTAGATGGTAAAATGATTTTTCTTCAAGGCAGCCCGGAATTGTCTGAAAAAAACGGCATAAAACTCGGAAGGCTATCGGGTATTGTGGCGCATTTTGTGCCTTCCTATCTTCAAAAAAACCGTCTGCCGAGCTGGGAAGTCAATTGTATTGAAGATTGGGAGACTAAAGTCAATGCTATTGTTAAAGAAACCATAGATCAAGATATGACCATCATTAGTGGTATTCCCTCCTGGGTGCAAACCTATTTTGAAAAACTGATTGATGCCTCAGGAAAACCTATTGGTAAATTGTTTACAAACCTCGAACTCTTTATTTATGGTGGCTTAAATTACGAACCTTATCGCCCCAAATTTGAACAACTGATTGGGCGACCCATCAATAGCATTGAGTTGTATCCGGCTTCGGAAGGTTTTTTTGCTTTTCAAGATAAGCAGGACGACCTCGGCATGTTACTTCAACTGGATTCAGGGATGTTTTACGAGTTTATAAAATCTGAAGAATTTTTTGATGATCAACCCAAAATTTACAGCTTAGATGAGGTTGAATTAGGACAAAATTATGTGCTTATTATTTCAACCAATGCCGGTTTATGGCGCTATAATATTGGCGATACCATTCAGTTTACAAGTTTAAAACCCTACAAAATAAAAGTTTCGGGGCGCATTAAACATTTTATTTCAGCCTTTGGTGAACACGTTATTGGCAGTGAAGTAGAAACCGCCATGCAGTCCGGTTGCGCTGAGCACCATAGCTCCATCAACGAATTTACCGTGGCACCGCAGGTCAATCCTAAAGAAGGTTTGCCCTATCACGAATGGTGGATAGAATTCAGCAAACCACCTAAAGATATAGAAGCTTTTGCTCAAACTGTTGACGAGTCATTAGTACAACAAAACAGCTATTATAAGGATTTGAGGGTAGGTAAAATGCTCAGAAAAATTGTAGTACGGTCGCTACCGGAGAATAGTTTTAACAGGTACATGAAATCCATCGGCAAACTCGGAGGTCAAAACAAAATCCCCAGACTATCAGATAATCGGAAAATTGCAGACCACCTCAAAACCTATCTAAAGTCATAACACCATGCAAAAAATCATAGAAAACCAACGCAGTAGAGCTCAGGAGAGTACAGCCGCAATAGAACGTATCTACATCACGATGAGGCACCTGTTTATTCGCGGGTTTTACAAACCTATGGGGGTTTCCGGAAAGACCCTCAGAGAGTCGCTGTTGACTTTAAGACCTGAAATTTACGGCAGTATTGCCGAGCAGAAAGTCGAGCTGGATGGTCTGCTTTACGTGATGGAGCGCCTGCCTATGGGTATTGAAGAATGTAGATTTATTAATTTGACCAGTGATGAGGGTTATGCTGATTCGCATTTTAGAGCGATTATTCCACAAAAAAGGCGGCGCAATTGCTACCGTATAGACCACGAGCAAATGAACATTGAAATCACACGTGGCCGAAGTGATATCTACGATGTCCTCACCCATTTGACCTTTCTTTATATTGAATCGCATAAAATCATGGAAAATGTGGTGATTGACAGCGGCAACGATTTGACCAGAGATTGGGAAAAACTCAAAAAAGCGACTCAACACCCTAAGCTGAACCAAAAGGAAAAAGAAATCGCTATTTCGCACACCGCCAATATTCTAGGTAGAACTTTTCAGGAGGTTAATTTCATCTACAACAAGTTTGCGACGAATAAAGACCCGCATCGTTTTCTAAAAATTATCTATAACCTTGGCCAACTGGCATTAAATGAATTTCAACACAACCAAAAACGGGTTATCATTTTTAGTCCTATTCTACGTGAACGTCTTGGGCATCATATTCACGGGGAATTTTGGGCCAATACCGTCAAAAAAACCTTAAAAAAACAAAATTTGCTCGATAGAAAGTTGCACATCATCAGCGCCAATATGCACTCGGTGATGAATACGCTATTTGCTAAAGAAGCCTGCAAAAGTTTTTGTAAAGACAAAACAGATTTGCAAATATTTGAAGCCCTAAGCGACAGCAGTAATCAAGAGTTACGACAAAAAGTGACAGATTTTGCTTTGGCGAACGGTTTGACTTACCTCAAAGACAGCAGCGGCACCAACATAGATGTTCAAGTAATTGATTTGGCCAAATATCCCAAAACAGAACGTCAGGATGTGATTGTTGTGATGGATTATGCCTTTGGCGAACAGGCCTACGAAACTATGGACGAACTTTTAAAACCCTATTTGTCTAAAGGCAAAAAACGGCTCTACCTGGATGTGGGTTCCATTTCCATCATGGGTAAAGCCGGCATTCTAGATGGTGGCAAAGGCGATATCATGATCCCTAAAGCTCATCTTTTTGAAGGAACCGCCGATAATTACCCTTTTAAAAACGAACTCGATATAAACGATTTTGAAGGTTATGATTTAAAGGCCTTTGACGGTACCATGGTCACAGTATTGGGAACATCTTTACAAAATAAAGAATTGCTGAAATTCTTCCACAATTCCACCTGGAATGTGATTGGTCTGGAGATGGAAGGTGCACATTATCAAAAAGCCATTCAAGCGGCGGCCAGACTTCGAGGCAATATTTCACCTGAGATTAAAGTAAGATACGCTTATTACGCCAGCGATAATCCCCTGGAGACAGGAAGTACTTTAGCTCAGGGTGGTTTGGGAACAACAGGTGTAAAGCCGACCTACCTGATTACAGAGAAAATTTTGGAGCAGATATTAGAATAAGTTTACTGTGTTTCCTCCCGAAGTGGAAAAGCGCCTTGGCGCCGTGCTCCTCTTTTGCCTTGCTCAGCTGACAGACAGGTTGTGTATAAACCCCTCCTAAGCCGCTACCCCCATCACAATCAAACTCAGTTTGACATCTTTAAGTTTATTCAGCTGGATAAAACAAGCCTCTGCTGTGGCACCTGTGGTAATCAAATCATCGGTAAGAGTGATATGTTTACCATTACATTTCTCATCTGGTTCAAGTATAAAATTATGCCCAATGACATCAGTTCGGGCCAACCGGTTTTTAAAGACCTGTGTAGTAGAATAGTGGTCGCGTTTTAAGAGCCTGTCATTATATTCACAATCTAAGGCTTGACTTATGGCTCTAGCGTAATCTTCAACCTGATTATAACCACGTTGACGTCGTCTTTTGGTATGAATGGGTACAGGAACAATAACATCAATATCTTTTGTCCAGTCCTGTTGTTTTAAAGTTTCACCGTGCCAGTGACCTAAATACGCACTAATGTGTTTTTGGTTTTTGTATTTCAAATCATGAATTAATGCCTGGGCTCTATTGCCTTTTTCAAAGTAAAATAAAGCATCGGCGTATGATAACTGTACTCGACCTTTCAGTTTATCAGTTACCAGATTGTCGCTGTGGTTTTTCCAATCACATAAGGGCAAATCATGTCGACATCTTGTACAAAGAAGCTCTTCAGCTTCAAGTAGAGAACACTCACATGCTGAACAAACTTTGGGGAAAATCAAATCTAAAAGGCCCTGAAAAATCATGCTTGAGGTATTACGGGTTCTAATTTAACAAAAGCTTTTTGATTCTAAAAAAAAGGAAATTCTACAATCTTACTTGAATTTGTTAGGCAAATAAAAAAAACGATTTATATTTTTTTAGAAAAATAAATATGCAGCGGCAAAGTTTTAAATTACGACCAGTTGTATTTCCTACATAAAAACTAAGATATTAAAAGTTAAAAATTGTTGAAAGTGGCAGGTAGAAATTCCGGATTTTTGGTTTATGATTGAGTTTGAAAGTTGTAATTGAGGCGTGAGGCGTGAGGAGTGACGAGTAACAGGTTTGAAAGTTGAAAAGTTGAAAAGTTTTAGTATGAAGTTGCAGGTTTCAGACGCTGCCCTGAGCACAGCCGAAGGGTTCCAGGCGTTGCCCTGAGCACAGCCGAAGAGTCCAGGCGTTGCCCTGAGCACAGTCGAAGGGTTCCAGATTCAAACTAAATTATAAGAAACCTATATCAATTCAAACCAAACTTAGTGGTGAATCTGAAGCATTAAATTTATCAAGAATTCTTCGAGCTTCTTCAGCATCATGTGTATGTACCATAAGTAAAATGCCATTGTTTCCAATAGCACTCATGGGCATAATGCTGGCAAATTGTTCATTTTTAAAGAAATAACGAATGCCGGCTTTGTCTAACAGAAGCTTCAAAATGACATACTCAAAGGTATGGGAAAAACGCGCTATTGTGGTATAATTTTGCAATCGATTTTATTAAAAACTAGGCTTTCAATATAATAGGTTTTATGAAAATACTAGGTAATATAAAATTAAATTTAGCCTAAATTTTAAAGCCGTATAATTCAGGTTTAACTGAAAATAATTGCTAATTTTAGCAGGAAGAATCGGTTTACAAAACTCTTGAAATCGCGAAGAATAAGCCAAAAGACCTTCAGATTTAAGAAATTATGAATAGAATATTAAAAAAACGTAAGAAAAACGAAATAGGATTATCCCCAGATGATCTTACTTTTAGAGGTCAAAAAAAGACAGAAGACGTACTTTTAAGGCTTATTGATTATGATCTCGAACATTTAATAGAAGACAAGCTTAAATCGGTTCAAGACATCGCTAAATTTCAAGAAAAAGACACCATAACTTGGTTAAATATTGATGGCTTGCACAATACATCGATAATGCAAGACATATCAACATCATTCAATTTAGATAACTTGGTGGTGGCAGAAGTTTTAAATACAGATGCCAGACCCAGGATTATTGAATACGACAACTGTACATTAATTACAATAAAAATGTTAAAGTTGAATGAAATCAATCCTGAAATTATTGTAGAAAACTTGAGTATAATTCTAACAAAAAGCGTTTTAATTTCATTTCAAGAGCAAAAAGCTGATGTGTTTGAACCCGTTAGGGAGCGCATACGAAAGCAAAAAAAGAGAATACGCCACGGGGGCATAGATTACTTAACCTTTGCACTATTAGATATCGTTATTGATAATTACTTATATGTTATTAGTATATTAGGTGAAAAGATTGAAATTTTAGAAGAAAATGTTTTGATAAACCCCAGTCAAAATGTAGTTACTAAAATTAATCACTATAAAAGAGAACTAAACGCTTTGCGAAGAAGCATAAAGCCCGCTAAAGAAATGATTTTATCATTAGTAAAAATCGAGTCAGACTTTATCGCAGAAAGCACCATAGTTCATTTTAAAGAACTCGAAAATAATATCAGTCAAGCTAATGATGCTTCAGATAATTATCGTGAGATATTATCCGACCAACTTAACATTTACCACACCACAATTAGTAGTAAATTGAATGATATCATGAAGTTTCTTACTGTGTTTTCAGTAATATTTATTCCACTTACGTTTATAGCAGGAATTTATGGTACTAACTTTGAATATATTCCAGAGCTATCTTATAAATACAGCTATTTTATAATGTGGGGAATAATGATTGTAATTGTAATAGCGATGTTATTATTTTTTAAAAAGAAGAAATGGTTTTGAGAAACATCAAACCGTCTGGTCAATAATAAACTTGATGTAAAACCAAATGCTCAAAACTCCTACAACGAATAATAGAAGAAACCAAAGGAATATTTTGACTGTTTTGGACATAAGATAATAAATTGAATGCAATATTAACAAATTATTAAGGAATATAAAAATAAAAACCACATTTTCATGTCATTTAAATGTTAATAATTTTTCAATTCTAAATGATTTCTTAATAAATAATTAGACTGATGATACATCCAACTCAAGTTATATAGCTTACATTTGAACATTATTATATTTTATGACTAAACGAAAACAAAAACACAAACGACATTCTTCTAAACCTTCACAAAAGTTTTCTCAGCACATTCTTAACATCCTTAGAAACGATTCCCAAAAAGCCTATACTTTCCCAGAAGTTGTTAAAAAACTTGAAGCCAAGAATTTAATTAAACCAAAAGCAGACCAAAAAGAACGCAATAAGATCATTAGAACATTGGGCGACCTGACTAAAAAGAAAAAACTTGTACAGACTAAATCCGGAAAATTTAAGTTTAACGATACTTCAAATATATTTGAAGGTCAGGTAGATATGACCACACGCGGTGATGCTTATATCGTTGTTGAACAATTGGACACCGATATATACGTTCCACAGAAAAAATTGAATACAGCATTTCATAAAGACCAAGTTGAGGTTTATGTCCCCAATTTAAAACCACACGGTCGCAAGTCTGAAGGTGAAATCACCAAAATTATAGAGCGCCAAAAAACCAAATTTGTAGGTAAAATTGAAATCAATGAGCGTTTTGCTTTTGTGATTGTACAGGACCCTAAAATGTACGTCGATTTTTTTATAGATAAGCGCGACTTTAATGGGGCTGAAAACGGACAATTGGTATTGGTTGAAATGACCAAATGGCAGGACAATAAAGATTCTCCCAACGGGAAAGTGATTGAAGTTCTAGGGACTCCAGGCGAGCATAATACAGAGATGCACGCCATTTTAGCGCAATACGGTTTACCGGAAAGTTTTTCTGAAGAGGTGCAACAATTTGCAGATGATATTAATACTAACATCAGTCAAAAGGACATTCAGTCACGACGGGATATGCGTGATACCTTAACCTTTACCATAGATCCCGCCACGGCCAAAGACTTTGATGATGCTCTAAGCTTTAAAGCACTGAATAACGGAAATTACGAAGTTGGTATCCATATCGCCGATGTTTCCCATTACTTGCAGCCTGATACGGTTCTTGATGAAGAAGCTTACAATCGCGCTACCTCTATATATCTGGTAGATCGCGTGGTACCGATGTTACCGGAAATCTTATCAAATGATGCGTGTTCGCTGAGGCCCAATGAAGATAAACTTACTTTTTCAGCCGTGTTTGAATTAGGCCAAAACGGTCAGGTCATTCAGCAGTGGTTTGGGAGAACTGTTACCCATTCCGATCAGCGGTTTGCCTACGAAGAAGCGCAATATATTATAGATACCAATGACAATAGCATCGATGAATCGGTATCCTTAACAAAACAAACCTATCAGGTGTCTCATGACATTCGGGACGCTGTATTAAAACTGAATCAACTGGCACAGCAAATGCGGCATAAGCGTTTTCAAAAAGGCGCCATTTCTTTTGATAAAGTTGAGGTCAATTTTCATTTAAGTGAAGATAATGAGCCGGAGGGCGTCTATTTTAAAACGTCTAAAGACGCCAATAAGCTAATTGAAGAATTTATGCTTTTGGCTAATAAAAAAGTATCTGAATTTATTGGCAAGCAAAAACCACCAAAGACTTTTGTTTACCGTTGTCACGACGAACCGAGCGAGGACCGGTTACAAGCCTTGGATAATATTGTAGGACAATTTGGATACCAATTGAATTTTAAAAGTCAGCGGGCCTTAAGTCAATCTTTAAATAAGTTATTGAAAGACGTTGAAGGTAAAAACGAACAAAATTTGGTAGATACGCTCGCCATCCGTACCATGAGTAAGGCCTATTATTCCACAGAAAATATTGGGCATTATGGTTTGGCGTTTCCATATTATTCACATTTTACCTCGCCAATTAGACGTTATCCCGACGTGATGGTACATCGTTTATTACAGCATTATTTAGATGGAAAACCCAGCGCCAAAGCCGCTGAATATGAAGAAAAATGCAAGCATTGCAGCGCCATGGAAAACTTGTCGACTAATGCAGAACGGGATTCTATCAAATTTATGCAGGTCAAGTTCATGCAAAACCACGAAGGTGAAATCTTTACCGGAGTAATTTCCGGCGTAACCGATTTTGGCATTTTTGTTGAGCTGGTAGAGAATAAATGTGAAGGGATGATTCGTATTAAAGATATTCCCGGAGATTACTATATTTTTGATGCGGATAATTACGAAGTAGTTGGCAAAAAAACCGGACAATCTTATCGCCTTGGAGATGAGTTGGACGTTAAGGTGAAAAAGGCAGATCTGATTAAACGGAATCTGGATTTTGAGGTGGTATAAATCAACCCTTAGGAAAAGTTTTAAGTTTCTGTACTAACTTCTACACCTCATAATTTTTGTCAACTTGATTTAAGTCACGCAATGTTTAAACAATACGATGTCATTTTAAATATAGGGATATACACTTTTTTCAGTATTTATTCTTTTGACCTAGGGACATAATTAATATTTTATATCTCAGTGTTCTCAGTGCCTCTGTGGTGATATTTCATAGACTTTATAGACGAAAAATTTTTTTTAGGCAAAAAAACGGTTTTATTTAGACATAATATATTGATTATTAAATAAGTAATTAATTTAAAATATATTTATTAAACGCCTAAGTCAATTATTCTTTAATCAATTTACGAACCCAATTTTCATTGATTCTTATGATATACACTCCTCTTTCAAGGAATTGAACATCAATACCATCTTTTAGAAAAGACATTTTTTTAAATACAAGCTTTCCATTAAGGTTATAAATCTCTACTTTTTTTAAGGTTTCAGATGAAGATGGTGTTTCAACATAAACATTATTTTGAACAGGATTTGGATATAATTTAATTTCAGTTTTACCAAAACTTGCGGTAGATAATTTATCAACGATAGACGTATTAACAGTATTAGTAATTATAGGAGCATTAAAATCAAAATAGATGTAGGCTGTATTTTCAATAACATCACCAATTTCTACGGTATGTTTTGGTTTAATTTTAAAAGTCACGTAGCCATTACTTCCTTCTTGATCTAGAGCTTCATAAGGCAAGTAAATATTCTCAAAAATGAAGTTAATTTCCTCCTGATTGATTAATTCAACTCGATAATCATGACTTGAGCTAATGGGCTGAAAAGTAGACCAGTCGAGATGTTCACTTATGGTATCTGTAATAATAACATTTAAAGCATGAGCAGTACCAACATTTTGAAACCGAATTCTATAATCCAAATATTCACCAATGTTATCTTCTGAAATTTCGTTACCCTGAACCACCAGTTTATCATTTGGATCAAAAGAATTTATAACTTCCTGATCTACATAAATCAGGTTGTCTTTTAGGTTATAATCATTGGTATCTGGTGTAATTTCTGCTGAAAAATTTAAAACATCACTGGATTCAAGTGTTGGAGGTATGGCATTAAGCAAGGTTATTTCAATGACCTCGGAAGAAAAAGGTTCAATAACCGGAAAGACAAATGTAGCTGAACCGGAATCACTATTATCGGGCGTTTGTGAAGATGATACAAAGGTCTGGGATAGATTATCAAAGCTAAACATAATTTCAACATTAGCCATTGCCTGTGAACCATAATTGTAGGCTATGATTTGATAGTGACTCTCAAAACCCGGAATAGCATCATTTAAAGGAATAATATCAACGCCCAGATCATCAAATTGCTGACTGGCTGTAACACAAAAGTCAATATCAAACACTGAGTTGGTCGTGTCGTCAATAACAACATTATGCGAAACCGGAGTTGAATCAAAATTAGGGTGCAAATTTTGTATCTCTATAGTGTAATTTCCTTCAATAACTTCCAGTAAAAAGCCACCTTCTTCATCGGTTTCAAACCCAATATCAGAAACACCATCACTGGCATTAACCATAAATTTAGACAAGGGCAGATCATTAGAGTCGCAGCCATTATCATCATCATCGTACATAACCGAACCGTAGATGTATTTGTACTCACAACCGGAGGAAGGCCCCATATCATCTACCCACCAACCTTTATCTTCTAAGCTCTGGCGCGTGAACCTATCACAATAATAAACAAAATAAGCACCTATGTATTTATTAGTATTTTGTGGAGGTGACAATTGGTCTAACCTGTCTAATAAAAGGTCATAATTTTGTGGACTCATGGCCGACTCCGAAATAAAACCATACAAGTCAAAATCTGTAAAATTCCAGTTGGATAAGTCCTGATCAAATGATTGAGCTTGACTGAACATTAAATCAAAGCTTCCAACATTAGAAACATCCCAATTATTTAAGGGCTGATTAAAACTATGGGTGTCATAAAACATGGCTTTCATATTGGTTACAGCAGAGACATCCCAGGTATTTAAAGCTTGATTAAAAGCGATAGAATAGGTAAACAGATACTTCATGTCAGTCACGTTGGATACATCCCAATTGTCAAGCGGTTGATTATAGGCACTTCCATTGAACATATAACTTATGTTGGTGACGTTGGACACATCCCAGTCGTTAAGGGGTTGGTTGAAGCTACTGCCCGAAAACATGCCAGCCATAGATGTCACGTTAGATACATCCCAATTGTTTAAAGGATAATTATAAGGACTGCCACTAAAGACCCCGTCCATATGGATTACATTAGACACATTCCAGGAATTTAAAGGTTGATTATAGAAGCTATTTGAAAAAATTCCACTTAAATCAATAACATTACTTGTATCCCAAGCTGATAAAACACGGTTATATTGAGATGACCGGAACATATCAGAGATATCAGTAACATTGGAAACATCCCAAGTGTTTAATGGTTGATCAAAACTACTTGCTCCAAAAAACATACCAGACATATCAACAACGGAATGCACTTGCCATGAGGCAATATCCTGATTAAAATTATCGGCTTGATTAAACATATTGCTCATATCCAATACATTAGATACATCCCATTGGTCTAAAGCTTGATTAAAGCTTTCAGCATTGTAGAACAGATTAGACATATCTGTGATGTTAGACACATCCCAATGATTTATAGATTGATTAACAGCAAATGCATGTTGAAACATGCCCCGCATAGAATTTACTTGAGACAAATCCGGAGTATCGGTGGCATTTATGACCACCATCTGGCAGGAATTAAAGGCATCTTCCATACTTAACCATTCGATATCTCCCCATTGTTCTACTGATCTCAGTTTTGAGTATCCTAAAACGGAGTTTAAATTGGTGTCCAGTTCTACACCATTAAATAAAGGAAAATCACCACTAATGCTAACGGTATATGTACCCTCTGAAGCATAATTATGTACGACATCACCGGTCTGATTTATTAAAACAGTGCCATCTCCAAAATCTACAGTATAATTGTAAGTATAATCTTCTCGAGTAGGAATTTTTATATCTGTATTGTTATCAAAAACCGTCCAGGTCGTTATAAAAGGAGCCTGGGCATTAGCTGCCAAAAAGGATAATAGAAAAGTAAAGATATAAAACCCCTTCATTTTAAAAATTTAAGCGAAATTATTAATATTTCATCAATATTCATTTAATTATTACTTTTAATTCAGTCTTTTCAAAATATAATTTCAAAACAAGAACAAGTTTATCCCTCATAAATAAACAGCTCCTCAATATCCTGCTTAAACAATCGGCTCAGCTTCATAGCTAACCCCAAACTGGGGTCGAATTTACCTTTTTCTATGGCGTTGATGGTTTGGCGTGATACATCTACAGCATGAGCCAGATCCTGTTGGGTCATGTCGTGCTCTGCACGTAAAACTTTAAGTCTGTTTTTCATGAGTATCGGCTTCTGTTGATTACTAAAGCAACCATATAAGTGATGCCAATGAATCCTACCAGAAATCCTATTTCTGCATCGAAATTTATAAGATTGGTTTGGTCTAAAAGCGAGAAACTCAAACCCACGATTACTGAGAGCCCTAAAGTAATGGCCAATGATTCCAGGTGTATTTTTCGTTGTAGCTCGTCCATATTAAAAAAGTAATTTCTATTGGCGATAATCATCATAATGCCATTGGCCAGATTAACAGAAACAGCCAGAACAGTTAGTAATTGATGGTCATCCCAGATAAATTTAGGCCCAAAAGTGGCAATAGCTAAAGTAGCTACCCAGCTCCAGGTCCAAAGCGCTAATTTGATGGTTTGTTGTTTTGTCGTTTTCATGATAAAAGTCATTAAAGTTATACATTATGTAAATAAAATTTGACAAATATAGGCAAATAATTAATATGTCAAGTTTACTTGACGCAAATTTATTTTTTAGCAGACCATTCTTTTTTTATAACTTGCCAAAAAATATCCAAAAATGAAGACATTTTTTAAAGTTACCGGTATATTCGTAATAAGTATTTTTTGTTTGACAAGTTGTGACAATGAACCTTTATCCGATGATATAGAGCTCAATAATCCGTCAACCCCTGGTGGAGTTGATATAACAAGTGAAAATATTCTCGGCACATGGGAGGTAACTGACCAAAACATAGAAATTTTACAAACGATATCCATCTCTTTTCAGGATGAAAGTATAAACGAGGAACAAAGCATAAATATGAATCAGCAATCGGGAGATATAAGCCTTACATTTACCGATGATGGTCAATTTACGTCTTCCGGGTCTGCAACGCTTATTGTTACCGGTGAGCAAAGCGGGCAATCTTTTCCGGAAACGACAGAAACAGGTATAAACAATTTTACATCCGGTACTTGGTCTATTTCTGATGGTGTATTAACTTTAATTTCTGCTGAAAGTGAAGGAAATTATACTATAGTTTCTTTTACGGGTACAACAATGGACCTTTTCTCCAACGAAGAATTACCAAGCTATAGCACTATTTTAGAATCAGGAGATATCCCTGATATAACTGATCTAACTTCAGGTTTTGAAAACTTTCCTGACTTCAATTTTGATGTTGAACAGACTTTTGAAGCCGAGTTTAGCCTGACAAAAGTAGAATAACATATTTAACAAAAATAATTTATTGACCTAGGCACATAATTAATATTTTATATCTCAGTGTTCTCAGTGCCTCTGTGGTGATATTTCATCAACTTTATAGACGAAAAATTTTTTTTAGGCAAAAAAACGGTTTTATTTAGACATAATATATTCATTATTAAATAAGTAATTAATTTAAAATATATTTATTAAACGCCTAAGTCAAATAATTTATAAATCCAGAGCATTTTGTCTTAACTTTGGGATGAAATGAAACCGATGTTCTTCATATTAATCATCACCAACATTGCTTTATCTCAAAGTAATGACATTCTTGGGGTCTCCAGGACCAACAACCCTACTAATGTTGTTTACCTGGCAAAAATTGACGTAACTACAGGTTTGGTAGAGGATATTTCTTCAACCTCTTATTCAGAATACATTAGTAATTTTACCTATACTGTAAATCCGGACAACAATACCTTTTACTACACCTCAGATTCAAACCTTATTGGAGTTGACATTTTTAGTGGTCAATTAGTGACTGATGTTCCCATAAGTACAAGCTTACAGCCTTATTTTCAAAACTTTATATACAACGAAGTCACTCAGGAGTTGATAGGTTTAGAGCGAGGAAATATCGGGGGGAATGAGGTATATTTGTCTAAAATAGATCCACAAACCGGAGTTGTCACGCCCATTTCTCAAACCCCGGTTACAGATATTATCAGTTTAAACGGCGGATTTACGATCGATCTTAATAACCAATGGTTTCAATTTGTGTCTAATGGTCAATTGTTATCAGTAGACATTTCAACCGGAGAGCTTGTGCATTCACCAACTATCGATACTTCTCAGGTGGCCTTTTTTGATAATATTCTTTTTAATGCAGCCGATGGTAATATTTATGGCCTAGGCCGAAATTCAAGTCCGCCAGAAATTTTACTGGGACAAATAGACCCGATTACCGGAATCGTAACGCTTATTTCTCAGCAATCCATTAGCGATGCTTTCGCCTTAAGTGGCTCAACTATTGATCCTTTTACAGAGGTCTACTATTTTCAAGGCATCAATGAATTTATTGGTGTGGATATCAATACTGGAGATATTTTTAGTTCTACCCCCTTCGATTTTTCACAATCTAATGGTGATTATTTTGAATACTACTATTTTTCAGGAAAAGTAGCTTCCTTACTTTCTACTGAACAACAAGACATAAGAAAGTCTATTTCAGTATTTCCAAATCCGGTTGAAAATGTGCTTTTCATTACATCTAAAAATTTAGATCACATTGAAATTTTTGACATTACCGGCAAACGCTTATCAACCTTAAATGTCAATAACAATACTCAAATTCGCCTTAATTTTTCATCCTACTCCAGTGGGACTTATTTTCTTAAAACCACCTCTGAGGGTCAGGTTAACATAGATAAGGTTGTAAAGCAATAGATTTTTATCACTATTTTTCAAAGGTATAATGTGCTGTTGTATATAACATTAAGAATTATAGGTTTTTAGAATATCCTGGGCGTTTAATCTGATGTAAAACACCTGTACCCGTTTAAATTTGTTTTAACTAAAACTGATGTAAACATGTTTATATATTGTATCCGGCAATACCAGTTTTAATTACCTTTGCAGGATTTCCCGCAACAATAGAATTTGAAGGTACGTCTTTTGTTACAACAGCACCACTTCCCACAATAGAATTTGAACCAATATTAATTTTAGGTAAGATAGAAGCATTAAGACCTATAAAAGCACCCTGGCCTAGCTTAACATGACCACCTAGTACACAACCGGGGCCAAAACTTACGTAATCTTCAACAATATTATCATGACCAATAGACACACTTCTATTGATTAAAACATGTTTACCAATTTGAGTATTCGAACCAATGACTACACCTGCATTAACATTAAGGCCGTACTTCCATTTTACAGTAGATGATATAATAGATGTAGGGTCTATTAAATTGAAAAATGACTTAAAACCGTAGTTTATAATCTCCTGTTCAATTTTTTTTCTATAGCTTGGAGTTATCAAAGGTATAACCACAGGAATACTTTTATCGCAACTTTCAATGTCTTTAAGGACAATTATAGGTTTTAAGCTTGCAAGGTATTTATCATTGTCTTGATTATGGATAAAACCTTTGACATTAATTTTTGCTCTTAAAGCAGACTCTAAGCTGTCACTTACATACGATGAAGCAATTCCATAAAAGTAAACATCCATAGTTATGATTAATTATAATTTCTTCCGTAATTCCCGTTACCTTTGTCTAAACTTAATAGTTCTCTTAGTGCATGAGGCTTCATTACTCCTCTTTCATTTGCTTCTGCCATAACATGAATTCTTTTTAATAAGTCTATATTTGTAGCGAGCTTTGTTCTAGGTATATCGTACCATATATTATCTTCTAAACCAACTCTAACACCGCCACCGGAAGCAATACCTATAGAATTCATCATAAGTTGTGTGTTACCTATTCCTGCAAAACTCCAATAAGAATTTTCCGGTAAATCTCTCACCATTAAGCCTGCCATTGTTAAGTCTGCTTGTGCACATGCGATATTTCCAAAAAGTAAATTGAAATAATAGGGCGGTTCTATTAGTTTTTTTCGTTCAAGGTATTTTGAATAATTTATCATTCCTACATCAAATACTTCAAGCTCCGGTACAATTCCCTTTTTTTTCATTTCACCAGCAAGAGCCTGAATCATTTCAGGTGAATTTACGCTTTCAGTTTTATTAAAATTTAATGAGCTTAATGTAAGACTACCCATATCAGGTTTAGCCTCTCCTTCGAGTTGTAAAGGTGAAGCTCGCTTTTCAAACTCTTTTATACCACGTCCACTAAGAGAAACACATATGATGAGCTCTCTATCAAATGAACGAATACCTTTAATAATTTCTCCATAAACTTCCTTTCTATATGTGGGCACTCCGGTTTTTTCATCTCTGGCATGCAGATGAACCATGGTAATACCTAAATTACATGCTTTTCTAACATCGTCTACGATCTCATCTACTGAAATAGGAACGTGAGGGGTCATTTCTTTTGTAGGAATCATTCCCGTTGGTGTAAAATTGATAATTAAATCCATAATTTTATTCATTAAATTTTAAACTTACTTAGGGTTTTTATAATTATATAAAAGAGCAACAGGATAAAATAAAATACACAATACTTTATTTCTCTTTTTATCAATGTGTGATAAAATTTGCCCAAGTGATAAGCCTGCTAACAATCCATGAGACACACATGCTCCTATTCCTCTTAGCCTTCTTTTTTTATTTTTTATGTGGTATTGAAATTCGTTAGTCCAAACAACATGATAGTTAAAGATTGTTAAGGGCTTAGTATCTCTTTTTGATGTATTTGTAACGGATGTTGGTTCAGTGTAGCGTGTTCTTAAAACTTTATTCACATAAACACTATCATATTTTGTAGCCAACTTTCCCCATAACCAAGAGGATGGCTGTTCCTTACCTTTTTCTAAAGGGTACGGATATACCTCTCTCAATTTCTCAATTTTATGACAACCTATTTTGTCGCTTTCATTTTTTTTATCATAAAATTCAACCCAATAGTTTGAAACCAGTTCATTCTTTTCAATTTTTCTGCCAATAAGTTTTCCTGTTTCATCTTCTAGCAACCCATAAACAGTAGAAATTTTTGGTGAATCATATTTTTGAAAAGTTTTGTAAAAGGTTTCTAAGGCATCATGAGCAAGAGCATCGTCATGACCACAAGACACATAATATTTACCGTTACCCTCTTTTATTGCTCTATTGATGTGGCTTTTCATTCCTTGGTTTACTTTTAAATCCGTGAAAATCACCGGGAAATCAACTGTTTTAAGGTATTCTTTTATTAATTCAGAGGTATTGTCTGTAGAGGCATCATTGACAACAAACCATTCAAAATCCTTAAATGTTTGTTTTTTTAGACTGTCAAAAATTCTATGTATAAAACGCGAAGAATTATAACAACCTGTTAATACTGTAAAAGTGGGCTTATCCATTGAAAAATTGTTTTATGCAATCTGTTATGTATTCAATTTGTTCATTATTAATACCTACCCACAATGGAAGGCTTAAAGAAGTGTTAGAGATATCTTCAGTTATGGGAAAATCGCCTTTTTTGAATCCCAAATATTTATAGACCTTCTGTAGATGCGGAGGTATAGGATAGTGAATAAGGGTGCCAATTCCCTTTTTGTGTAAATAATTTTTTAATTCATCTCTTTGTTCGGTTCTTACAACATATAAGTGAAAAACATGGTCAGATTTTTCCTCAACTTTAGGAAGTTTTAGGTCCAATCCTTCCAACATCTGGTTATAATTTAGGGCTATTTGCTTTCGCTCAAGTGTCCAGGCATTTAAATACTTTAATTTTACAGATAGAAACGCGGCTTGAATCTCATCTAAACGACAATTGTAGCCCATATATGTATTGGTGTATTTTTTTGGGCTTCCATAGTTTCTTAAGGCTTTAATTTTATCTGATAATTCTTTATTATCAGTTGTAACAGCACCTGCATCACCAAGAGCTCCAAGATTTTTTCCAGGATAAAAACTTACACCATTTGCATGGCCAAAACTCCCCGTTAGTTTTCCGTTGTAACTAGAACCGTGGGCTTGTGCGTTGTCTTCTACAATAAAAAGATCATTTGCTTTTGCAATTTTAACAATCTTTTCCATTTCGCAAGCCTGACCGTATAAATGTACAGGCATTATCGCTTTAGTTTTCTTTGTGATTTTTTCTTCAATCAGGTCAGGGTTAATATTATATGTATCATTTTTGGGTTCTACAAAAACAGGTGTTGCACCAACCCGTGTAATAGCAAGAACACTGGCTATATAAGTGTTTGAAGGCACAATGACTTCATCGTTTTTTCCAATTTCTAAAGCTTCTAGAGATAGCATTAACGCATCTAAACCATTACTCACACCAATACAATAATTTGTTTTGTTATATTCTGCATAATCCGTTTCAAACTCTTCAAGCTTTGAGCCCAAAATATACCAGTTACTATTATATACCTCAATAAATGCTTCTTGCATTTCTGAGCGTATTTGTTCGTGAATAGTTGATAATTTGAGAAAAGGAATATTATTCATTATAAGCTTTTAAATTTTAAGTCTTTTTTATAATCTAAAAATGTTTGATAATTACGAATATAATCAGCTTCACTGTACGTAATTGATGAAAATACTAAACAAATTGCTCCTGAAGAGAAGTTTTTAATTTCACTCCACAATCCAGACGGAAAATAAAGCCCTTGATTTGCTCTGTTTAAAACAAAACTCTTCCTGTTGTATCCATCAAAAACGTCTATTTCAAATCTTCCGTTTACTGCCACTAAAAGCTCTTCTGATTTATAATGCGCATGACCGCCTCTTGTTGCAGTTAATGGGATATCGTATAAATAATAGACTCTTTTTATTTTAAAAGGAATCTCTTGAAGTGTTGTTGTGATATTTAAATCACTTATATTTTTGGATTTATTAAGCTCCAGTATTTTACAATTTTCTATGGTGTGTTTTTTCATAACAGATATTGGATATTTGTTATAAACTCTTTTTTATTAAAAGATTTATTTGATAAATGCAGACTAATTGCACTGGGAGAAGTATTTTCAACATGTCGCCATGTATTTGAAGGAATATACAACGCGAAATGGGATTGTTGTATTTTGTATTTGTCTTCATTTTCATCTTTATTTTTTATGACAACATCAAAACTTCCAGAAAGGGCAACAATTATTTCATCTTGTTTTTTAAGGGCGTATCCATGGTCATGCTCAACGGGTTTTTCATAGGATTTCCAATACACATCTTCTATGTTAAACGGAATGTGATCATATTCCTGGATAAAAGTTAATTTTCCCCTACGATCCTCTATTTTGGGAAGATTTATAAGTTTAACACTACGAAGCATTAATTTTTAATTTTCATATAAAAATAGGTGTTTTTTATTAAAATTGGCTTTTCTGTTGAAATAAATCATACAAATTTTTAAATTTTAATAGTAATCGTTCAGTAAAAAGAGCTGTATAATTCTTTCTGAGAACACTAGAGCCAAGGATAATAAAAGCGTAATTTCATAAAACTAATTAGGCTTTGAATTTTAGAACGGTAAACACAAAAAATTTTCTCTAATAAAACTGTAATAATTCAAAATGTTCTTGTCTATAGGATATAAATCAAAATCAAGAACACATGAAAACATCAATTTTATTCGGTTTAATCTTTAGTCTTTTCACCTTTAATTTTAGTCAAGGACAGCAGGCTATACAAGTCAAAGTTAAAAGCGAAGGCCAACCCGTATTGCTTCTACCAGGTTTTGCCAACTCCTCTCAAGTTTGGGACGAGACTATTGAGAATTTAAAAGAAGATTATCAAACACATCAAGTAGACTATGCAGGATTTAACAAACTTCAGGCTGTTAAAACACCATGGCTCTCAACTGTAAAACAAGATTTATTGAAATACATAAAAGAACAAAAACTGAAAGACCTTATTATCATTGGTCATAGTTTAGGTGGAACTTTAGCTTTATTTCTAGCAGGAGAACTTCAAGACCATGTGCTTCAAATCATAGTAGTAGATGGGTTACCAAATACAGGTAAATTAATGTTTCCCAATCAAGAATCAGGGCGTTTTCGTTATAATAACCCGTATGCAAACTCTTTGTTGTCTATGTCTTTAGAGGCTTTTGAGCAGTCTATTAATCAGCAGCTCCAAATGATGTGTAGAAATAAAAGCAAACATGAAACCATTAAAAATTGGATGGTAAATTCAGACAGAAAAACCTATGTTAACGGGTATATCGATTATCTAAATTTTGATGCTTCACCGTATTTGGAAAAAATAAAGGCAAAAACTTTAATTTTAGCAGCCTCAAGCTATGGTCTTACACAAAGCGAGCAGGTTTATAAATCTCAGTATGCCAATTTAGTCCATTACGATTTTAAATTTGCAGAGGATTCAGCTCACTATATCATGTACGACCAACCTGAGTGGTTTTACCAGCAGATAAACCAAGCCTTAATCAATGACCAATAATAATTTTGAAGACATCTATAAAAAATTCCAAGCCCCGATTTACAGGTTATGTTTGGGATATTTTGGAGGAAATCAGGCTTTAGCCAGCGATACCTGTCAGGAAATTTTCATCAAAGTCTGGCAAAACTTAGACCGCTTCAAAGGTCAATCGAAAGTCAGCACCTGGGTTTATCGTGTTGCTGTAAATACTTGTATCAACGTGCTGAGGTCTGCGGAGTACAAACGTCAAAATGCTGAATTTTATATAAGCAAGATGTCTAAAGCTTTGGAAGATTCGCAGGACAGTGAAGAATCTACTTCTAAAAATGAACAGCTCCAGGCCATGTACCGCTGTATTTCAATCTTAAAGCCCAAAGACCGAAGTGTCATACTATTGGTTTTAGACCAGGAACCTTATGAACAAATTGCTGAAATTATGGGTATTTCAGAAAATAACCTCAGGGTAAAAATCCATAGAATAAAAGACAAACTCTCAAAATGCATAAACTCATGAACTTCGAAAAATTATGCCAAAACTGGCAAAATCAAGATACTCAATCAACCCAAACTCCCTCTAATGACATCATTAAAAAAGCACAGCTTCAAACCCAGAAATTAAAGCATAAAAAATGGTGGACCATCGGTATATTAAGCTTTACATGTTTGGTGTTGATTGCCTTCTTTATAAGCGTTGGTGTTTATAAGAATTGGAGGGAAAGCATAGGCTTAAGCCTTATGATTGCTATGCTCCTGCTAAGAGTTATCGTAGAATTGATCAGCAAAAGTCATTTGCAAAATATTGAACAGACTTTAGATTTTCAATCTTATGTTTCTAAACTGAACCACTATTTTAAAAATCGAAGATGGATACATCTTCTATTGACACCGCTTATCTATGTTGTTTACTTCGGTGGATTTATAAGCATGTTTCCGGTATTTAAAGCCCAGCTTTCTGAAGGATTTTATCATTATATTTTAATCAGTGGTGGAGTTGTATTTATGGGATTGGGTCTGTTTATAGGGTATCATATCCGAAAGGAATTAAAAGATTTATTGTTTTTAAAACGGGTACTTGAGAGCTAAGTTTATAAAGAAGCCTATTCTGGGACATTATATACTAATTTAATTTCAAAAACGGGTAATAAAATTTATTTTGTTAGCATTCAGGTTATTTAAACCTTTACTATTCATTTAGTCCTCCGATTGATTTTTTATAATTCATTAAAAAGATAACCTTACCTAAGGCCCGAAGTTGCAAATTTCAGGCAACGTTTACACGGTAAATGAAATCAATTATAAATAAGAAAACAACTCATCTCAATTTTCAAACAACTCATCATGATATGTTTAAAATCTAAGTTATAGTTTCTTTAATTTGCCTGAAATATTTACAATGAAAAAAAAAATCGTCATCATTCTGAGTGCGTTAAGCTTAACCTGCTGCAACTACCTCAAAAATGTCAACCTGCTGACCTCCGGAGACCTGAATCGAAAGAATTTTACAGACAGTATTCCTTTTCAACTGAAAAAAGATTTGATCATAGTGCAGGCAGAAATCAATGGGAAAGACAAACCCTTAGACTTTATTTTCGATACCGGAGCCTTCAATTCAAAGATCAACCACACATTAATGGAAGAATACAATCTGGAAACCAAAGCCATCAAAGAAAATGAAGACTCTAATGGCAACGTAAAAGTCATTGAAGTTACTCAATTAGAAAAAGTAGTTTTAGGTAAAACACCCTTTTCTAAAATCGGTGCCGGAAAGGTGGTTTATGCCGAAGAATCGCCCTCGCCCTGTATCGCTGAACACGGCATCATTGGCGCCAACCTTATCAAGCTGGCTCACTGGAAAATTGATTACCGAAAGCAAATGATTTACTTTTCAGATGAACCGTTTTCGATTGATAATCCTTCAACAGCTATCAGTTTTGATTATGATTCTCCGGCACTTTCAGATACCCCAAAAGTTGAATTTAAAATTGCTGGTCGTAATGTTGAAAACCTAATTATCGATACAGGTTCAAACGGCGGTTTCAGACTGCCCGTATCAGTTGAAAAAGCATTTACGTCAACAGAACCCCTAACCTTTTACGACTGCTCGGTAAGCGGAATTTATGGTTTTAATACCGATACTTTAGTGGTCAAAACCCTTCAGCTGAATGATTTCAACACGAGTTTTCCTATAGAATTTTCCGCCCTGGGCAAAGGCTTAATTGGCAACGAATTTTTAAAATATTTTGTGCTCTATATGGACACTGATGAGCAAACTATTACACTTGTACCACAATCTGAAATAATAGTACAACCTACCAGACAACTTTCAGTAATACCTGCAAAAGACAACACCTGGCTCGTGAATAGTGTATCTGCCAACGCCAGCCATGGCTTAAAACTTGGCGACACTTTGTTAAAAGTGAATCATCAAAAACCTTCAGACTTGTATCAGGATTATTGCGATTATGTAATGAACAACTACAAACTTTACAACACTGATACAATAACTATAGAAACCAAAAGCAGAGAAATTATAAATATTCCTATTCACTGACAATGCTAAAAAAGAAATATTTATTTATCATTTTGATGGTTTTTTGTCAATTTAGCTTTTGTCAAGACTATACTAAAGCCATTGAACAAGCCAGATTCCTGATCAATGCACACCAAAACCAAACCCGTATTCCTGGTGTTCAGGTGGCTGTTTCAATTGGAGATTCTATCATTTGGTCTGAAGGTTTTGGTTATAGCGATTTAGACACAAAGGCCCCTGTAAACTCGCAAACAAAATTCAGGATTGCCAGTGTATCAAAACCTTCAACTTCCATGGCTCTAGTAAGACTGGTGCAGGAACATAAGATAGATTTAGACAAGCAAATCAGTCATTATTTGAAAGACATCCCCGAAGTCTGGCGAGAAATTACACCAAGGCAATTGGCGTCTTCTACGTCTGGAATCCGACATTATAATTCAGAAGACCCGGAATATAACCAAGTCAATTATCCTGATGTGACTTCTGCTCTGGAACGGTTTAGGAATAATCCTTTACTGTTTGAGCCCGGAACAGCATATCAGTATTCAAGTTATGGTTGGGTGTTGCTCAGTGCCGTGATGGAAAAAGCTTCAGGTCAATCTTTTTTTGAAATCATGGAAAACACCTGGTCTGATTTAGGTATGCTCGACACCACTTTTGATTATCCCTACCAAAACTCGGATAATGCCAGCAAATTTTATATTTATGATAAAAAAGAAGGTCGTATTGAAGCTCCACAGGAAAACCGGAGTTTTATGTATGCGGGAGGCGGTTATTTGTCAACGACCGAAGATTTAGTCAAAGCAGGACGTGCCATTCTAGACAAAGGCTACATCGATAAAGAGTATATTGATGAATTGTTAAGCCCGCAACAATTAAAAACGGTTCCCAAACCCATTATAGCTTAGGCTGGGAAGTTGGCACAAGTCGATTACACACACCAATTGTTTACCATTCCGGGAGCATGTCCACGGCTCGAAGTCATTTAATGATTTATCCGAAAGAAGAGGTGGTTGTTGCTTATTTGTCCAACACCGGAGACCACGTGTTTTTTAATGCCAGAGAAGCCCAAAATATTGCTGAACTATTCGTTGAGGCCAAACGAAGTACAGAGCCTAAAGGCATAAACCCTGAAGTTTTGGTTGGTGAATGGGAAATTTCAACTACTTCACTAAGGGGTAAAAAGTCTGATGGCATTTTAGAACTTTCTTTAGATAAAAATGGTATCATTTCCGGAAAAATTGAATTCAAAAGAAGCCGAAAAACGGAACCATACCCGGTGGTTGTTACAGACATTAAAAACAATCAGGTACATCTGGTAGGCGTAAGCCCCATGTTTATGGACTTTTATTTAAACGTTGATAAAGGCAGCTTTACCGGCACCTGGCTACATGACTTTAATGTCAAGGGCATTCCCGAAGACGATGAATACTGGAAACCTCGGGTAATTGAGGGGAAAAAGTTATAAGTTTTGCTCTAATAAGTTGATTTTGAGTTATTAAGTTATCGCAAGAAAAGTTGGAAAAAGTGTTATATATTTGATGATATGTTATCCTTAGCTACATTCCCCCAAGTGTTACTTGTTGAAACCTGGCATTTCAACTAACCAGGACTAGAGGCTCATAATACGGGAGACAACTAAAAAGTTAATATTTATAGTGATAGACGACAATAAGAATAAAAAGAGTTGCTAATGAATAAACCAATAATCATATCAATAATTTATGTTCTTTCATTATATGCTTTACACGCTCAGAATTTTGGGAATTTCCCTAAGATTGATAAAGTAAAGTTATTGAATGACCTTGAGCTACTCCATCAAGGCCTGGATAAATTTCATACAGGAATGTATTGGTACACACCTAAAGATAGTGTTGATGTGGCTTTTCAAAAAGCCAGGATGAAAATCACTACTGATTTAAATGTACTTGAGTTTCATAAAATTATAGCGCCACTTGTTGTACTTTCAAGAGAAGACCATACCAACATATATCTACCTGAATATATCAAAAATAAGATTAATTTAGAAACGAAGTTTATGCCTTTAACGGTGGTTTTTCTTAACAAAAAACTTTACTGCATTAAAAACGGGGCTAACTTTAATGGCGTTACTATTGAAGGAAAAGAAATCGAATCTATTAACGGGGAAACCCCAATAGACATAGTTCGCAAAATAGGAAACCTGTTTGCATCCGATGGATTTATTAAGACTGTTAAGTTTAGTGATTTGAAAGGGTTTAGCTTTTCAAGATATTACTTCTATTACTATGGACAAGTAGAACAGTTTGAAATTAAATTCGAGGGAATAAAAGAGCCTTTAATAATTAAACCGCTGTTAAAAAAAGCCATTCGCAAGAACCTGAAATCAAAGTATAAAGGGTCTCATAAAAACATTCACAAAGAGTTATTAGAGTACAAAATACTCAATGATTCATTGGCTTATTTAGGGGTTCACACATTTTCTAACGATGATATAAGAAAATATACAGAAGAAAAGAAGTTGAAAGTCTTCTTAAAACATAGTTTTGAATCTATAAAAGAAAACAGCATTCAAACACTTGTTGTAGATGTAAGCAAAAACAGCGGCGGTTCTGAAGGAAATGAAGGATTGCTTTATTCGTATTTTGGAGAAAACTACCGGAAATATAATAAAGTGAAAGTTAAGACTCAAAAAGCAGTCTTAGATAACGGAACAGACAAGCCAATCACGCTAAAGGCATTTGGTGTTTTTGAAAGGGTCTTTCTTAATAAAAAAATGAAAGATGGTTCTTTAGAACGAAGAGCGTCTATAGGCAAAGGGCTTATGGCTTATAAAAAGGAGCCTGATTATAAATTTTATGGTAAAACATATGTCCTGATAAGTCCTGTTACCTATTCTGGTGGTAGTGAATTTAGCAATATGATGTATACCAAAGGTTTGTCCACTTTTGTGGGAGAAGAAACAGGTGGTGGCTACTATGGCAATACCAGCGGCTACGGTAAAATATTAGAATTGCCTCATTCAAAGATAAAGATATCTATTCCGGCATTAAAGTTTGTCATGAATGTTAAGCCTATACTTCCTTTCGGTAGAGGTGTCATTCCTCACTTTAAAGTAATACCAACTATCGAGGAGTATATAAATGGTGAGAATGCCTATTTAAATTATGTTTTAGAACAATTTGAAAATAAATAATATTACAGTAATTCATAGCGGCTATAAAAAACAGCTACAAAAGTGATTAACCCGAAGTTTTTTGTATTTTTAAACCAATAAGGTTAACCGGCAAACTTGTTGAGTACTTGTCTGCTAATTTCCTGGACATCGTATTGTGCTAGGTTAAAACAACAACGACTAAACCATAACCCATGGAGATTACACTTCCTATATCGAGTTTAGTAATTATTGCCATTGGTAGTGTAGGTATATCAATATCAGTTTTTATGGGAGTATTATTGCTATCTCAAAAAAACAAGAAGCATATATCTATTAGCATATTGGCTTGTTTGCTCATCCTTTCGGGGCTTACGTTGCTCAATGATATCTTAGTGACTTCAGGAATCAGCAATAGAATTAAACAGTTATACTTTATCCCCATTTACTATTCCTTAAGTATAGCGCCTCTTTTCTATCTTTTTGTCAAGTCTAAATTCAGCTATCGCTTGAATAAATCTGATTTAATTCACTTGGTGGTTCCAATCATCCAGGCAGGGGTTTATTTTGCCATTGGATTCCGGTCAATTGAATTCAAATCCATGCTCTATGATGATAATACATTTAGGACGTATCTTCAAATAGAGTCGTTTCTTTTCCCTATTTCCTTGATCGGTTATACTATTCTCGCTTTATATTTCATAAGGACAAAAGAGCATAAAGCCTATTTCTGGAAAGAAGACCTCAAAACATGGCTCACAAATTTTTCAGTTGGAATGGTTTGCATTGCAGTGATGGAATTTTGTTTTTCCTTGATAGAATATAGCACATCTCCTACCTTTTTATCGAGTTTCACATTTTATTTAGTACATACAATTACGCTTTCCGCTTTTGTGTTTTGGATATCAATAAACGGCTTTAAGCAGTATTATCCTTTACAGATTTTTACTTCAAAGCCCAACCAAACAGATACAGTTATTGACGACAAAGAATGGTCTGAACTATTGGAAAAATTAGAATTGCTCATGACTAAAGATAAGGTTTTTCTCAATCCCGATTTGACTCTTGAGTTGCTTTCTAAATATCTTGAAATTTCTGAAAAACAGTGCTCATATGTGCTAAACAAGGGTGTTGATTCAAACTTCAACCAATATATAAATAAGTTTAGGATAGAAGCTTTTAAAGAAAAAATCAAAGAAGGTCAAAACAAGACTTATACCTTGACAAGCATTGCGTATGAATGTGGCTTCAATTCCAAATCCACATTTAACAGGGTGTTTAAGTCCACTTGCGGTGTAACGCCTTCTGAATTCGTCAAAAGCTTACCAAGGACTTAAAAAAACAACTAAAATTTCTCTCAAAATAAGTCCCAAATCTAGATTTGAAGCGCATAAGTAACTTATCACCCTCATATTTGCTACGTACAAATTAAACCGTAGTTATTATGAACAACAAAATCAAAAGCCTTCCTATTTGGTGGCAATCAACAAAACACTTTGAGTCAAAACATCGGCTTCTTGCTTCTTCGTTTCTTTGTAGGACTTGCACTTTGCACAGTCTTTGAAAAGTTCCTTCCCAAAAACGGTATTTGGGGACCACAAGAATGGTTCGTTCAAGATACCGCTAATATGGGTTTTCCTTTTCCAAGCTTCTTTGCATGGGTTGCCGTATTATCTGAATTCTTTGGCGGCATTTTATTGATGCTTGGGTTATTTACCCGACCGGCTGCTTTACTAAATGTCTTTGTGACCTTTACTGCTACCTTCATATATCATAATGGAGATATTGGTAGCTCAGCATTAACCTCTTTTATCTTTATGATCATGTGTCTGTGTATTTTACTATTTGGTTCTGGAAAGTTTAGCGTGGATTACTTAATAGGCAAAAAGCTATTAAAGAGTGTAGTATCCAAATCGACAATTATACTTTTACTCTTGTCGTTCAACTATGCAAGTGGTCAAGGCAACGACAATTCAATACCTTATCAGACAGATACTACAACAATAGATTCTTCAAAAGTTCAGTTTTATCTAAAAAACAATAGCCTATTCCCTAAAAAAGTCACTTTGATTATCTACCAACCTCAAGTGGAAGGGAACGGCACACGTATAAAATGGTTTTTACCATTTCAAAAGTTAAAGTTTGAATTGCCTGTTAAATCAAAAATCTACCTAGCTACAGATTCACAAGTTAAAACAGTGATGCAGGGGAAACGCATAGACGGTGATAAGCCTTTTGTAATCGTAGATAAAATTATAAAAAATACGACCTTAAAATTGGGCAGCCGAGAGTAACTCTCTATGAATGGAAATAAAAAATAATGTATATCATTGTATAACCTAATGGAACGAGTACTGATGAAAAAATTCCTGGTCATACTACTTATTGTAATCACTGCTTCATGTCAAAACAAAGAAGTAAGACAGGTTAATGTTATTACCTCAGATATTGATAACTTTTGGACAGCCTATGATTTAATCGTAAAAGAACGCGACAGCATAAAACAAATCCAGTTAATTGATTCCCTCTATATTCAAAAAGGAACCATTGGCTTAGAAAAAATTATGGAAGCCCGCGGGTATACCGCTGAAGAATATGTCGAACTGATAAATAGTTATCCTAACTTTTTTTCGTCTATCCGTCCCAATACGCTCAAATCAAAACAGCTTGCAGAAGAACTAAACGTGGGTTTAGAAAAATTGAAAGCTGTTTATCCAAATTTAAAACCAGCCAAAATCTATTTTACAATGGGTTGCATGCGAACAAATGGAACCACTATGGATAGCTTAGTGCTTATTGGCAGTGAATTGGCAATGGCAGACAGCCAAACTGACATTTCTGAATTTGAAGGTCAAACGAAAGAATGGTTAGAAACTTTTTTTAGTTCTAATCCTATTGACAATTTAGTCCTGTTAAACGTTCACGAATATGTTCATACCCAGCAAAAGCCTCAAGTGAATAATTTACTCTCTATCGCCATTCGGGAAGGCGTTGCTGAATTTGTTTCTACTTTAGCGATGAATATACCGTCGGCCACACCAGCCATTGATTTTGGTAAAAAGAATGCGCATGCAGTACGTGAAAAATTCGAACTTGAAATGTTTTACCCCAATAATCAGCCTAAATGGTTTTGGAGTAATTTCCCTAACGACTTTGGGGTAAGAGATTTGGGCTATTATGTGGGTTACCAGATGTGTGAAAACTATTATGACCAAGCCAGAGACAAAAAAGAAGCCATCAAAAAAATGATTGAGCTTGATTACACAAACGAGGCTGAAATTGAGGGGTTTGTAAAAAAGGCCAATTACTTTTCCACATCTCTCGATACCTTGTATCAACGCTTTGAAAACAAACGCCCATTTGTTAAAGGAATTAGACAATTCAAAAACAACAGCCAAAAGGTTGACCCCAATATTAAGCAAATCACTATCGAATTTTCAGAACCCTTAAACGGGCACAATACGGGTGTAGACTTTGGAGAATTGGGTCAGGACTATTTTCCAAAAAATGATGTAACAAAGCGATTTTGGTCAGAAGATCATACAGCATGGACGATTAGTGTAGAATTAGAATCAAATACCCGCTATCAAATATTAATATCAAACAATTTTAGGACTTCACAAGATATTCCATTAAGGCCTTATTTGATTGATTTTAAAACTGGTAAATAAAAGCCAGCAAGTAAGAGAACAGCTTAGCGTACAGAAATAAAGGGGGTAGCTCTAAACGTTTGTACGTCGTTCCTGTTGAGGCTTAAATGGGTAAGCCTTTAAAGCGAAATTGACCTAAGCGTGTAGCTACTACATTTACATATACATACTAATATTCAATTCCATCAAAATATATTACCCCTTAGTGGAATACTGTAGTAAAAATAATCCGTAACCAAAATATAGGTTAACACATTGATGTTTTACATCTTAATTGATGTTGGTATTCTTTATAAAATAGTTTTTTTTTAGAAAATAAGTGCCTAAGTCAAAAGCGAGATTTAGAATTGATGACATAGACTTTTTGAATATTAAAACATCTAAGCCTAAACCCTATTTAAATATGAAAAAAGAGCTATAAAATTGTCTTGATTTGAGAACTGAGAAAGAATATAACTAGGGTTTTGGAAATAAGAGAAAATAAAAAATAGATTTGGCAAGCATAAATACAATTGCAAATGAGTTGTTGATGATTAAAAATACATACCTATAGTATACAGACGCGTCGGTTCAAAACTTCATTTTTTTTAATAATGAATTACAATATTAAATTGGAAAAAGCATAACTTTGTTAAAATTGGAAAACCCAACATGAGAATTATAAAAAACATCCTTTTATTTCAAAAAAAGATATTCTTTATTTCCTATGCAATTTCAATTTTAATAGGAATTTTCTTTGGTGGTGGTCTTAAAACAATTGGCCTAAGTTTTATATGTATTGCGCCTTTTACTCAATATTTTTTTTATGAGGCAAAACATAAAAATCAATACTATTATTACTATAATTTAGGGATCAGCAGACTAATATTATGGGGTTCTACATTTGTTATAGGGCTGGTTAACGTTTTGATTTTAATATCAGTATGAGCAAACTTCATATCGATAGCGTTACAAAAACCTATAACCATAAAGTTATTTTAAGCGACATTTATATGTCTTGTAAAACAGGAGAGGTTAAAGGACTTGTTGGACGTAATGGCTCAGGAAAATCTACACTTCTCAAAATTGTGTTTGGCAGTGTAAACCCTGAATCTAAATTTGTAAAAATAGGAAGTAAAGTCATAAAAAGTATATCTGATACCAGATGCCTCATCAACTACTTACCTCAGGATAATTTCTTACCAAACAACACTTCTGTAAAGTCATTGATAAATCTATTCCTGCCAAAGGAGAACAGAACAATAGTGTTGGAAAATGAATACATAAAACCTATACTGAATAAAAGAAACCGGGATTTGTCTGGAGGAGAAAAAAGAATTGTTGAAATTTTATTAATCATTCATTCTAAGGCTAAATTTGTTTTATTAGACGAACCATTTAATGGCCTTAGTCCAATTGCAAGAGAATATATTGGGAATTACATTAAAACAAGGAAATCATCAAAAGGATATATTATAACAGATCACGATTATGAAAATGTCATGAATTTAGCAGACAGCTTAGTGTACCTAAAAAATGGCTTTTTAAAAGAAATTAATGATAAAAGAGAACTCGTAGAATTAGGCTATATAACAAAGACTATTGATGGTAATAGAGATGATTAAGTACAATTAGTCTGGTTTTAATTCACGAAAATGCAACTTTTAAATAACTTTATTGACCTAGGCACATAATTAATATTTTATATCTCAGTGTTCTCAGTGCCTCTGTGGTGATATTTCATCAACTTTATAGACGAAAAATTTTTTTTAGGCAAAAAAACGGTTTTATTTAGACATAATA
>Ga0209931_1000110_pt1 | contig 43940 bp, 37 predicted proteins | sample SalPonR1_B_D1_MG_FD_185697 | JGI IMG/M metagenome (GOLD analysis project Ga0209931, IMG submission 185697) | Salt pond soil microbial communities from South San Francisco under conditions of wetland restoration - Salt Pond MetaG R1_B_D1_MG... ...
TTTGAGCATAAACATATTTGACAAAGAGCCTATTAGTCAGCTGTTTGACAATCCGGATTTACAATATTTCAAAGAACAAGATTTTAATCAATTGAGAATGTTCGATTTATAACGAAACACTAATGATTTCATGAATATTAAATTCTTATTTCTTTTTAGCTTATTCTGCTGGATGGCTGAATCTCAGGCTCAAAATATTAACATTGAAGCAGGGAAATCTGCTGCAATGAGCAACACTTCGGTTACAACGACTGATATTTGGTCTGTTTACCATAACCAGGCGGGACTAGGTTATTTAACTGACATTTCGGTAGGAGCTTTTCATCAATCGGGATTTATAAAACAACAAAACACTCAAGGGGTTGGTTTTGCTTTCCCTACAAAAACAGGAACTATTGGCGCTTCCTATTCCTATTTTGGCTTTTCACAATATAATGAGATGCAGGCAGGGCTTGCTTTTGGCCGTTCATTTACCCGATATTTTGCCGCAGGATTACAAATCAACTATTTAAGTACACGAATTGCCGATAATTATGGCTCATCGAATACCGTAAATTTTGAGGTAGGTATTCTTTCTCAACCTATCGAAAATTTATTTATTGGAGCACATGTTTACAATCCGTCTCGTAGTAAAATGAATAACGAAACTATCCCTACCATATTTAAACTAGGTGCCGGATATTTATTTTCAGAAAAAGTATTCCTGGGCATTGAAACAGAAAAAGATCTTAAACACGATGCGATATTCAAAGCCGGGTTAAACTATCAATTAATAGATTATGTTTCACTTCAGGCAGGTGTTTCAACAAATCCTACAAGATATTCATTTGGAGTTGGGTTCCATTACATCAATATAAATGCCCATGTTGGATTCCTAAAACATCAAACGTTAGGTTTTACACCATCATTTACTATAGGTTATGGTTTTTAAAACAAATCGATTGAATAAAACTTTTTTAATACTGATATTTCTGGTAACTACCACGAAGGTAGTAACCGCACAAACCGAACCTTATGCTAAACAAACACTGGAAGACCTAATTGAAGAAATTGCCAGCTCAACTGATGAAGAACTAGACTACACAACCCTGTACGATGATTTAAACTTTTATTTGTACAATCCTTTAAATCTTAACACTGCCTCACAGGAAAAATTGGAAAAACTCCAAATCTTAAATGATTTTCAAATCAAAAGCCTACAAGATTATATTGCCAGAAATGGAAAAATGGTTTCAATTTACGAATTACAACTTGTACATGGGTTTTCTTTTGATGACATTGAGATGATTCTGCCTTTTATAACCGTTTCTGAGGAAATTACCGAGCGTACATCTTCCTTCAAGAATGTACTCAAATACGGAAACCATCAGATTTTTATGCGCGGACAAGATGTTTTTGAAGAGCAAGTTGGATATAGCAGCATTTCAGATTCGGCTTTAACCGTAAATCCCAATTCAAGATATTTAGGCAGTTCATCCAGAATATACTCTCGGTACAAATTTCATTATAGAGATAAAGTATATTTTGGATTTACAGCTGAGAAAGATCCGGGCGAAGAATTTTTTAAAGGCAGTAATAAAAATGGTTTCGATTATTATTCTGCCCACCTGCAGCTCAACAATATTGGCGTTTTTAAAACGATAACATTGGGAGATTTTGAAGCAAAATATGGACAAGGATTGATTCTGTGGTCGGATTTTGGTATGGGAAAATCTCCTTATGTATTAAATATTAGAAAAAGATCACAGGGATTAAGAAAATACTCATCCACGAATGAAAATGTTTTTATGCGTGGAGCAGGTACTACTATTGCCATAAAAAATATTGATATCTCTGCTTTCTTCTCTTACAAAAACATTGATGCGAATATACAGGATAGTATTAATGATGAAATTGCCACGGTAACTTCATTTCAAAACTCAGGGATTCATGCAATACCTTCTCAATTAGAAGATAAAGATGCCATCAATGAGCAAATTGCCGGAGGGAATGTTTCCTATAATCATAAAAAGTTCAAACTAGGAGTTACAGGAGTATATTACAAATATGGAGCTACCTTAATAAAAGATACAACTCCCGAAAATCAATTTAATTACCGGGGAAAGGAGAATGTAAACATTAGTTTAGATTATCAGTTCAGTATTCGGGATTTTTACTTTTTTGGCGAAGAAGCAATAAGCCAAAACGGAGGGAAAGCATTTTTGAACAGTATGCTTGTTAATCTGGCTCCACAAATTTCAATGTCGATTTTACACAGGCATTATGACAAAAATTACCAGGCAAATTATAGTAATGCTTTTGGTGAAACCAGTAATGTGCGTAACGAATCGGGATTATACCTGGGTTTGGAAGTACACCCGATAAAACACTGGACAATAACATCGTATTTCGACACCTATCGTTTTTTGTGGTTAAAAACAGGGATAGATGCTCCATCACAAGGCAACGAATGGTTTGTTCAAGCCGATTATAACCCAACCCGAAGTTTTAGCATTTATTTGCGAATAAAAAACGAAATCAAGCAAAAAAATCAAAATGCAGAAACAGGTATCGACCCATTAATAGATGAAAAACTTTTAAAAACACGCTTACACCTAGCATACCAAATAAACAAACAACTTGCCATTAAAAACAGAATTGAAACAACAAAATACCAGGAAGGAAGTCTACCTTCAGAATATGGATATATGATTTACCAAGATATCTTTTGTGATTTAAAAAAAATTCCACTATCCTTAAATACCCGTTTTGCTGTTTTTGATACTGAATCTTATAACACAAGGGTTTATGCATACGAAAATGACATTTTATATGCATTTTCTATCCCTGCATACTACTCCAAAGGAACCCGATTTTATTTTAATGTAAAATATACAATTGCCGATTTTGTCGACGTATGGATTAAATATTCGCAAACATACTATGCTGATAAAGAAGTGATCTCCTCCGGATTAAATCAAATCAATGAAAATACAAAATCAGAAATAAAAGCCCAGTTACGCATTAAATTCTAAATTTCGTATTTCTTCCTTACTTTCATATCCTTAATATTCAATTGTAAATTACTAATCCCTCTAAAGCAATTTTCATCCACGGAGTAACAGATATCGAAAAAGTCTCCCGAATGGATATATTCATAAAGATTTGCCTGCTGAAAAGCAATAGCAGCAAAATTTCTAAAAGGATCTTCTTCTTGAATAATAGATAATTTCAGGTGTTCTTTACTCAAACCAACAATCCGTCCTTCACCATTATCTGCAACATCACGGGTAACAAAAACCGGTGCCATATTTTCAGGCCCAAAAGGTTGAAACTGTTTTAAAATACGATAAAATTTAGGAGTAATTTGGCTAAGATTAAGTTCGGCGTCTATTTCTACCTGAGGAATAAGCTGTTCATCTTCAATAGTATCGCTTACAACCTTTTCGAACCGTTTTTGAAATTCCTCCACCTTATCGATTTGCAATGTTAAACCAGCGGCATACATGTGGCCACCAAAATTTTCTAACAAATCACTACAAGCTTCAATCGCCTGATAAATGTCAAATCCGATAACCGACCTGGCAGAACCGGTAGCCAAACCATTCGAGGCAGTTAAAATTACGGTTGGCCTATAATATGTTTCAATTAATCGGGATGCTACTATACCTACCACTCCTTTATGCCAATCCGAATTGTATAAAACAGTAGATTTTCTTTCACCTATCTCCTGCTCTTTAGCAAGAATCCTTAATGCTTCCTGCGTAATATGGCGATCGATATTTTTTCGGGCATCGTTAAAGAAATTTACGCTATTGGCTGCGGTTTTTGCTTTAGCGGAATTTTTTGATAATAATAACTCAACGGCTTTATCAGCAGACTCCATTCTTCCGGCGGCATTAATCCGAGGTCCAATTTTAAATACAATATCATCAATATTAATTGTCTTTCCGGATAATCCCGCAAGACTGATTATTGATTTTAACCCTTGTCTTGGTTTTTCGTTTAACTGAATTAATCCATAATAAGCTAAAATTCTATTTTCATCTACAATCGGAACAATATCAGAGGCAATACTTACAACAACTAAATCAAGATACGGAATCAATTTTTCGAATGGAATATTATTTGTTCGAGCAAATGCCTGTATAAGCTTAAAACCTACACCACATCCCGAAAGCTCTTTAAAGGGATAATTGCAATCGCTGCGTTTCGAATCTAAAACAGCAGCAGCATTAGGCAATTCTTTTCCCGGATAATGATGATCACAAATAATAAAATCAATCCCATGCTTCTTTGCGTAATCTACTTTTTCATTGGCTTTTATTCCACAGTCTAAAGCAATAATTAATGAAAATTTATTTTCTTGTGCATTTTGTATTCCTTGCAAAGAAACACCGTAGCCCTCACTATATCTATCGGGGACATAATAACCCACGTTAGGGTAAAATTCTTTCAAGAAAGTATACACTAATGCAACAGACGTGGTCCCATCTACATCATAATCACCATAAATTAATATGTTTTCGTTGTTATGAATAGCCTTTTCAATTCGCTCTATGGCTAAGTCCATATCCTTCATTAGAAAAGGATCGTACAGATTGTTAAGGCTGGGACGAAAAAATGCCTTCGACTGCTCAAATGTTTTAACCTCCCTTTGAACCAGAAGGTTTGCTAATACATATTCAATATTTAATTCTTTAGCTAAATGTTGTACGTCTTTCTCATTGCCTTGCGGTTTTAGTACCCATCTTTTTTCCATATATAATTTTCATATTTTTTTACTTTTTTAAGTTCATCCCAAATACTTCTTCAATGTTTGATCTTAAAACATCTTTCACCTTCTTATAATCAACCTTTCTTCCTAACTCCTTCTCCATCGATGTTACCCCCTTATCAACAAATCCACAAGGATTAATGTGATTAAAGTATTCAAGATTGGTGTTAACATTAAATGCAAATCCATGCATGGTAATAAATCGGCTTGCTTTAACTCCTATAGCACAAATTTTTCGAGCCTCAGCATTATCTCTATCCAACCAAACACCTGTTGCTCCAGGCAACCTTCCAGCGCTAATTCCAAATTGTTCTATCGTTAGCATTATTGATTGCTCCAATTTAGCAATATATTGCTTAACCTGCAAGTTAAATCGCTCCAGATCGATAATCGGATAACCTACAATTTGCCCGGGACCATGATATGTAATGTCGCCACCACGATTAATTTTATAATAGGTGGCATTTATCTTTTTTAAAAACGTATCACTAATTAATAGATTGTTTTGCTCACCGCTTTTTCCTAAAGTATAAACGTGTGGATGCTCACAAAATATCAACTTATTTTCGATAGCTACCTGCTCATGTTCAGGCAAATCTCTATTTTTTGATTTTATTTGTAGAAAATGGGCAAATATTTCTTCCTGATAATCCCAGGCTTTCTTATAATCGATCAATCCTAAATCAATATATTGAACATCAATTTTCCCCATCTTAACTAACTTTGCTTTTTACATGTTTTTCTGCCTGATATGAAGATCTTACCAATGGACTGCTTTCAACAAAACAAAATCCTTTTTGCAATCCTATCTCTCGATACAGTTCAAATTTTTCCGGGGTAACATATTCCTTAACGGGCATATGATTTGCCGATGGAGCCAAATACTGTCCAATAGTCATTACTTCACAGCCCACTCCAATTAAGTCGTCCATGGTTTGCAGTATCTCTTCTTCCGTTTCACCCAGTCCAAGCATTATTCCTGATTTTGCAGTAATCCCCGAACGGGCAATATATTCTATTACACGAAGACTTCTTCTGTATTGTGCTTTCGTTCTTATTTGCGGAGTTAATCTTTCAGTCGTTTCTAAATTATGCGAAATAACTTCAGGTCCAGCATCAATAACCTTTTGAATATGCTCACTTTGTCCGTCAAAATCCGGAATAAGCGTTTCTATAGTTGTTTCAGGATTAACTTCCTTTATTTTTTTAATTGTTTCTACCCAGAATGCAGCTCCACCGTCGTCCAGATCATCACGATCGACAGAAGTGATAACACAATGCTTAACCTTCATTAAACGAACCGACTCGGCAACTCCATTGGGCTCGTCCCAATCGGGAGGTAAAGGTTTCCCTGTTTTTACACCACAAAACTTACACGACCGAGTACATATTTCTCCTAAAATCATAAAAGTGGCTGTTCCTTTATTCCAACATTCTCCAATATTAGGACAATTGCCACTGGTACAAATCGTATGTAAACCATGTTTTTCAACAATATTTTTTACTCTTGAATAAGTTTCTCCTTTAGGCATCTGCATTTTCATCCATCGCGGTAATCTACTTCTATCTCTTCTTTCAGAATGCATAATAACAAAATATTTATCCATTAAAATTTTATCATTATACAAAATTAAATTATTCTAAATAAAAACAGGTATGATTTATTACTTTATCAAAAAGAACACAGACAGAAATCTAAAAACCAACACTTTATATTTTAAATAAATCAATAAAATCAATAACTTGTTCTAAATTAACATATTGATTTATCTATACATCATTTAATTAACGATTTAATTATATCTTTGTACCGTTTTTTACAAATACAATAAAATATTAAAATACTATATGATGAATTTAGAGTTGAGCGAACAGGAGGTTATTCGCAGACAATCGTTAGAAGAGTTGAGAAAGTTAGGGATTAATCCCTATCCGGCTGAAGAATTTGAAACCAATACCAATTCACAGGAAATTCTATCCAAATATGATGCGGATAAAAATAATTTTCAGGATGTTCGGATTGCCGGCAGGATAATGAGCCGGAGAATAATGGGGAATGCATCATTTATTGAATTGCAGGATGATAAAGGAAAAATTCAGGTATACGTAAAGCGCGACAATTTATGCCCTAATGAAGATAAAACACTTTATAATACGGTATTTAAAAAACTTTTAGATATTGGTGATATCATTGGCATTAAAGGAAATGTTTTTGTCACAAAAGTTGGAGAAACATCTGTAAATGCCACCGAATTAAAACTTTTAAGCAAATCTATAAAACCTTTACCTGTAGTAAAAGAAAAAGACGGCAAAATTTATGACGCATTTTCCGATGCAGAACAACGTTATCGCCAGCGTCATTTGGATTTAATTGTAAATCCTTCTACTAAAGAAGCTTTTGTAAAAAGGACGAAACTAACTAATTCGATGCGCGAATTTTTGAACAGTAAAGGTTATCTTGAGGTTGAAACGCCTATTTTACAGCCTCTTTACGGAGGAGCAGCCGCACGTCCATTTAAAACATTTCATAATACCTTAGACCAAACTTTATATTTGCGTATTGCTAATGAACTTTACTTAAAGCGGTTAATTGTAGGTGGCTTTGATGGTGTATATGAATTTGCCAAAGATTTTCGTAACGAAGGAATGAGTCGTTTCCACAATCCGGAATTTACCCAAATGGAGCTTTATGTAGCCTATAAAGATTACAACTGGATGATGGATTTAGTAGAAGAGATGGTAGAAAAAATTGCTATTGATATTCACGGAACGACAAAAGTAAAAGTTGACGAAAACGAGATTGACTTCAAACGCCCCTGGAAAAGATATACCATGTTCGAGGCTATTCAGGAATTTACAGGAATTGATATTTCGAAGATGAATGAAAAAGAATTGGCTGAAACCGCCAAAAAGCTTGACGTGGAAATTGACGAAACGATGGGTAAAGGAAAACTTATTGATGAAATTTTTGGAGAAAAATGTGAGTCGAAACTTATTCAGCCTATATTTATTACCGATTACCCCATAGAAATGTCACCACTGGCAAAAAAGCACAGAAGTAAAGACGGACTGGTTGAACGTTTCGAAGCCATTTGTAATGGAAAAGAAATTTGTAACGCCTATTCGGAGCTGAATGACCCCATAGACCAGCGCGAACGTTTTGAGCAACAATTAATATTAGGTAAACGTGGCGACGAAGAAGCAATGGTGTTAGATGAAGATTTCTTAAAAGCCATTGAATATGGTATGCCACCTACAGCAGGATTAGGAATTGGAATAGATCGATTATCGATGATAATGACAAATTCACCCTCGATTCAGGATATATTGTTTTTTCCACAAATGCGACCTGAAAAAAAAGTACAAAAAGATGAACCGGCAAAATATTTAACGATTGGAATCCCGGAAGAATGGGTCCCAGTAGTTCAAAAATCGGGTTATTTAACCGTAGAAAGCATGCGTGATGTAAATCCCGGAGCTCTGCATCAAAAGTTGTGCGGAATTAATAAAAAACATAAAATGGGATTAAAAAACCCAAGTTTAGATGATGTAAAATACTGGATTGAAAAAATAAAAACTACTATATGAATCAAAAACCTAAAATAGCAATATTGGGAGGGGGTAGCTGGGCAACCGCAATTATTAAGATGCTGCTCGAAAATACTGATCACATTAATTGGTATATGCGGAGCAAAGAGAAGATTGAGTTTATCAAACAATATAAACATAATAATTTTTATTTAAGCGCTGTATACCTCGACACAAATAAAATATCATTTTACAGTAATTTAAGTGATGCTGTGGAAAATGCAGATATTCTAATTTTTGCTATACCATCTGCTTTTCTTAAATCGGCACTGGAAAACTTATCCAATGACATAAGCCATAAAACCATCGTTTCTGCAATCAAGGGAATTGTGCCTGATGAAAATTTAATTATTGGCGAATTCTTTAACCAACACTATCAGGTTCCTTTTGAAAATTTTTCAGTAATCTCAGGACCATGCCATGCTGAAGAAGTGGCCCTTGAACGACTATCGTACCTTACTATATCTTCGCAAAATTTAAAATTTGCCCGCCAGATTGCAGATTTATTATCAACGCATTATATCAAAACAAGTATTTCGGACGATATTTTTGGAACGGAATATTCGGCTGTTTTAAAAAACGTTTTTGCTGTAGCTGCAGGTATTTGTCATGGCTTAGGCTATGGTGATAATTTTAATGCAGTACTTATTGCCAATGCCATACAAGAAATAAAACGTTTTGTAGATGCTGTGCACCCTATTCAACGGGACATTAAAGGCTCAGCCTATTTGGGCGATTTAATGGTTACCGCATATTCTCAATTTAGCCGGAACAGAACCTTTGGAAACATGATTGGAAAAGGGTATTCGGTAAAATCAGCACAGTTGGAAATGAATATGATTGCTGAAGGTTATTATGCCGTTAAATCAATTGTTGAAATCAACAAAAAATATTTAGTAAACATGCCCATAACCGAAGCTGTTTATAACATCCTGTACGAAAAAATTTCTCCTGCGATAGAAATAAAATTACTTACTGAAAACTTACGATAAAATTGTTTTGTTATGGAAAACATTCAAATCGACATAAATAATATCTTACCTTTTATTCAACTGGAAGATTTTAATGCATACAAAGCATTGATTAACAAAAAAGTGCAGATGCTGAATGAGAAGACCGGCAAAGGAAGCGATTTTCTTGGTTGGTTAGACCTTCCAAATATTATTACCCAAAAAGAGATAGATGATATCAAAAATACCGCTGTTGGCTTACAAAAAATATCAGATGTTATAGTGATTATCGGTATTGGAGGTTCATACCTTGGAGCAAGGGCTGTTATAGAAGCTCTTTCACCACATTTTAAGAAAAAATCCAATGCACCAGAAATTATTTTCGCCGGACATAACTTATCTGAAGACTACCATCAGGAGTTAACAGAATATTTAAAAGATAAATTTTTTTCAATTATCGTTATTTCAAAATCAGGAACAACTACCGAGCCAGCCATTGCTTTTCGGATTTTAAAAAAAGAACTGGAAGAAAAAGTTGGAAAAACAGCATCACAACAAAGAATTGTTGCCATAACCGATGCTCAAAAAGGAGCTCTAAGAACATTGGCAAATCAAGAACATTATAAAACTTTTGCTATTGCCGATGATATCGGAGGAAGGTATTCGGTATTAACTTCTGTAGGCCTTTTACCTATTGCTTGTGCAGGCTTTAATATTGATGAACTTATTCATGGAGCTAAAAAGATGCTTGAGGTAAGCGTTTCTGAATCTTTTGAAAAAAATCCGGTTTTTCAATACGCTGCGATTCGTCATCTGCTTTACCAAGAAGGAAAAAATATTGAGATTCTTGCAAATTATGATTTACGCTTAAATTTTATTGCCGAATGGTGGAAACAATTGTTTGGCGAAAGCGAAGGAAAAGAGCATCAGGGAATTTTTCCGGCAAGTGTTAGTTTCACAACTGATCTTCATTCTTTGGGGCAATACATACAGGCAGGACGAAGAAACATTTTTGAAACCGTACTATCGATTGAAAAAAACAACTTTAAATTAGAAATACCTTCTGATAAAGATAATTTCGACAAACTAAATTATCTTGCTGGGAAACCTATCGACTTTGTAAATAAGATGGCAGAAAAGGGTACTATGTTGGCTCATGTAGATGGAGGAGTACCAAACGTAAGCATAGCAATACCCAAACTTACCGAATTTTCTATTGGGCAATTATTATACTTTTTTGAAAAATCATGTGCTATTAGTGGCTATTTATTGGAAATTAATCCATTTAACCAACCAGGAGTAGAAGCCTATAAAAAAAATATGTTTGCATTACTTGGCAAACTAGGCTTTGAAAAAGAAACAGAAGAAATGAGGCAACGAGTTAAAAAACATTAATTGGATCAGCTTTTTATCTCAACATTAATTTTCGATAATTTTTCATTAATTAGAAGCATCTTATTCATATTTTTAAAAGAAAAAAAATCTTGCTCCTCATTAAGAAAATAATATATTTTAAGCGTATTTCTTAAAACTTTCTGGCTTTGCTTAAGATTATTTTGTTCTAATAAAATTTCCCCATGTTCGTTTAATAACTCAGCTAATGTTGATAGTTGATCAAATGTTAAATTCTTTTTTTGTTTCAGCGCATCAATAAAAAAATCTTCAGAAACTGAGTATATAAATTCAGAATCCAAATGGAAATATTTTAAAAGCGTTTTATCAATTTTTTCCAACGCTTCGCGAAATCGGCCTTTCCTTTTTAATTCAATTAATAAAGAGAGTACTTCCGAAACCTCATCAATAAGTTTTAAAACATCGCTATTATCCACAAATTATATAAGTTTATTAATTTCTTATTAGGCAAGGAATATGATAGCAATGTAAATTTATAAATCTTGTAGGATAAAATCGAATTTATCAGCTATTTTTTTGATAAAACATCAATCCTGTTTTATGAATAAATAAAGAATACAGATTAAGTATTATAATTTTTCATTTCAAAATGTGTATTTTTACGCGCAACTAAAAAAATGAATTATGCCTGCAAACTCTCTGGAAGTTTTAGATAAAGTTCATCTCAATTTTAGTCAGGGTGGATTATTATTTATGAATATTACACTAGCATTTATTATGTTTGGTGTAGCACTAGAAATTGACTTTAAAAGTTTTAAAACAATTATAGCAAAGCCTAAATCATTAATTATCGGAGTTATCTCTCAATTTTTTTTATTACCTTTTATTACGTTTATATTTATTTTAATTATTGAGCCTACGCCTGCTGTTGCTTTAGGAATGATATTAGTATCAGCTTGCCCGGGAGGAAATATTTCTAATTTCATTTCTTCCATGGCCAAAGCAAATATAGCTTTATCGGTTAGTATGACTGCTGTTGCTACTTTAGGAGCAATCTTTATGACTCCGGCCAATTTTGCTTTTTGGGGTGGTCTATATGCCAGATCTCATCCATTGTTGAGACCTATTGAAATTGATCCGTTTCAAATGTTCCAAACGGTTTTTATAATTTTAGGGATTCCTTTAATTGTAGGAATGCTTTTTGCAAAAAAATTTCCCGAATTAACCAATAAAATTAAAAAGCCTATTAAAATACTTTCTTTATTGATTTTTGCAGGGTATGTAGTAGCGGCGTTATCTAACAACTTTAATTATTTTATAAAATATATTCATCTAATTGTTTTAATTGTTTTTATTCATAATGCCCTGGCATTATTAACCGGTTTTACGTTTAGTACCCTCCTGAAAATTCCAAGAAGAGATCGGCGATCAATATCAATAGAAACGGGAATTCAAAATTCAGGATTAGGATTAGTGTTAATTTTTAATCCCAAGCTGTTCCCACCCGAATTAGAATTAGGAGGCATGGCATTTATTGCTGCCTGGTGGGGTATATGGCATATTGTTGCAGGGATAGGAATAGCCTCCATTTGGGCTAGAAAAAAAATTGAGGATTAGAAAAATCATTTTTATGGCAATAAGCAGAGATACTATTGAAAAAAAAAATTGGGGATATACACTTCTAAGGCCTTATGTAGATTTTGTAACCAAAACCTATTTCAGGACAACGGTTCATAATCTACATCATATTCCTAAAAATGATATTATTATTTTTGCTCCTAATCATCAGAATGCATTGATGGATGCTTTAGCTATTTTAGCTACGGTTAAAACTGAGCCAGTATTTTTAGCCAGAGCCGACATTTTTAAAAAAAAATCCATCGCAAAAATTCTAACTTTTCTTAAAATTCTTCCTATTTATCGAATTAGAGATGGCAAAGAAAGCCTAAAAAATAATGATCAAATATTTCAAAAAACCATTGACGTATTAAAAAAAAAGAACGGCCTTGTTATCCTGCCCGAAGGAAACCACGCAGGATTAAGAAAATTGCGCACACTTAAAAAAGGAATTTCAAGAATTGCTTTCGAAGCTGAAGAAGCTAATGATTTTACCTTAAATATAAAAATTGTTCCTGTTGGTTTAGACTGGACTCATTACTCCAATTTCCAAAGCAGATTGTTTATAAATTATGGAAAACCTATCCCTGTTTCAGATTATTATGAAGAATATAAAAGCAATCCACCCAGAGGAATGAATCTTTTACGCGAAAGTATAGCCAAAGAGTTAAAAAAATATATGATTCATATCGAAAGTAATAAATATTATGAGATGTTTAATCAATTGAGATATTTATACCTTCCACATATGATTAAAAAAATGGGATTAAAAAATAACAACCAACCTAACAACTTCTATGCTCAGAAAAAAATTATTAACGATTTAAATCAATTTACCGAAAAAAAGCCCACAGAAGCTAAATCCCTAAATACAATAACGTTAAAATATGTACATTTATTAAAAGAATTAAATTTCCGACATTGGGTAATTCAAAAAGGAAATTTTTCTGCTCTTGGATTACTAGGACAATTAATTTTGGCTATATTCCTGCTACCCTTATATCTTTATGGATCAGTACTTAATTACTTGCCTTATAAAATTCCGGTTTGGGTAACAAAAAAAATTAAGGATCCTCAGTTTATCAGTTCTTTTAGAACAGTTATTGCATTAATTTTATTTCCGATTTATTATATTATTATGGCTATTATTGGAGCAAATATCTTTAATTCCGGATGGATAACTTTAGCGTATATCATTACCTTACCTTTTACCGGATTATTTGCTTTTCACTATTATATCGGAATAAAAAAATGGTTTACTAAAATTAGATTTAAATTTATGCAATGGTTTAAAAACAAGCATTTGCTAGAAATAAAAAAAATATACGCTCAGATTACAGATGAGATGGATAAAATAACAGAAACTAATTAAAAAATAGTTTTTACCGATAAGAATAAGCTGTTCCGTATAAAATAGTAAAAGGAATTTCGCCAAAAGCTACATGTACTTTTTTATCTGTAATTAAAACCATTTCGGCATTAACTAAGGCAGCCTTTCTTCTTAAAATAATAGTTGCTGTTCGTTCAAGGGTTTTGGCGGTAGAATAACCGCGGTCGCTCCCCTCGGCTTTAGCTTCAAGCTTAGCTACCTCAACCATACCATCAACATCATCAGGATTATAAGTGACTTTAACCTTACGATAATCATTAATGTTTCTGACCGTTTGTGGTTCTTCGTTTAGGACCTCAATTTTTCCTGATTTATATTCAATTTTAAAGACCAAACGTTGATCCATTTGATTTACTTTTGTTTCGCCCGGCAACGAATAATAAAGGTCATTCTGATAAATCTTTTTAACATCAACCCGCATAACCGTTTTATCATGTAAATAAACAACATCTGATTTTAATACATCTGATTTATTCTCATTCGTTGATATTTCTTCTTCATCCACCTGATTTATTTTTGTAGTATCAGGTTTATCGGGTAAAATTACCTGTGCATTTAAAAATGTATAACAAAATATAAATGCTAGCACCAAAACAAAGCTTCTCATATCAATTAAATTTAATTGGATAATAACAACAAATACAAAAATACTTTAATTATTAGGAATAATCCAAAATCATACCAAAATAAAAAAAACTGCCTCAATTATAGAGACAGTTTTCTTTCATGAAGTAATAATCAATTATTTCAAATTATTCTTTTTAATAAAATCATTAACCGCTTGGGATAAATCTGGTTGACCGATTTCCTGAAGGTCGTAACCAACTTTAACGGTAGGCTTGTTAATTTTCACTATTCGACTTAAATCAATCGGAGTAGCAATAACAACAGCATCACAAGGTGTTTTATCAATAGTTGCTTCCAGATCTTTTACTTGTTGGTCGCCATATCCCATAGCTGGTAATAAAGTACCAATATTAGGATAAATTTTAAACGTATCGGCTAATTTCCCAACAGCATATTCTCTTGGATCAACCAACTCAGCAGCACCACATTTGTTAGCAGCAACAGTACCTGCACCAATTTTCATTTCCCCGTGGGTTAATGTAGGTCCGTCTTCAATCACTAATACTTTTTTACCTCTAATTAATTCAGGTTTATCAATGGTCAATGGCGAAGCTCCATCAACAACTACTGCATTGGGATTAACTTTTGCAATATTGTCTCTAACAATTTGGATTGCCTGAGCATCAGCTGAGTCCATTTTATTAATCACTACATAATCTGCTATACGCAAAGTAGTTTCACCAGGGTAATAAGACAGTTCGTGTCCTGGTCGGTGCGGATCTACAACCGTTACCATTAAATCGGATTTATAAAATGGAAAGTCATTATTTCCACCATCCCAAAGAATAACATCACAACCATCAGGATCCTTTTCAGCTTCTCGTAAAATGGCTTCATAGTCAACACCTGAATAAATAACATTACCACGCTCTACATGAGGCTCATACTCTTCCATTTCTTCGATCGTACATTTATGTTTTGCTAAATCTTCAATGGTTGCAAAACGCTGAACTTTTTGGGCTACTAAATCACCATAGGGCATTGGGTGACGAATAGCAACAACTTTAAGGCCTTGCTCCATTAACAGTTCAATAATACGACGCGATGTTTGTGATTTACCACAACCTGTCCGTACAGCACCAACAGCAATAACTGGTTTTGTACTTTTAACCATTGTTTTCCCAGGACCTAATAATACAAAATTAGCACCTGCTGCATTTACCAATGCGCTAATATTCATTACAACCTGATAAGGAACGTCGCTGTATGAAAACACACAATCTTCAACATCTAACTCTTTGATTAGTTTTTCTAAATCATCTTGTGCATAAATTGGAATTCCATCAGGATATAATCTTCCGGCTAACTCAGCAGGATACTTACGTCCATCAATATCAGGAATCTGAGCTGCGGTAAAAGCAACTACATTATAATCATCATTATCTCTGTAATAAGTGTTGAAATTATGGAAGTCTCTTCCAGCGGCTCCGATTATAAGAACATTTTTCTTTGCCATAAATCCTCCTTTTATGTTTTAATTAATATTTTAAAAAAAATTGCTTAGCAAAGTTAATTCTTAAACCGAAAAATCATAATTTTCAGTAGATAAAGTTATTTCCCGCTCAATACTCTAGTCTTGAATAAATAGAATTTTCCGTGATTTTTTAGGGAATACAAAATCAAAATCACAAAAACATGTTAAGAAACATATATAAAAACAAAAAAAAGATTAAGGGTTTGAACAATTTGCTAAAAACAAACTTTAATTTAGTGAACATTAGATTTTATATCGTTAAATAATACTACTTTCAATGAATTTTTTAGCACACATATATCTTTCAGGAAAAGATGAACAAATAATGATTGGCAACTTTATGGGTGATTATATCAAAGGAAAAGCTTTTCATATTTATCCTGATAAAATTAAAGAGGGAATCTTATTACATCGATATATTGACTCTTTTACCGATGTTAACAAAAATACTAGTGAAGCAAAACAACTATTTGCACCTAAATACAGAAAATATTCTGGAATCATAATTGATATTATTTACGATCATTATCTGGCCTGCAACTGGGAACAATTTTCTTCTACTTATTTAATTAATTTCATTGAAGATTTTCACAAGCTATTGTACAAATATCAAGAAATGATGCCATCCGAAGTACAAGAGATGTTTCCTAATTTAATTAGAAATGAACGATTATATTCGTACCGGAAAATTGAAGGCATAAAAGATGTACTTAGCACCATGGCCAAATACACTTCTTTACCAGACCATTCTGAATATGCAATTACTACTCTTCAAGAAAATTATGGATATTTAAAAAACCTTTTTTTTAAATTCTTTAAAGAAATTATTTATTATATTGAAACTGTCCACAACATTGACTTGACAAGTGATTAAGTGTTGCTTAACAATTACTTAATTTTGATTTTTCCAATTATTTTTATTAATTTGTAACATCTAGCTAACTAATACTGCCATTTTTTTGGTATGCCCCCTTTTATTTTAGGGACTTATTTTACTTTCACTTTTTGTGTAAGTTAAATATATATTAAAAATAAGTTTGGCCGCTTATTCATGGAGTTGCTGTGATTATAAATTAAAAAAGAGGAAATGTTATGGTAGATAGTATTAATGACGAAAAAGTAAAAATCAGCCCAAAAGCAAACCGAATATTAAACCTACTTTTAAAAGAAAATGCCCGATTAAAAAAAATACTATTCCTACCTGAACAAGATGCGATAAAGGAATTAAAAAAAAGGGCCGAAGAAGAATTAAAACAAAACAACTTAGCTTATAAATATTATAAAGGAGAAATAAAAGGAAGAAAACCCTACGAAAAATTAAAATGGAAAGATTTCGCTTCAATCCGAATTTTAGATTATATCCATAATGCAAACCTTGAATACGAAGATCTAAATTTAAGGGGGAAAAAAGATATTAGTAATCCATTCCACATTTTATGGTTGGCAGCTAATCACGGAACCGGTGGTGGTAAATATTTATTTTTTCTTGATATGCTGGAGCTTTTCCGCCAGTTTAATGGTAAAAACAAACTAAATAAACCCAATACAAATAAAGTACACCAATGGATGGATAGACATCCTTCCGGGCTTGATCCAGAAATTATTAAAACCAGAAAAGAAAATAAACATCGCATTTTAAACATTATTTTGGAGATGATTGATTCCGGGGAAATGAAATCGAGCAGATTTTCTTTCGATTCGGAAATGACCTATGAAGAAAAAATGGTAAAAATGAACGAGTGGTGGAACTCAAAACTTTTCCATTTAAAATTTGCCGTACGTAAACCTGATCTGTTAAATAAAATGCTTGACTACTCCCTTGATCCGGATACAATGCAAACGCTCTATGCTGCCCAAGAAACAGGAATTCCATTTTTTGTTAATCCTTATTACTTATCATTACTTGATACGAAGGACCGTACCAATGCTGATTTAACTATTCGAGATTATATTATTTACAGCCAGGAGCTTATTGATGAGTTTGGACATATTGTGGCTTGGGAAAAAGAAGATATTGTTGAACCAGGAAAACCAAACGCTGCAGGATGGTTATTACCTTCAGATCATAACATACATAGACGCTACCCTGAAGTAGCCATATTAATACCAGATTCGATGGGAAGAGCTTGTGGAGGACTATGTACTTCATGCCAACGAATGTATGATTTCCAAAGAGGGAATCTAAATTTTAACTTAGACAAATTGAAACCAACTGAAACCTGGCCTAAAAAGCTTATACGACTATTAAAATATTTCGAAGAAGATACACAACTCAGAGATATTCTTATTACAGGAGGTGATGCTTTAATGAGCTCAGACAAATCGCTAAAAAAAATTCTAGATGCGGTTTATGATATGGCTCTTAATAAAAAGAAAAACAATAAATACTTAAAAGAAGGTGAAAAGCATGCCGAAATGTTACGCGTAAGATTGGGAACAAGACTACCCGTTTACCTTCCACAAAGAATTACTGATGAGTTAGCTGAAATTCTTACTGAATTTAAGCAAAAAGCATCGAAGATAGGAATTAAACAATTTGTTATTCAAACTCATTTTGAATCGGCAATGGAGGTTACTCTCGACACGGTAGAAGGATTAAAAAAACTCATTTCGGCCGGATGGACCATAACGAATCAAATGGTATTTACTACTGCAGGATCGAGACGTGGACATACCGCGAAATTAAGAAAAATACTTAATGATGTGGGAGTTTTAACCTATTATACTTTCTCTGTAAAAGGGTACATGGAAAATTACCACAACTTTGCAACCAACGCAAGAGCAGTTCAAGAGCAGCTTGAAGAAAAACGGTTAGGAGTTATTCCTAAAGAATACAATGAGCTTGTTCATACATTCCCCGAAAATGCCGAAAATATGATCGAAAACATAAACTCTCTTCGAGAGAAAGCAAATATTCCGTTTCTTGCAACAGACAGAAATGTATTAAATATGCCGGGTGTTGGTAAAAGTCTAACTTTCAGAACGATTGGCATTACAAGACAAGGAAGAAGAATTCTTGAATTTGATCATGATGCCAATAGAAGACATAGCCCTATTATTGATCAAATGGGGAAAGTTGTTATTGTAGAATCAAAACCCATTGGAGAATATTTAGACCAAATTGAAGAGATGGGCGAAGATATTAAGGAGTATCAAAATTTATGGGGCTATTCAATTGGTGAAACAGAAGAAAGAATGCCTATATATATCTATCCTGATTACGATTTTAAAACTACAGAAGAATTTACAAACCTTGAATTACAAGAATAATAATCTTGAATGGGGTAAAAATATTTTGCCCCGTTTATCTTAGCATTTCTAGTCTACTAGCATCTAATCGTAAAAAGATAAATAGTAAAATCGTAAACGCCCAAAGAGAAGATCCTCCATAACTAAAAAATGGGAGAGGAATACCAATTACAGGAACCAGTCCAATAGTCATTCCAATATTTACAGCTATATGAAAAAACAATACCGAAATCACGCCATAACCATAAATACGGCTAAAGATCGATCGTTGACGCTCGGCAAGATAAATCAATCTTAATAATAGGATTACAAATAATGTAACAATAGTAAAAGTTCCAAAAAAGCCCCATTCTTCTCCAATAGTACAAAAAATAAAATCAGTACTTTGTTCAGGAACGAAATCATATTTAGTTTGTGTACCGCGCAAAAATCCTTTGCCAGCTAATCCACCTGATCCAATGGCAATTTTCGACTGATTAACATTATACTCTACCCCAAAAGGATCTGATTCTAAGCCCAATACAACATTGATTCTTTTCTGTTGATGTGGTTCAAGAAAATTATCAAAAACATAATCAACAGAATGGGTAAACAGAACGGATCCAAAAAGAAAAATTAATAAAATTATTACATGTCTGATTCTATATCTTAACGCTAGAATGGTATAAACCAGTGAAGAAAATCCTAATGCAATAAAAATTATATAATAGTAAGATAGCCCAATTTCAAAAATACGATTTGCTCCAAAAGTGATTAAAACCGATAAAATTAAGATAAACAATGCAACACCAAGATCCTGCATATTCCGATGAACAAAAGCAAAAACAAAAAATATCAGCCCAATGGACAGTAATATTATGGTTATTTTCTCGAGAACTAATGCAAGTACAAACAATACTAACATAAATACACCAAATAAAAGAATCTCTGTAGATAATCCTTCGCGAAACAAAACCAAAATAAAAACAAAGTAAACCAATGCCGAACCTGTATCGTTTTGGATAAATGTTAAAAGAGCAGGAATAAGAATAAGTGCTGCCAATCTCCAGTATGATTTAAACGTATTAATTTGTACATTATAAGTACTTAAATACCTGGCAATAGCAAGTGCAGTAGCTATCTTAGCAAATTCAGAAGGTTGAATCCTAAAGGTTCCTAACTGAAACCAGGATCTTGCTGCATTTACCTCCACTCCGAAAAACAGCACTAAAATCAACAATAAAATCATTAAACCATAAATGGCATATGCAAAATAAGAATAGAAATTAATATCGACCACAAATACTAAAAGCGCAATAACAATAGCTGCGCATATCCATATCATTTGTTTCCCATAACGCATAGAAAAATCAAAAATACTTTGATGTTCTTCGTTATATATTGCTGCATAAATATTTATCCATCCTAAGAAAACTAGCAGCAGATACAAAGCTACCGTTAACCAATCGATACAAGTCCATATATTAATCCTTCTCCTCATCTGTTTTGTTCATCAAATTTGCATCTAAAATATATTGTTCCCACCAGGGTATAGAAATTGAATCATTCAAATACTTTTCTATCATCAATCTAGCTGTAGGAGCAGCCCATGTACTACCAAAACCTCCATTTTCGATATAAACCGCAATGGCAATTTGTGGATCAAGTTTAGGGGCAAAAGCTATAAAGATAGAATGATCTTCACCATGGGGGTTTTCAGCTGTTCCTGTTTTTCCGCACACAACAATATCTTCAAGATGTGCATTACGGGCGGTACTCCCACTCCCCGGCTCTCCATTAACCGCTAGGTCCATACCATCAATAACAATTTCAAAATAAGTGGAATCAATAAGCGTATGCTTTTTTTGTTTTAATCTGGAGTTTAACGCATAATCTCCTTCTATTTCTTTTACAATATGCGGAGGAATATAGTATCCTCTATTAGCAATAGTTGCCGTCATATTAGCCATTTGCAAAGGAGTGATGCCAAGTTCACCTTGTCCTATAGCAAGTGAAAGAACCGTTAAAGAGCTCCACCCTTTTTCGCCATAAATCCGGTTATATAATTCTTTAGAAGGAACAATCCCCTTTAATTCATTGGTAAAATCGGTGTTTAATTTTTGTCCAAAACCAAAAGACATGATATACTTCTGCCACTGATCAAACGATTCGTGGATAGAGCTATATTTTTTATTATCAAGAATACTTCTAAAAACATTACAATAGTAAGTATTACAAGAAACTTGAATAGATTGTCTAAGATCGTTAGGAGATTTATGAAAATGACATCCAACGCGTATATTTCGAGCATAATAAGCTCCATTACATTCGTACTTTGTGGATGGGAAAAGTACTTTTTCCTGTAAACCAATTAAAGCATTAATAACTTTAAATGTGGAACCCGGTGGGTATTGAGCCATTAATGCACGATTAAATAAGGGATTAAGAGTGTCTGTTGTTAAATTTATATAATTCTCTGTCCGTTTACGGCCAATAAGAAGATCGGGGTCGTAAGTAGGAGAAGAAACCAAGGCTAAAATTTCACCTGTTGCTGGTTCAATAGCAACAATACTCCCAATTTTATTTTTCATTAATTTTTCTCCATAAGTCTGTAAATCGGCATCAATGGTTGAGATAATATTCGCTCCTACTTCGGCTTTTTTATCAAGTTTCCCTTCGGCATAAGGCCCCTTAATCCGATTATGTACATCAACCAAGAAAATATTTACGCCCTTTTGTCCACGAATATATTCTTCATAAGATTGTTCGATCCCACTAATTCCGATATAATCTCCCGATTTATAGTAAGGATCCTGTTCAATAATTCTATCGTTTACCTCTCCAACATAGCCTAAAACATGAGCGGCAATATCGGAAGGATACCTTCTTAAAGTACGTGCTTGAACAAAAAATCCTGGAAATTTGTAAAGTTTTTCTTGTAAATGAGCATAGGTTTTGGAGGATACTTGTTTTAAAAAAATCGATGGCTTATACCTTGAATAATCTATAGCTTTATTTATTGATTCTTTTACATATGCTTTATCAATATCCAGTATTTGGCAAAATTCTGTAGTATCAAATGGTTGTAATTGTAATGGATTAACCATTAAATCGTAAGCAGCTTCATTATATACTAGTAGTTTTCCATTACGATCATAAATTAATCCTCGGGCAGGATATTGCGTTACATATCTTATCACATTATTACTTGCCGACAATTTATAAGTTGGATCTACTACTTGAAGTATGAAAAGTTTAATGATATAAACTAACCCAATAACAACAATTAGGATCCCAATAATATATTTCCTAACGGCAAATGTATCCACAAACCTCCTATTTTAAAATCGTTTAGTATCCTTTCGGTAAAAATATTGCCCGATTAAAATCAGTATAATAGAAAAAGATGAACTTAATATTACTCTTAATAATGTTGCAAAAAAATCGGAAAATCTAAAAACTTCGATATAAAATAAAAATAAGTGATGGGCAAAAACCAAAATTGCCGAATATTTTAAAAACCAGGTTCCACCATAATATTTTAATTGAGGATACGTCTCGGATTCGTATCCATCGCGAGGAGCAATAATTTTTAATACAGAAGGACGTAAAAAAGCTATAAAAACAGTTGCTGAGCTATGCATCCCTAATGTATTAGAAAATAAATCGATGGTAATCCCTAATAAAAACGCAATTACAAGCAACAACCATTTAGGCGTTTCAAAAGGTAAGGTTAGAATAAATACCACATAAATATACGGGTTAATATAACCACTAAATTGTATATTATTTAAAACAAATACTTGTAACAACACAAGTAAAATAAAATTTACTAAATATCGTGGAACCGTTTTAATCATTGTTCTTTATTGCTTGTTGTTCTATTTCAAGTTTCTCCGTTTGTGTAAGATTTCCAATAATATTCACATAATTTAACTGCTTAAAATCAGTTGATAATCTAACATAAATTGTATAAAAACTACCACCCTTCTCTTCAAATTTATCAATATATCCTATTAAAATTCCTTCGGGATAAATGGATGAAAAACCACTGGTAATAATTGAATCCCCAACCTGAACATCAGCATGTAATGGAATTTCATTTAAAATAGCTGTATGATAATCTTTCCCATCCCAACTCAACGAACCAAAGTAACCATTCTTTTTTACCTTGGCACTTATTTTAAAATCAAAATTTAAGAGGGAGATTACTGTAGCAAAGTTTTCAGAGACTCCTTTTACTACGCCAACAATAGTCCCATCAGAGACTACAGCCATTTCTGGTCTAATCCCTTGCTCCTTCCCTTTATTTAAAGTAATAAAATTGTGCTTTTTATTAACCGAATTATTTACAACCCTGGCCGGGGTATAAAAATATCTTTGATTGTAAACAGTATCGTTAACATTTCGAAAAAATAACTCTTCCGATCGATAAGTTGACTCAATGATATTTAATAATCGATTATTTTCTTCAACTAGTTGTTGATTTATTTCTAGTAATGAAAAATATTCCTTTAATCCAGCCAATTTTTGATGGTATCTGCCAGAAAGTTCTCGAGTAAAATTAACCATTCGAGAACGTTGATAATAATTATTATTGACCAGTAAAGAGATAGAAAATATTTCGATAAGAATGAACAATAGTAAGAAGTGAATTCTTAATAAAAAATTTAATAAACTTTTCATCTGTTTATAATTTTTATTTTAGAGGTCAGATGGAGCTCGCCATGACAAATTAAATTCTCGTCTCACTCATTTTTTAACTTTATTATAATCATGCGAGTGTGTGTCAAAATTTTTGTCATGGCTCGGTTCATATAATTTTCATCTTATCTTATTTTCAATTCTATCTCATCAGGAACGAAAATTTATCAGCATTTTTAAGAGCTATGCCGGTTCCTCTTGCAACAGCATGAAGAGGATCTTCGGACACATGAAACTGAATCCCAATTTTATCGGTTAAGCGTTTATCTAATCCACGCATCAAAGCTCCACCACCAGCTAAATATATACCATCACTAACAACATCGGCATAAAGCTCAGGTGGGGTTTGTTCTAATACACTTAATATTGCCGTTTCAACTTTAGAAATTGATTTATCCAAGCAATGGGCTATTTCTTGATAAGATATCGGTATTTCCACGGGCATAGCAGTCATTAAATTTGGACCACGCACAACATAATCTTCTGGTGGGTTTTCTAGTTCAGGTAAACATGAACCCACATTGATTTTAATTTCTTCTGCTGTTCTTTCCCCAATCTTTATATTATGCTGATGACGCATATATGACTGTATATCAGCAGTAAATGCATCACCTGCAATACGTATTGATTTATTACAAACAATACCTCCTAAAGCAATAACAGCAACTTCGGTTGTACCTCCTCCAATATCAACAACCATACTTCCTTTTGGCTCTTCAACATCTATTCCCATACCTATTGCAGCAGCCATCGGTTCATATATCATAAACACATCTCTTCCGCCGGCATGTTCTGAAGAATCTCGAACAGCACGCATTTCAACTTCTGTACTTCCGGAAGGAATACAAACAACCATTCGCAACGAAGGAGCAAACATTTGTGGTTTTCGATTGATCATTTTAATCATGCCTCGAATCATTTGTTCTGCGGCATTAAAGTCGGCAATAACACCATCTCTTAATGGTCTTATCGTACGAATATTTATGTGTGTCTTACCATGCATCTGACGAGCTTTTTTCCCAATAGCAACAAGTTTTCCGGTGCTTTGCTCTACAGCTACTATTGATGGTTCATCCACTACGATCTTATCGTTATGAATAATAATGGTATTAGCTGTTCCTAAATCTATAGCTAATTCCTGAGTGAAAAATGAAAACAATCCCATTATGCGTTATCTGTTTTTAATTGTATAAATTATTTTAATGTTTAAAATGTCTCGTTCCGGTAAACACCATACTTAAATTATGCTTATTACAAAAATCAATGGATTCCTGATCACGAACCGAACCTCCCGGTTGAATGACGCAAGTAATACCTACTGAGTTGGCTATTTCTACCGAATCAGCAAACGGGAAAAAAGCATCAGAAGCCATTACGGCACCTTTTAAATCAAATTTAAAGTTCCCTGCTTTTTCTATGGCTTGTTTTAAAGCGTCAACTCGTGATGTCTGGCCTACTCCACTTGCACATAACTGTTTATTTTTTGCCAAAACAATAGTATTTGATTTTGAATGTTTGACCACCTTATTTGCAAAAATTAAATCTTCAACTTCTTTATCCGATGGTGATTTTTTTGTTACTATATTTAAATCTCTCTTGCTTTCAATTTTTAAATCCTTATCTTGTACAAGAGCACCATTTAACATGGAACGAAATTGAACTTTCGGAAAAGTATTTAATTTTTGTATTAAAATTATACGGTTTTTCTTTTGTTTTAAAATTTCCAGTGCATCTTTATGATATAAAGGGGCAATAATTACCTCAAAAAATATTTTGTTTATTTCTTCGGCTGTCGTTTTATCAACCTCTTTATTGGTAATTAAAATTCCGCCAAATGCCGAAACAGGATCACCTGCCAAAGCATCTTTCCATGCATCGATTAAATTATTTCTGGAAGCAATACCACAGGCATTATTATGTTTTAATATAGCAAATGTTGTTTCTTCAAATTCACTGATCAACTGAACAGCAGATTCAATATCCAACAGGTTATTATAGGAAATCTGTTTCCCGTGTAACTGCTCAAAAATTTCCTCTAAATCTCCAAAGAAAAATCCTTTTTGATGAGGATTTTCACCATATCTTAATTCATTAAACGGAGTAATGCTTTGCTTAAATGCCGTTGAATTAAAATCCTGATTAAAATAATTAAAAATAGCGGTATCGTAATGCGAAGATACATGAAAAGCTTTTAATGCAAATTCTTTTCTTTCGCGGTTAGATGTTTTTCCATTATTCTTTTCCAATAATGTAAGCAAATCCTGATACTGATTTTTTGATGGAACAATTAATGTGTCTTTAAAGTTCTTTGCGGTAGCACGAATTAACGAAATACCTCCAATATCAATTTTTTCAATTATTTCCTGTTCTGATGCATCAGACGCTACGGTTTGTTCAAATGGATATAAATCAACAATTACTAAATCAATGGTTGGTATAGTGTATTTATCCAATTCTTTTTTATCGTCGGTATTATCTCTACGGGCAAGAATCCCACCAAAAACTTTTGGATGCAGCGTTTTTACACGTCCTCCCAGAATAGAAGGATACTCGGTTAAATTTTCTACAGCGCTAACAGGAACACCTAATTTTTCAATAAATTTTTGGGTTCCTCCTGTTGAATAAATAGTAACGTTTAGTTCATTAAGCTTTTGAATTATCGGTTCTAAATCAGATTTATCGTAGACAGAAATAAGTGCCGATTTTATTCGCTTTAAATCATTCATTTACACACAATTATTAAATTATCACAAAAATAGTTAAAAATTCTCGATATTCTTTAACTTTACAAATGTAAAATTGGTAAATCTTTGCCGATATTTTGCACGATTGAATTACCGGATTAATTGTTCGAAAATATAAATAATCGTGTAAAAAAAAAATTTGGATATGTATATTTGTTAAAATCTTTTTTAAACGATTATTATTATAACGGATGCTCTATTTATTACTCATAAAAGAAAGTTTTCTTTTTGCATTCAACGCACTAAAAGTTAATCGGTTAAGAACCCTTCTAACTCTTTTAGGGATAACCATTGGCATTTTTGCCATCATTTCCGTTTTCACGGTTGTTGATTCCTTAGAAAACAATATCAAAACCAGTTTATCCTCTTTGGGTGATGATATTGTTTATGTGCAGAAATGGCCATGGGCACCTGAACCAGGCGAAGAATATGCCTGGTGGGAATACTTAAATCGCCCGTTACCCTCCTTAAAAGAATATGAGCTAATAAAAAAACGTTCAGACAAAGCACAATATGTCAACTTTGCTGTTTCAACCATGCGTAAAGTAAAATATAAAAATCTTACCGCAACGGATGTTATCATTTGGGCTAATACCCACGAATTTGAAAAAATCCGAACTTTTGAGTTAGAAAACGGCCGATATTTTACTCCTCTCGAATCAGCTACCGGAAAAAATATATGCTTAATTGGAGATCAAATTTCCAATGACCTTTTTAAAGGAATTGATCCTGTTGGAAAAAAAATAAAAATCCAGGGGCGAAAAATTACTATTGTAGGAAAAATAAAAAAAGAAGGAAAAGATATTCTAAATACGGGAGGGAGTCTTGATGAAATGATTGTTTTACCCGTAAATTTTGCAAAAACTCTAATTGATATCAAAAGCGATAATGCTAATCCAATGATAATGGTTAAAGCAAAAGAGGGGGTCCAAATCACTGAATTCAAAGATGAGCTGAGAAGTATTTTACGCTCAGTACGCACATTACATCCTCAGGAAAAAGATAATTTTGCCTTAAACCAATCCAGTATATTAGATAGTGCTTTTAAAAGCATTTTTGGCGTAATAAATCTTGCCGGGTGGTTAATTGGGGGGTTTTCAATTTTAGTAGGTGGTTTTGGGATTGCAAACATAATGTTTGTTTCTGTAAAAGAAAGAACCAACTTAATTGGGATACAAAAAGCTCTTGGAGCAAAACGATTTTTTATAATGTTTCAATTTTTGTTCGAGTCGGTTCTGCTATCAATGGTAGGTGGAGTTATAGGACTAATTTTTAATTTCTTAGGAAGTTTATTAGCCAACACACAAACTGAACTTACGATTACATTAACTTTTGGAAACATCCTTTTAGGATTAACGATCTCAATTGTGATTGGTATTGTTTCGGGATTTGCTCCTGCAAGATCAGCCGCCCGTTTAAATCCGGTTGAAGCAATAAATACTGCCTTTTAATAAAAATTTAAGATGCAAATATCTTTAATTTTCTTAGGATTAATTATATTTATGCCTTAATTTTAAATTGCAAACTCAAAAAACCCCAAATTATGATGAAAAAAGTATTGACATTATTACTTATCGCTGTAGTGTTATTTTCCTGTGGAACAAAAAAACAAAAAGAAAACCAGGAAACTACTACCAATAAATTAACAGCAATATCTGTTGATAAAATTTTATCAAACACCTCCGATTATGTTAATAAAGAAGTAATGGTAGAAGGTTTGGTAAATCATGTATGCTCGCACAGTGGCAAAAGAATGTTTGTTTTAGGAGAAAACCCTGATAATGCATTAAAAATTACACCAAATAGCAAAATTGGAATTTTTGAAAAAAAACTTGAAGGAAATATAGTTATAATAAAAGGTGTGTTAAAAGAATTAATTATTGATGATGAATATGTAGCTCAGCTTGAACAAGAAACTGCTGAAAACATGGATCATGAAGCGCTTCATGATCATTCTGACGGAGACCACAAAGAAGAGGAAGAAGCTGCCGTTGACAGCTCTAGAATAAAACAGATTGAACAAATGAAAGCGGACATTGCTGAATCAGAAAAAGGATTTGTTGCACAATACTGGATTGAAGCGAGTAAGGTTGAAATAAAAGAATGCGAACAGGAAGAAGCAAAATCAGATTCTTGTTGCGACGAAGAAAACAAAGAAGAGACTCATTAATTGCATATTAATCAGATTTTAATAACTTTAAAACCCGAAAATTAAATAGTAAATTTGTCCGAAGATTTAACCATTTTCGGACATTTTTTTATCATTCATTTTTTTGCTATGAAATTTAGAAAATTAAATAGAGCCTTACACCGTGATCTAGGTTATATATTTTTTGCCATGACAGTTATTTATGGACTTTCAGGTATTGCTTTAAATCATATCAATGACTGGAATCCAAATTATGTAATAAAAACAAAAGAGATACAAATCCAAAACACTCCTTTTAATCATGACCAGTTAACACGAGAAAAAGTAATTACCTTATTAAATGAATATGCTTCTGGCGAAAAATATAAAAATCATTATTTCCCGTCAGATGATAAAATAAAAATTTTTATTAAAGATGGCAGTGTAATCATAAACACCCAAACCGGTTCGGGAATGATTGAAACATCAAAGCGCCGTGCTATTTTTCACCAAGTAAATTATTTGCATTACAATCCCCAAAAATGGTGGACCATTTTCTCTGACATATATGCTGCTTCGTTAATAATTTTAGCCATTACCGGATTATTTATTCTCAAAGGAAAAAATGGGATTACAGGACGTGGAGCCTGGCTAACCATTTTGGGAATATTAATTCCTGTCTTTTTTCTGTTATTTTATTACTGGAAACTTTTTTAAACGAAATTAAAAAACACTTTCCCTATCATAAGGTAAATAAACAGCCCCATAATATCGTTAACAGTAGTTATAAAAGGCCCGGTAGCAAGTGCCGGGTCAATTTTGAATTTATCTAAAATTAACGGCACAAATGTTCCAAACATGGATGCAAAAATAATTACTGTAAACAATGCAGTACTCACTGTAATTGTTAAAGCAAACGAATCGCTAAAAATAAAATTATAACCAAAAATTACAATCGACAAAACAATTCCATTTAATGTTGCAACGCCCAGTTCCTTAAACAACTTTCGTCCAATGCTCTCAAATCCCATGGAATTGCTTGCCAATGCCTGAACAATGATGGATGAAGATTGCACCCCCACATTACCACCCATCGCAGCTATCAATGGAATAAAAAAAGCCATTTGAGGAAACAAACCCAATTCCACCTCATAATTTCCCATTATCAAAGCGGCTAATATTCCTCCAAACAAACCAATAAATAACCAGGGTATTCGTGCACGTGTTAATATCCAGGCACTATCAGTTGATTCTACATCCTGGGTAATACCAGACACCAACTGATAATCACGCTCGGCTTCTTCCCGAATCACATCCACCACATCATCAATGGTAATGCGTCCGATAAGTCGGTTTAGAGCATCAACCACTGGTAAAGCAACCAAATCATACTTATCCATAATATGAGCTACTTCTTCAGAAGGAGTATCGGCCTTTACCGCTGTAACATCTTCGTTGATAATATTTTTAATTTTGGTATTTGAAGGTGTTAACAGTAATTTTTTTAATGATAAAGTACCTTTTAAAACATTATTGTCGTCAATAACATACACATAATATACCTCATCCACATCTACGGCTTGCTTACGCATTTCTTTAAGACACGTGGTGATACTCCAGTTCTCATTAACAGTAATTAACTCCTTAGCCATTAAACCACCGGCAGAATTTTCATCGTAGTTCAACAAGTCGACAATATCACCGGCTTGTTCAAGGTTATCAATAAATGACAACACTTCTTCCTGCTTTTCTTCAGAAAATTCGCCAATCACATCGGCAGCATCGTCGGAATCCAACTTATCGATAAATTCGGCAATCGTCTGGCTGGGCAATACCTTTAAAAACCGTTCCCGGTCATCTTCTTCTAACTCAACCAAAACATCAGCAGCCTTTTCTCCATCAAGCATTACGTGTAAAAACCGGGCTTCCTCAATATCAATCTCATTATAAATTTCAGCAATATCGGCCGAATGGAGGTCTTTTATCAGTTTGAAAGCTTCTGTTTCCTGATCATTTGTGATGAAACTTCTCAGCTCATCGATAAACTCTTTGGTCAATTCAAATTGCATAACCTTACTTTTTTAATTTTTTAACCCTGTTTTAATCTTTCCTCCACAAGATTGGTCAGCAAGATAAAATCATCAACATCTAACTGCTCAGGCCGTTTTTTTAAAATCTCATGGTCAATCGGTAAATTTACTAAAATTGTTTTTAATGAGTTGCGCAACGTTTTTCTTCGCTGGTTAAAACCAGCTTTTACAATACGAAAAAATAAATTTTCGTCACAATTCAATGCTTTTCTGTTATTTCTTTTTAAATGTATAACTGCAGAGTTAACCTTCGGCGGAGGATCAAACACTTTTGGGCCAACTGTAAAAAGATAGTTGATATCGTAAAATGCCTGAAGCAAAACACTTAATATTCCATAGGTTTTATTGCCATGATTTGATTTTATCCTGTCGGCCACTTCTTTTTGTATCATACATACCACATCGGTTACAAGGTTGCGCTGCTCGAGCACCTTAAAAAATATCTGGCTCGAAATATTGTAGGGGAAATTCCCAATGATGGTTATCGGTTGATTAAAAAAATCAGTCAAACGTATTTTTAGAAAATCTTTATAAATCAGCTTATGTGCTATTGAAGGGTATGCTGACTTTAAAAAATTGTACGATTCAACATCAACTTCTATGGCATAAAAATCAATACCGGTAGTATTGATTAATTGACTGGTTAAAATTCCTGTTCCGGGTCCTATCTCCAATACAGTATCAGACTCACACCATTCAATGGCCTTAACAATTTTCGTGGCAATATTTTTATCCTTCAGAAAATGTTGTCCAAGGTGTTTTTTGGGGCGTACAAAGCTCATGTAATCCTATTAAAAGTTGTCAGGATGTAAAGTTCTAAAATCTTATATCAAAATCAAATGCACCATACAAAGAAAATTTAAAAATAATATCGCATACAAATGAATTTGCTAAATTTGGTATCTTTGACAGGCAAATCTTTCGTTATAATGAATAAAAAAATCCTTAAATACTTCATTAGTATAATCATTATCGTTCTTTCCTACGGATTTATTTATCATAAGCTAAAAAACTACGAAGCGCTTAAAGATTTAACTATACAAAATTTTAAATTTACCCGCCTCAAGATAGCATTGGTTGCTATAGTATGTGTTGGAATGATCTTAAACTGGGGTATTGAAGCTATAAAGTGGAAAGAGTTGGTAAAAAAGATAAAACCAATCCGTTTCTTACAATCATTGCAAATCGTTATTACCAGTATTACCATTGGTATATTTACTCCGAACAGAATAGGTGAAATTGCCGGAAGAGCTTATTTTTTGGAAAAAGGAAAAAGAACGTATGGTTTATTCGCAGCAGGTATTGGAAGTCTTGCCCAACTAACAGCAACCGTTGTAATGGGCTTAATTGGCTTTACACTTTTTTTGCTCTGCTTCCCGGATAAAATTCATATAAACTCTTTATTTAATGAATTTACGGCACTTTTTATTTTACTCTTTACCCTTGGTTTAATATGGAGTTTTTTTAATGTACAAAAAATAAAACCACTTCTTTTAAAAATTCCTTATCTGCAAAAAAAAACCGAACAAATTCATTTCTTATCGCTTCAATCAAAAAAATCTTTAATCGTTATATTGCTTTACAGCTTTTTGCGATATTTAAATTTTTCGATCCAGTTTTATTTGCTGCTTTTAATTTTTGATGTTCAAATCAGCTTTTTAGAAAGCATTGTAGCCATTACCCTTACCTATTTTTTTATGACTTTAATTCCGACCACAACACTAGCCGAATTAGGTGTAAGAGGTTCTCTATCCATTTTTTTTATTGGAATGTTTACCCAACAAATACCCGGGATTATCCTGGCAACTATCTTTATCTGGATAATTAATATTGCCATTCCTGCTATTGCAGGTGCTCCCTTTTTATTGGTTCATCAAAAATAATTCTTATATTTGTCCAATAAACAGATATTAACATCTTATATTCTTTTTTATGTTAGAAAACAAATTACTCAGAACAGCCCTGATACTTAGTATCATTACGATTGTATATAATATAGCCGAAGGCATTGTATCGGTTTATTATGGTATCAATGATGACACGTTATCGCTTTTGGGATTTGGATCAGATAGTTTTGTAGAAGTAATTTCTGGAATTGGAATAGCCCATATGGTTTTAAGGATGAGGTATTCAAAAATCCAACAACGTGATAAATTTGAAAAAACAGCGCTCAGAATTACCGGTGTTAGTTTTTATATTTTAACCACAGGCATTATTATCGGTTCAGTAATAAACATCATCCAGAATAATAAACCTGTAACCACCCTTCCGGGATTAATTATCGCGGGTTTATCAATACTCACCATGTATTTTTTAATGAGTGCTAAGCTTAAAATTGGCAAGAAATTAAATTCAGATGCCATTATTGCCGATGCCAACTGTACAAAATCCTGCTTATACCTATCGGTTATCTTACTCGTTTCAAGTGGTTTATACATGATTTTCCGCATTGGATATATAGACATCTTAGGATCGTTAGCCATAGCTTGGTTTGCTTTTAAAGAGGGAAGAGAAGCCTTTGAAAAAGCAAATAGTAACCAATTAAGTTGCTGTGGGGATGATAATCTTTGTCAAAAATAAACTTAAATTTTAAACATTTAAGACATTTTTTTTGTTGAGATAGATAAAATATAATGCAAAATAAAAACTTATAAAAGCTTAAGCGTGCTTCGGAGTAAAGGGTTAATAACAAGGTAATTTTTCTCATAATCATTTTCTTTAACTCTCCGAAGCCGCTTATTTAAAAAATGGAAGTTATATGTCTTATAATATTAACAAAACATTACATACAGATTTTAATTCAGCAGTAACACAAGTAAAAAACGCATTAAAGGAAGAAGGTTTTGGCGTTTTATCAGAAATTGATGTTCACGAGACCTTAAAAAAGAAGCTAGATATTGATTTTAGAAAATACAAAATTCTTGGGGCCTGTAATCCGCCCAATGCCCATAAAGCGTTACTAACAGAACCAAATGTTGGCACCATGTTACCCTGCAATGTTGTAGTACAGGAAATAGAAAGTAATAAAATTGAAGTAGTTGCCGTTAATCCACAGGCATCCATGATGGCTATAGATAATGATGAGCTCCAAGAAATTGCAGGAAACATAAAATCAAAATTAGAAAAAATTATCCAATCCCTTTAATAAAAAAGATCGTATGCTTTACTTAAGGCTTTTGCTTTTTGCAGTTGCAGTAACTGCAATAATAATGGTGATATATGCCATAAAACGCAAACAAAAAGACAAAACTGATTTTAATATTGAAACAAATCCCGAAAAATATAAAAAAATGAAAGAAGAGGGAATTTACAACGCATATAAACAAGAAAACGAAAAATAACCATGTATACACTAAAATTTAAAACCAACTTAAAATGTGAGGGTTGTAAAAATGCTGTAAGGCCTTTTTTAAATCAAATAGATGCCATAAATTCGTGGGATGTTGATTTAACTCACAATGACAAAATATTAACCCTTGAAGCAAATACGCTTAGCGAAGATGAAATTGCTGCACAAGTTAAGGAAGCATTTAATCAGGCTGGATACATCGCCGAAAAAATATAGATAGTAATCCATGAGCATCAAAAAAGAAACATATCCGGTTGAGGGAATGAGTTGCGCATCATGTGCACAAAGTGTAGAGAGTATACTTTCATCCTTAGAAGGTATAAAACAGGCCAATGTCAATTATGCCAATGCAAGTGTATTGGTCGAGTTTGATGAAAACATGGTATCGCCTGCCAAAATGGAAAAGGCGGTAAATGACATTGGCTATAAACTGATTATTGATAATACTACGGAAAATATTTCTGAACTGGAGGCAAAAGAAAAGTTAAAACTAAAAAAAACAAAACAGCGGGCTTTTTATTCTATTGCTTTTGCTATTCCGGTATTTATGATTGCCATGTTTTTTCCAAAAATCCCTTTTGCCAACTGGATAATGATGGTTTTAACCCTACCAGTAATTGTTTGGTTTGGACGTGAATTTTTTATTATTGCATGGAAACAAGCCAAAAACAAATCTACCAACATGGATACATTGGTGGCTTTGGGTACCGGGGCTGCATTTCTGTTCAGCATCTTTAACACCATTTTCCCGGAATACTTACTATCCAAAAGATTACAACCACATGTATATTTCGAGGCGGCAACGGTAATTATATCCCTAATTTTATTGGGTCGCTATTTTGAAGCAAAAGCAAAATCAAGAACCTCTGATTCCATTAAAAAATTAATGGGATTGAAAGTAAAAACTGCACGTGTTTTACGAAACCATAAAGAAAGTGAAATACCCATTGATGAAGTTCAAAAAGGAGATATTCTTATCATTCGTCCTGGAGAAAAAATACCGGTTGATGGTGTGGTAACTGACGGGGAATCGTATATTGACGAAAGCATGATTACCGGAGAATCCATCCCTGCTGAAAAAACAAAAGGGGACAAAGTCATTGGTGCTACCATCAATAAAACAGGCAGTTTTACCATGAAAGTAAAAAAAGTTGGCAAAGACACCATGCTTTCACAGATTATTGAAATGGTAAAAAATGCCCAGGGTAGTAAAGCGCCTGTGCAGAAAACAGCCGATAAAATTGCTTCAATTTTTGTTCCGGTAGTAATTCTTATTGCCATTACCAGTAGTTTAATTTGGTATTTTGCAGGGCCAGAGCCAAAATCAACCTTTGCCTTTGTAACGCTTGTTACCGTATTAATTATTGCCTGCCCATGTGCACTTGGTCTGGCTACTCCCACCGCTTTAATGGTTGGAATCGGCAAAGGCGCCGAAAATGGTATTTTAATCAAAAATGCCCAGACCCTTGAGTTTGCAAAAAAAATTAACGTTGTCGTTGTCGATAAAACCGGAACAATTACCAAAGGACAACCCGAGGTAAATGAGATTGTATGGTTGAAAAGTGATATTAAACGCGACCAGATTCTGGAAGATATTTTAGCCATTGAAAAAAAATCGGAGCATCCATTAGCCGATTCTATTGTTCATTATCTCAATCATTTATCAAACAGCAGCCTGAATGTGGTTAAGTTTAACAGCCAAACAGGGTTTGGTGTTTCTGCTACTTTAAACGAAAATGAATATTTAATTGGCAATTACCAGTTGATGAAAAAAAACAATATTGATATCGAAGGTGAACATCAATATTTTAACCAATACAGCAATACGGCGCAAACCCATGTTTTTGTAGCAAAAAATAAAGAATTAGTTGCACTAATCACAATATCCGATAAAATAAAAGAAAACTCAATCCGTGCCATTCGCAACCTACATAAATCTGGGCTACAGGTTCACATGCTTACCGGAGATAACTACAGCACTGCCAGGAATATTGCACAACAAACCGGTATCGATCAGTTTAAAGCAGAGGTATTGCCACAGGATAAACTGGACTACGTAAAAAATTTACAACAAAAAGGTTTTAAAGTAGCCATGGTAGGTGATGGAATAAACGATTCTCCTGCCCTATCGCAAGCCGATATGGGAATTGCCATGGGACAGGGAACCGACATTGCCATCGAAAGTGCCGATATTACGCTAGTAAAAGGTGACCTGGAAAAAATTGCAGCCTCCATCAATCTTTCTAAAGCAACATTGAAAACCATCCGCGAAAATCTTTTTTGGGCATTTATTTACAACATTATAGCTATACCAATTGCAGCAGGTGTTTTATATCCGGTAAACGGATTTATGCTTAACCCAATGATTGCCGGTGGAGCCATGGCTTTTAGTTCAGTATCGGTGGTGCTTAACAGCCTGCAGTTAAAATCAAAAAAATTGTTGTAGCAAAATAATTTTTGGATACTCCCTTTTTATTCCTATTTTTCGCTTTCATTTTTAATTGCTATGGATATTATTTTCAGGAATAAAAAACTTTTTGGTTTTATTTTTTGGTTTTGGCTTATCTTAATTCTTCTGGTTTCTACCCTTCCCGGAGGTCCAGAGATAAAAGCAGAATTTAACGATAAATCTATTCGCCTTGATTATCTATTGCATTTCATCGCTTATTTTTCATTAGCTATTTTTTACCTTTTCTGGAAAGCCAATAAATACTTCAACATCACCCCCCGCCTACTATATAGCTTTATAATTGGAGGATTTATTTTAGCTGCCGGCAGTGAGGCAATTCAAAGCCTGATTCCCAGCCGAACATTTAATCTTTATGATTTTTATGCTAATGCTGCTGGTATTATCTTAGGAGTTATTGCGCCTAAAATCCTTTTCTATAAAAAAAAGTAAAACTACCAAACACCTGCAATTGGCGTATTACAATTTTTACATTTACCATTTACCAAATTATTTTGTGTTATCCGAAAACCTTTCCGTTCAATAACAATTTCCTTACAATTCGGACAATAAGTATTTTCTGCATCTGTGCCTGGAACATTGCCAATATAAACATATTTTAAGCCTTCATTCATGGCAATTGTTCTGGCTTTATTCAACACACTTAAAGGAGTTGCCGGTACATGGGTTAACTTATACATGGGGGTAAACCGGCTAAAATGCAAGGGAGTATTTTCAAATCCATTTTTATATAACCATTGGCACATTTGTTTTATCATATCTAGATCATCTGTCCAGTCTGGTACAATCAGGTTGGTAATTTCAAGCCATACACCTTCTTCTTTTAAAATTTTTAATGTATTTAATACAGGCTCAAGAGAACCAGCATTAAGTCTTGCATAAATTTCATCGCTAAAACTTTTCAGGTCGATATTAGCAGCATCCACATATTTTGCTACATCGCGCAAAGGTTTTTCATTAATATACCCGGCAGAAATCATTACATTTTTTATGCCATGCGCTTTGGCAATTTTTGCCGAGTCGTAAAAATACTCATAAAAGGCTATAGGCTCCGAATAGGTATAAGCAATCGACTGACAATTATAATGTTTCGCCTGCTTATAAACTTCTGAGGGCATTAAATCGTAGTTTCGTGTATCTTTAGGGCTAATCTGTGATATTTGCCAGTTTTGGCAATTTAAGCAAGCCAGGTTACAGCCCGCTACAGCCAATGAAAAGGAGCGACTTTCAGGCAAAAAATGGTATAATGGTTTTTTTTCAATTGGGTCAACATGCAACGAGCAGGGATTACCATAACCTATGGAATAAATTTTTCCCTGATAATTAACTCTCGAGCGACAATCGCCTACTTCACCTTCTTTAAGTGTACATTCATTAGGGCATATCAAACATTTTGTGCCGCGGGGTGTATCGATATAATAACGGGACAATTTACTCCATTTCCAAAGGTCATCGGTTGATATTGAAAGTTTATTTATTGCATACAACTTTTCTGCTCCCAGCACACAAGCACAGGAACCTAACAATCCGTATTTTAAAAATTCTCGTTTATTTATTCTGTGCTTCTTCATAATATCTTTTTTAACGAAAATTTATACCATTTCATATTTTACATAACGCATTTTACGAAATGAAAATCAAAAATCAAAAAAATTATTTTTTAACCCAAACCCATCCGGCAACGAACAAATTAAGTACTCCCGTAATTACAACCGACCACAAAAATCCTAATATTGGGACCAAATAAATAGCAAATAGCAGTGCTCCTGCTGCGGCACCAAGTAAATCTAACCCGTAAACATTCGAAGCAATAATACCGTGTTCGCTATGACTTAACCGGGTAGCCATAGAAAATACAACGCCCGTTGAGATGGAAATAAAAGCAAGTAAAAGAAAAAAAGTTATAAAAATAACTACGGCGGGTAAATAAATATTTTTAAGCAACATAAAAATAACCGGCAATACAAACACAAAAACAGCAATGAGTAATAGTATACGGGAAAACAATTTACGGTCGATGGTCTTAAAAACTTTCGGCGTATAATAGGCACCTACAGCTAATCCTCCCATAAAAATCATAATAAACATCCCGGCCACCACGTAAACATATCCATAAATGACCTGGAAAACGAGCAAAAGCACAAACTCGATACTGGTCCCGGCAAAACCCACTGCAAAAACACCTTTATTTATGGCACTTGTCCGAACAAAAAAGAATCCTGAAAACAATAAAATGACCAGGGCAGGTAACCAATAATTTACATTAAAATGACTGAGCCACAATTTTATCTGACTTTGATAACAAACCGGATTATAACTTTTATTCAGTGGCACATCATCGGTTAATTGATCCATAATCATCTGGCTGCGGCTTTTTAATAATTCATCATCAAAATAATAGCCGTTAACATATTGGGTTAAAATATTTTTTGCCGCTATTTGTTCCGTTATTTGGTAGGTTAGCTCTTTATCAGACGCCAGAATATAATCTTCGCCACCCGGCAAAATCATCACATGATCAAAGGCTGTCTTTAATGTTTTATTTAATATGGAAAGCAGGTTACGGGCTTCTTCATTTAAATAGTTCGAACTTGACGGCATGGAAAAGGAGATCACCGCATTTGGGGTGAGATGATCTTTTAGCAGCGAAAAGAATTCCTGCGAATAAAATCTGTTAAACTGAATAGTAGAAGGTTTTGGAAGATTAATAATAACCACATCATATTTCTGGCCTACACTTTTCAGATACCGTAAAGGATCATCTTTTATAATATGCACAGGTTTCATACTGTCGATTTTAAAAAAATTTTTGGCAATTTTAATAATCCACGGATTAACATCTACATAATCAATTTTTTGAACGGGATATTTGACAATTTCATCAAGAATGCCGGTAATAATTCCTGAAAGCACCAGCACATTTTCCGGATTATCATGCTGCACCATAGGAAAATGAGCTGCTTCTTCTTTAACGGTTACATCGCCCGATGAAGCCATTAACACATTATTTTCGTAATAATTGGTCTGCTCTGCTTGTTTTGTAATGGCCAGCACACCAAAGGGAGTATCTTTCACAAACTGTATTTCCTGGTTAGGAAAAGAAAGTTCACGCACCGATTTGTCCAAATCGTTTTGAAAATACAAGAAATTAAAGGCTAGGAAAACAAAAATCAGGATACCTGAAATGAATGTATGATTGGTTTTAACAGCTAAATATAATGTAACGAGAACACCGATAGTCATTAAAATATACAAACTTTCAAACGTCCTAAAATACCAAACAAGCACAAAATTTAAAATTATTCCGCCCATCATGCTTCCGGCCGACTCCCAGGCATAAATTGCATCGACCCGGTTTTTATCAGATAAAAATGATTCGTCTTTAGCAATTAATGTAAAGAGCATTCCGGCAACAATACAAAACGGACTAAGCAAAAATAAAGAATAATAAAAAACATGAGTAACGCCTACCATTACTCCACCGGGATAAAAGGTATTCCACAAAAAATGAAGCAGGAATACTGTTATTGAAGGAATAAAAATCAGAACAGTGAGCAATGAAAAAATTATTTTTTGGCGGTTCTGGTGTTTTTTTAAAAAACGTCCCAGGTAGGCTCCCAATCCGGTAAGCAACATCCAGTTTGCCAAAATAATTCCTATAACCAGTTCGTTACCATTAAAGAAGGTCAAAAATTCGCGCAACAAAATAATCTGGGTAATAAAAGTGATAAAACCCAGCAAGAGAATACCGGGTTTCGTATATTTAAAAAAAGCTTTTACCATAGTATCATTTTTTTCATGAATTCCAGAAACCCCTTTTATGGTTTAGGTTCATCTAATAAATATTTACAACTCTTTTTCACTAAACACAAGCGCTTCGTAAATAAAAATTTCTGCCTCTTTCCATCCATCCCATCCAATACCAGCTTTACTTCGGGCACAATGTCCCAAAAACTCTTCTTTGGTCCATCCGGTTTCCTTTGCTACCTGCGGCAAAAATGTTCCGGTAGCAAATCCTTTTTTAATATAAATCCCATGCCGGCCCATTTCAATTTCATCAATCGATTCAATCTTTTGTAAAGGTGTTAATACAGAAATTTCCAGGTCGATTTTATCCATCTCGTCAGGCTTTACCGCCGGAAAACGGGGATCTTCGGTTGCTGCAGAAACAGCCATCTTCTGAACAACTTCATACAAAGGTTCATTGGCCGAAAACCGTCCGATACAACCACGCAGGGCGCCATCCAGATGCAATGTCACAAATGCTCCACAATACTCCTGCATGGCAGGAGTAATTGCATTTTTATCTACATCCGGTATTTTGCCAGATTCCAGATATTCAATCATCGTTTCTCGGGCTATTTTTAACAGATTAGCCTTTTCTTCTTTTGAAAGGTTAAATTGATTTTCAGACATATTTTGATTTTTTTTCTTGGCAAAAGCAATAGCATGATATCCAACTACACGACTTTGATCTCCGGTTTCATCGCCAGAATTCTGATAATCGACAGGGATAACATGAATATCCGGCATATCCTGTGTAATAAAAAGCACCGACAAAACAGCATTCCATCCACACATGCTGGTAACCAGATTATTAATATTTGCTGATTCATTTTCACTAATAGCATCCATCACACGGCTCACTGAGTTAGCCACAATGGCCTCTCCGGTTCGCTGGTCTACTTTTCTTGCATCATCATACGTTGGATAATGAGAAAAATCGGTACTGATGACAAACAAATTATGCTCAGTAAAATAAGGTTTTAAAGCAGCAGCAATTTTTTTACAATCCTTCAGATTTTGGGTTCCAATGACAATGGGTACAATCTGAAACGCCTTATTCATTTTATACTGTAAAAAAGGCAACTGTACTTCAATACTGTGCTCTGCTTTATGCGCATCGGGATGATAAATCAAAACATCATGCTTATCAATTAACTCGTTGGTTAATTCACGGTTTACTTCTACTTTTCCCAACGGTGTAATGTAATCACCAGCATTATAGATGGAAGCTCCATTAAACATTATCTGGTGACTGGGGGCCAGAATAAAAATATTATCATAGGTTTTATCCGGATCGATTTGGTTAAACGCTGATGCTGCCACTTTCCCTGAATATGGATACCCGGCATGGGGTGAAATAATGGCCAAAACATCATCGTACGTTTTAACCGTTTCGCTGCGGGCAAATAATAACTCCAGCATCTTTTGCAATGATTCAGGTTTATCGGGATAAAAAGAACCGGCAACGACAGGTTTCCTGTCAATACCATCCTGGTGCTTTTTATCACCTTTAGTGGTTTGTGAATTACAGTCTGCTGTTAAAAGCACAAAAAACAAAACCACCAAATATCGGGCAATAATTTTTAACCACATCATAAAAATGAGTTTTGAGCTAAGTTAAAAAAATCAATCGCTTATTACAAAACCATAAAAAAATTTTACAGCCAAACCCAATATTTATTTATTACTTTTGAAAATAAATCATTCTATAATGAATTTTTTTATCACACTTTCGTTACTTTTTCTTATTGTTTATGGCATTACTATCGTTTCTTTTGCGTTGGGGTGGTTTAAGTTACACTATTTTAGCCGCACTATTCAACCGGTAAACGAACAGGTAAGTATTGTGATTGCCTGCCGAAACGAAGAAAACAATTTGGCTCTTTTATTTCAGTCATTGTTACAACAGGATTATCCGAAAAAAAATACTGAAATCATTATTATTGATGACCATTCCGAAGATAACACCTATTCTGGTTTAAAACAATATGCAGCCAAACACAAACAGCTGAAAATATTGCAAAATCCAGAAACCCAACAAGGGAAGAAAGCAGCACTGGCGTATGGCATTCAACACAGTACTTCAGAAATTATCGTAACCACCGATGCCGATTGCCGCATGGGCAAAAAATGGCTGTCGGAACTGGTTGCCTATTATACGATCAATAATCCGAAAATGCTTATTGCTCCGGTAGCTTTTGACCCATTAACAACTATTTTTGCCAAATTACAGGCATTGGAATTTACAAGCCTTATCCTATCTGGAGCAGGAGCCTCAGGTATAAATAAACCGATAATGTGTAATGGTGCTAACCTGCTTTTTGAGAAATCGCTGTTTGAAGAAAAAGCATTGAACAAATATTACGCTTCGGGTGATGATATTTTCCTTTTGCTGCAGGCAAAGAAAAAAAACAGCAGGGATATTCATTTCATAAAATCGAGGGATGCCATTGTTTACACGAACCCCAACCAAACTCTGTCCGGTTTTTTTAATCAGCGCATCCGGTGGACTTCCAAAAGCAAAGCTTATCGCGATTTTGATATTATCATCACAGCCCTTACCGTTGCAGCCAGTAATTTTTTACTCGCTTTTTGGCTTGTCCATTCCATCTTTCACCCTAACCAATGGTACATTTTTATTTTCCTCTTTGCTATCAAATCGCTGGCCGACCTGCTTATTCTTATTCCCGGCACCAGATTTTTTCACCAACAATCGTTGTTATGGCTATTTTTACCCTTACAAATTATCTATCCATTTTATATTGTGGCAACAACTTTTATGGGCTGGTTGGCAAATTTTTCGTGGAAAGACAGGAAATTAAGATAAAATCAATATTTTTGGTTCATGCTTTTTACAAAGAAAAGGGTAGACATTAACGGGTCGTTAGATTATCTTGCCTGGCAAAAATTTAAACGTAATAAATTTTCGTTGGGTGGTTTGGTTTTTATCCTTCTTATGGTGGTAATTGCTATCTTAGGCTATTTAATTACCCCCGACAAATCGCCTTTTGCCAACACCCAAATTTTAGAAATTGCTGCCAAAAAACCCGGCTTTAGCTGTACCATGGTTAAAGTCAGGAAAAATGAAAAAGAAAACAGCAAAGGCATTTTACATACTATGCTATTGGGCAGGAACAACACGTATTCCTACATCCCTGTCAATGCTTATCATTTCGAAAATAATCATCTAATTATCGAAGCATTTAATGATATTGAAGGCGAAGAACCTTTAACCCAGACGCTGAATCCGGTGAATGTTGTTTTTCCTGTAGCTTTTGGTACAAAAACAGTAGTTAAAAATAATCAATTTATTTTTAAGGATATTAACGGGAAGAGAAGAACCATTCCATTCGGTGAGCTCAAAGAAATGATTGAACAAAACCATATTGTAACTAAAAAATTTTTACTGGGCACCGACCGCTTTGGCCGAGATTTATTGAGCCGGCTGCTCATTGGCGCACGCATATCTATTTCGGTAGGATTTATTTCGGTTTTCATCTCGTTACTCATCGGGATAACCCTGGGGTCTGTTGCCGGTTATTTTAAGGGCAAAGTGGATGATATGATTATGTGGATGATTAATGTTATCTGGTCAATCCCCACCCTGCTGATGGTTATTGCCATAACGCTGGTAATAGGCAAAGGTTTTTGGCAAATTTTTATTGCCGTGGGGTTAACCATGTGGGTAG
>Ga0209931_1000112_pt1 | contig 43862 bp, 40 predicted proteins | sample SalPonR1_B_D1_MG_FD_185697 | JGI IMG/M metagenome (GOLD analysis project Ga0209931, IMG submission 185697) | Salt pond soil microbial communities from South San Francisco under conditions of wetland restoration - Salt Pond MetaG R1_B_D1_MG... ...
GGCGACCGGCAACTTGCGCCGCCCGCCATAGACTGGATCGCCGATCAGGGCATAGCCGACATGGGCCATATGCACGCGGATCTGGTGGGTGCGCCCGGTCTCCAGCCAGCAATCCACCAGCGCGGCGGCCGGGGGCCTGCACAAGGCGGACACGATCCGGACCCGGGTCACCGCGTGGCGCCCGCCAGAGCGGACCACGGCCTGTTTCTGGCGGTCGTGCTTGTGGCGGGCGAGCTCGGCCTGGATGCGCAGCACGTTACCGGATTCGAAACTTGTGCCCCTGAGTCCGCGCAGACGCGGGTCGCTGGCGTCGGGCACCCCGTGGCAGATCGCGCGGTAATGGCGGTCCACGTCGTGGGCCTCGAACTGGGCGGCCAGGCCGTGATGGGCCCGGTCGGTCTTGGCGGCGACAAGCAGCCCGGAGGTGTCCTTGTCGATGCGGTGCACGATGCCCGGGCGCTTCTCGCCGCCGACGCCCGACAGGCTGTCGCCGCAGTGGTGGATCAGCGCGTTGACCAGGGTGCCGCCGGGCGTGCCGGGGGCCGGGTGCACGACCATGCCAGCGGGCTTGTTCACGACGATCAGCTCCGCGTCCTCGAAGACGACCTCCAGCGGGATCGGTTCGGCGCCCATGTGGCTTTCGGCGGGGGCAGCAAGGGTCAGCACCACGCGGTCGCCCGCGCCGACCCGGCCCTTGCCGCTGGTGACAATCTCTCCGTTCACCGCGACGGCGCCATCTTCGAGCAGGCGCGCCAGGCGGGACCGGCTGAGCGCGGCATCGGCCGGCACGTCGCGGGCCAGGGCCTTGTCCAGCCGTGCGGGCGGATCGGGCTGAATCTCGAAGGTCAGGCGGGTTTCGGGCATCGGGTCCTCGGGCCGCCGGTCTCGCGACACGACCGGTCATTGGCGGGAAAGAGGTCTGATGGTACCGCCTCCCCGGCTCGAACGGGGGACCTCTAGATCCACAATCTAGCGCTCTAACCTACTGAGCTAAGGCGGCACTGGCCGGGGGATTAGCCCCGCGGTCTGGCAAATGCAAGGGGGTTTCGGGCGCCGCACACCCGCGCGAAGGCGGATTTCGCAGGCTGCGTCCGATCCGGCCGACCCCGAAGGACCGCACCGGGCGGCTGCCGGTGATCCGCCACCCCGACCGGGCATGGCGGTTGCAAGCCGCCCGATGGTTATCCCGGGGCCGCCGCCGCATCACGCGGCAAGCCGCATCGAGCCCGACTGTGATGCAGATCCACAACCACTGATGACCCAGCCCAGGTCCCCGAACAGGCCCCAGTCCCCGACCTGGAACGGGTCCAATCCAACATGCTGCACGATCCCGAGAAACACGGCCCCCTCTTGCCAAACATGGGTCTTGGCGGTAGAGGCCGAGCTTGCAAGGAGAAGCGACACCAATGGGCATAAACACCGAACGCGACATCGAGGCGAACCTCCAGATCGGGCCCACGGACAAGGGCATGGTGCGGCTGTTCGTGATCTCCGAAGGCATGGAAATTCCGATGGATTTCTCGCCCGAGGAGGCAGAGGAAATCGCCGAGGAAATCACCGCCGCCGCCAAGGGGGCACGCGCGCTGGAAAAGTGACCTGGTCCGGCGGGGCTTGCGCCGTCGCCCCCGCATCGGGCAGGCTTGCCCGGATGCGGACAGGGGGCAAGGCGTGCGGATGAGATGCGCAGATACCTGAACACGGATTCCCTGACAGGGCTGGCCAATATCGTGCTGGGCGGGGCGATCACATCGGCCGCGATGGTGGCCGGCGGGGTGCTGCCCAGCGGCGCCATCCAGGCGTCTTTCGGGCTAAGCGAACTCATGGGATCGGTCACCGCCCAGAGCCGCCGCGACATCGACATCGTCACGGGCCGGGTGCGCCGCCAGCTGGAAAGAGACTGGGAACGCTGGGCCGGTCTCGAAGCCATCGCCGACGAGGGATTGCGCGCCAGCGTCCTGCAAAGCTTCGACGACGTGCTGCCCCGGATCCGGCTCGACCCGGCGGAATTCGTCAACCAGCGGTTCGACGCCGCGGCCATGGCCGACATGATGCTGCGCAAAGCCGAACGGGAGATGCCCCAGGTCTACGGCCAGGCGCAGGCACGCGGACGGGACGGGGCGCTGGCGCGCGAGGTTCTTTGGAACCTCAGCCACCGTACCTACGCGACACTGGCCGCCGATCCCGCCTTTGCCACGCTGATTTCGCCGAAGCTGTGGTCGGGGGTCCTGTCCCAGACCGACCGCATCCTGGACGGGCAGAAGGTGCAGGATGACCGCATCGCCCGCATGGAGGACATGCTGCGAAAGGCCGTCAGCCAGGGCGCTGGCGCCCGCCAGAGCGGGATCGACGAGGCCGCGCTGATCGCGCTGGCGTCGCGCATCGCGGGCGAGGTTTCGGACGCGGGCGCGGCCCTGCGCGAACTGGAAAGCGCGGTGGAGATTGCCATGGCCGTCCAGGCCCGGGGCGACGGCGCCGACGCGGTCCTGCGGCAGGTCGCCGAGGCCTCGGCCCGGGGGGCACACGACCGCGCCGCCGAGACAATCGACGCCGAGCTTGACCGGCTCGAACAGGACCATGTCGCGCGCAAGCGCGCCCTGCTCAAGGCTGCGCTGGACCAGGACCTGCTGCGGCGCAACGCGGAGGCGGCGGCCAGGCGTCACCTGGCGCTAGCCGGTCTGGAGGCGGGCACGCCGCCCGATTTTGCCGCCATCCGCCAGTTGGCCATCGCCCGCTTTGCCGCTGGCCGTGACCGTGGCCTGCCGCTGGAGCTCGAGATTGCCGGCGCCCTGGCCCAGGTCCTGCGCGACCATGCCGCCACCGCCGAAGAGCGCGGCGCGGCGCTCAACCTCGCCGGGGTCGTGCATCACACGCTGGGCGAGCGCGCGGCAGGGCCACGCCACCTTCTCATGGCCACCGCCAGTTTCGAGGAAACCCTGTATCACTGGGACCGCGACCGCCTGCCCGACCTCTGGGCCAAGGCGCAGATGAACCTGGCCAACTCCACCGTGGCGTTGGCGCTGCGCGACGCAGGCAACGACCGGCTGGAGCGTGCCATCGCAGCCTATCGTGAGACACTGAGCGTCCGCACCCGTGCGGCCAGGCCGGCCGAATGGGCCCGCACCCAGATGAACCTGGCCGGGGCGCTGCGGCATCTGGCCGAAGCCACGGGCGAGGCGGCGCACCTGGAGACCGCGCTCGCGATCCTTGACGAGGCCCTGTGCGTTCGCACACCGGCGGCCGATACCCATGAATGGGCCATCACCTTGCTCAACCGCGCCATGGCCAACCGCGCCCTCGGCGCGCTGACCGGAAGGGCGGCGCGGATCGAGACGGCCCTGGCCGACCTCGACCAGGCCGAGGCGGTCTTCGAGGCGGCCGAGGCCGTCTTCTACCTTGGCCATGGCGCACTTGAACGGGGGCAATGCCTGTACAGCATGGCCGACCTGGTGCCCGACCACGCCGACGCGTTGCTCGCCGAGTCCATGGCAGCCCTCGGGCAGGCTGCGAGCCGCTTCGGGCCGGAGGGATCGCGCGTGGACATGCTGCTGGCGCAGGGTCACCTCGCGTTGACCCGGCTGCAACAGGGATACAACGCTGGCGACGGCAAGAAAGAGGACGCCGCCCGCCTGGACCTGGCCGCTGCAAGCGCGGCGCTGATCGAGACCGGCCACCGCCGCGGCGCCATGGTGCTGGAAGCCCGCGCACGGGCGATCGAAGGCGCGGCGCGCGGCACCACGCCGCTGCGCGATGCCGGTGCCTGAACCGACAGCCGGGCGTCAGCCGGCCTCGCGGAGGCGGGCCACGTAGCGCGCCATTGTGTCGACCTCCAGGTTGACGGCGTCGCCCACGGCCACGTCACCCCAGGTCGTCATCTCCTTGGTGTGGGGGATGAAGTTGATGCCGAAATCCGCGCCCTCGACCGCGTTCACCGTCAGCGAGGTGCCATTGAGCGCCACCGACCCCTTGGGCGCGATGAACTTCGCCAGCGCGTCGGGCGCGCGCAGGGTGACGCGGGTGCTGTCGCCATCGTCTTGCATGTCCACGACCTCTGCCACGCCATCCACGTGGCCCGAAACGATATGTCCGCCCAACTCGTCGCCGACTTTCAGCGCGCGTTCCAGGTTCAGCCTTTTGCCCGGCACCCAGCCGCCACCGACATTCGTCGCGCCCACCGTTTCCGCCGAGATATCGACGTCGAACCAACCGCGAGGCTCGCTGCCCTTGGCCACGACGGTCAGGCAAACACCATCGCAGGCAATCGAGGCGCCGATGTCGATGCCCTCGATGTCATAGCCCGTGCCGATGCGGGCGCGCAGATCGCCGCGCTGGTCGACCTCGAGGATTTCGCCGATATCCGTGATGATGCCCGTGAACATGACCGCATTCCTTTTCTGACCCGCCTTGGCTAGACTGATCCGCGCGCCGGGGCAATCCCCGTTACCGGCCTTGGCCGCCGTCGCATCGCGGGCACGATCGGGTCATATTGCAGCCGCACGGATCGGTTAGGCACAGGGCATAACAGAATGACAAGGCAAACCCGCATCGTGACCGAGCCGTCCCGGAAGACATTCCTGTTCCTGCAAGGGCCGCACGGCCCCTTTTTCCACGGCCTGGGCCGGATGCTGACCCGGGCCGGGGCCGGAGTCTGGCGGGTCGGCTTCAACGCGGGCGACCGGGCCTTCTGGTTCGAAAGGCGCAGCTACATACCCTACCGCGCCCCTGCTGCCGACTGGCCCGACCGGTTCCGCGCCATCGTCGCAGAGAAGGGCGTGACCGACATCGTGCTCTACGGCGACACCCGGCCCATCCACGCCAGCGCCATCGCCATCGCGCGCGTCCTTGGTCTGACGATCCATGTCTTCGAAGAAGGCTACATGCGTCCCTACTGGGTGACCTACGAACGCGGCGGCGCCAACGGCCACTCGCCGCTGATGGACCTGCGGATAGAGGACATGCGCGCGGCGCTCGCCCGCAGCGAGATGGACCTGCCCGAGGCCCCGGCGCAATGGGGCGACATGCGCCAACACGTCTTCTACGGTGCGCTTTACCACTGGTTCGTGCTGTTCCGGAACCGAGAGTATCGCAATTTTCGCCCGCACCGCGACCTGCCCCTGCTGACAGAGACGCTGCTCTATACCCGCCGACTGCTACTGATGCCCGCCTTCGCGCTGAGCCGGATCGGGTCCACCTTCCAGATCAAGCGCGGCGGCTATCCCTATCATCTGGCCTTGCTGCAACTGGAACACGACTCCAGTTTTCAACAACATTCGCCGTTCTCCAGCATGGCCGAGTTCCTCGAAACGGTGATTGCCGGCTTTGCCCGGGGGGCGCCGCGTCATCACCACCTTGTCTTCAAGGCCCATCCGCTGGAAAACGGCCAGTCGCCGCTCAAGCGCATCATCAGCGCGCGGGCCAGCGCACATGGCGTGGCCGATCGCATCCACTACGTCCGCGGTGGCAAGCTGGCACAGCTTCTCGACCACGCGCGCACCGCCGTGACGGTCAATTCCACCGCTGCCCAGCAGGTATTGCACCGGGGCATCCCGCTCAAGGTCTTCGGCGACGCGGTCTACGCCAAGCCCGGCCTCGTCTCGGACCAGCCCGTCGAGGACTTCTTCGCAAGCCCCGGCCGTCCCGACCTGGCCGCCTACAAGGACTTCCGGCGGTTCCTGCTGGAGACCAGCCAGGTGCCCGGCGGGTTCTACTCCGCCCGCGGGCGGCGGCAACTGCTGCGGCAGGTGGTGGACATGATGCTCGACCCCGACGATCCCTACGAGGCGCTGCGCCTGGGCAAGGCCCCGCCGCGCCAGCAGTTGCGGGTGGTCAAGTAGCCATCCGCCCGATCTAGCGTTCCGGCCGCCAGGCAGCCACAGGATGTTGCGGGCGCGTGCAGCGTGGCAACACCACCGGCGGCGCGGAAGGAAATTCTGGCTTTTTCACCGCTTTGCCGGTAATTTATCAGCAAAACTTGAGGCAGAATAATAACAGGTCGAGGAGACCGGAGCAGTGACACCCTTCAGCTTGCGCCTTGCCAGGGGCGTGGCCATTCTGGCAGCCACACTGCTGGTATCATCCTGTGGCCTGCCACGGTCGGGCCCCAACAAGAACGAGATCTTCGCAGGGTCGGTCATGCGCGAGGGTGACGCCTTCGTCCTGCTGGTCGATGACCGCATCAACCGCATTGCCAGTGTCACCCCCGCACTCGACTTCTCGGAAAGTTTCCGGAACGCCGGGCGACTGGGCAGCGACACCATCAGCCCGGGCGATACCCTCAGCCTGACGATCTGGGAAAACGTCGAGGACGGGTTACTCGTGGCCCAAGGCCAGAACGCCACCGTCCTGGACGAGGTCCAGGTGGACGGTGCGGGCTTCATCTTCGTGCCCTACGCGGGCCGCATACGCGCCGCTGGCAATACACCCGAGGCGGTTCGCCGGATCATTTCCGAAAAACTGGACGAGCAGACCCCGGACCCGCAGGTGCAGGTGCGCCGCCTGGCCGGAGACGGCGCTACCGTCTCGATCGCCGGCGTGGTGGGCGGCCAGGGCGTTTACCCGATCGAACGGCCGACGCGCACGCTCTCGGCCATGCTGGCAGCGGCGGGCGGCGTCACCGTGCAGCCTGAAATCGCCCAGGTCACCCTGACCCGCGGCGATCATTCGGGCCAGATCTGGTTCGACGACCTTTATGCCCACCCCGGCCACGATATTGCCCTGCGCGCGGGCGATCGCATCTTCGTGGAACAGGACCGCCGGTCCTTCACCGCGCTGGGCGCCACCGGCACCCAGAGCCGCGTCCCCTTCGAAAGCCAGACCATCAGTGCCATCGAGGCCATCGCCCAGGTCGGGGGGCTCAACCCGTCCCTGGCAGATCCCACCGGCGTCTTCGTGTTCCGCAACGAACCCGAGCCCATCGCCCGGCAGCTACTGGACCGCGACGACCTCCAAGGCAGCCAGCGGGTGGTCTACGTGCTGGATCTGACCGGCCCCAACGGGATGTTCATGGCGCGCGATTTCGCGATCCGCGACGATGACACGGTCTATGTCACCGAGGCCCCCTTCAGCCAGTTCAACAAGACTATCTCCGCCCTGACCGGGACACTTGGCCAGACCACGTCTGCCGCGGACACACTGACCGGAAACTGAGGTGACGAAGCCTCGACCCGACAGCGCCGCGGGGGGCACCTCGCGGCGCCTTTACGTCTATAATGGCGGGTTCCTGACCCGGCCGCGCATCCGCCGCATCCTGACGCTTGCAGGCTACGACATCCGGGTTGGCCGTCCCGGCCCGGAGGACATGGTCGGCATCTGGGGCCGCTCGCCCACCAGTTGGCGCGGCGAAAGCGTCGCGGACAGCACGGGCACGCCGGTGCTGCGCGTCGAGGATGCCTTCCTCAGGTCAGTCAGGATGGGGCGGGACGGCGACCCCCCGCTCGGCCTGCTGCTGGACACCCGCGGCCTGCACTTCGACCCCACCCGGCCCTCAGACCTGGAGGTCCTGCTGGCCGAGCACCCGCTCGACGATACCGCCCTGCTGGACCGCGCGCGGGCGGGCATCGCCGCACTGGCCCGGGCGCATCTGTCGAAATACAACACCTTCGATCCCGAAGCCCCCTGCCCCGCGCCGGGCTACGTGCTGGTTGTCGACCAGACCGAGGGGGACGCCAGCGTCCGCGCCAGCGGCGCCGACCGCAACCGGTTCCTCGAAATGCTGTTCTGCGCGCGCGAGGATCACCCCGGCGCGCGCATCCTTGTCAAGACCCATCCCGAAACGCTCGCCGGGCACCGCGGCGGCCATTTTCGCGATGGTGATCTTTCCGAAGGGATGGAATTCTTCACCGATCCGGTCTCGCCCCATCACCTGCTGGAAGGGGCGGTCGCGGTCTATACCGTTTCCTCGCAACTGGGTTTCGAGGCCATACTGGCCGGCCACAACCCGGTCGTCTTCGGTCAGCCCTTCTACATCGGCTGGGGCCTGACGCAGGACCGCGCCCCGCTGGACCGGCGCCAGAGGCGTCTGACCCGGGCGCAATTGTTCGCCGCGTCGATGATCCTCTATCCGCACTGGTACGACCCCAATCGCGACCGCCTGTGCGACTTCGAGGATGCCCTGCGGGCACTGGATGCCCAAACGCGGGCCTGGCGCGACGACCGGGTGGGCTGGGTGGCCAGCAGCATGCGGCTGTGGAAACGGGCTCCCCTGCAAAGGGTTTTCGGGCGCGATCGCAAGATGGTTTTCGAAGACGAGCCCCGCCGCGCGGCGACGCGGGCGCGTCAGGACGGCAGACGGCGGATGGTCTGGGCGTCGAAAGCCACGGGACATGACGGCGCGGTCCGGGTCGAGGACGGCTTCCTGCGCTCTCGCGGGCTGGGCGCCGACCTGGTGCCGCCCCTGTCGCTGGTCCTCGATGACCTGGGGATCTACTACGACCCGAGGGAAGAAAGCCGCCTCGAACGCCTCATCATGGCAAGCCCGGATCTGTCGGTTGCCGAAACCCAACGGGCCGAACGGCTGATTGCGCGCCTCGTCCGGTTAGGCTTGTCCAAATACAACCTGAACAGCCCGACGGGACTCCCTGGCCTGCCTGCTGGGCGGCGCATCCTCGTTCCAGGCCAAGTCGAGGACGACGCCTCCATCCTGACGGGAACGGACACCATCCGCACCAACCGCGCCTTGCTTGAAGCCGCCCGCGCGGCCAACCCTGCTGCCGTGATCCTTTACAAGCCCCACCCGGACGTGGAGGCCGGCCTGCGCGCCGGAGCCGTCCTTGACGCCCGAGAGATCGCCGACGCGGTGCTGGACCGCACCGATGCCATTACCGCCATTGAAACGGTGGAAGAGGTCTGGACCCTGACATCCCTGCTGGGCTTCGAAGCGCTTTTGCGCGGCAAGTCCGTCACCTGCCTGGGCACACCCTTCTACGCGGGCTGGGGCCTGACCGACGACCGTGCCATGCCCTGCCCGCGGCGGACGGCACGACCTACGCTGGCGCAGCTGACCCATGCGGTGCTGATCGACTATCCGCGCTATCACGACCCGACCACCGGCCTGCCCTGCCCGGTCGAGGTCGTGGTGGACCGCCTGGCCTCCGGCGCGGTCCCGCGCCCCGGGGGGCTCAATCGCCTGCTGGCCAAGGCGCAGGGACTACTGGCCAGCTACGCCGCACTCTGGCGCTGAACCTGCCAGCGGTGCATCAGGTCCGGCCCAAGGGGGCGGCTTTCAATCAGGTCGAAGCGGGGCGCATCGGCCAGCGCCTCCAGTCCCATGGCCCCCAGCGCCGGTGTCCCCTCGGCCCCCAACGCGACCCCGGCCGTGATACCCACGATCTCGTCCACCAGGCCGGCGCCCAGCAACGCCGAGGCCAGCGTTCCTCCGCCCTCGCAGAAAACCGAGGTCAGGCCTGCCGCCCCCAACTGGCCGAGCATATCGGCAAGATCGACCTGGCGATGCTCCACCGGGCATTCGAACAGTCGCGCGCCCCGATCACGCCAGGCCGCACGGCGGTCGCCTGTGGCCTCGCTTCCGTGGCATAGCCAAAGCGGCCCCTGGTCCAGGGTCTCGGCAAGACGTCCCTCGGGCAGATCCAGTCGGCGCGCAGCCACAACGCGCACCGGCTGCGGCATTGGCCCCAGCCCGCGCACGGTCAAGGCCGGGTCGTCGGCCCGCGCCGTGCCCGCTCCCACCAGCACCGCGTCATGCCGGGCCCGCATCGCATGAACGGTCCGTCGGGCCAGCGGCCCCGTGATCCAGCGGCTCTCGCCGGTGGCCGTGGCGATGCGCCCGTCGAAGGACGACGCCAGCTTGAGCGTGACCCGGGGCCGCCCGACCCGGCGGTTCATCAGGTAGCCGGCAAGGTCAGTCTCCGCCCGCACGCGCAGCATGCCCGTTTCGACCTCTATCCCGGCGTCACGCAGGGCTTCGATACCGCGTCCGGCGACGCGGGCGTCGGGGTCATGCACGGCCACGACCACCCGCGCCACACCGGCGGCGATCAGCGCGTCGGCACACGGTGGTGTCTTGCCGTGATGGGAACAGGGTTCGAGCGTGACATGGGCGGTGGCTCCACGCGCGGCCGCGCCCGCCATGGCCAGCGCCTCGGTCTCGGCATGGGGGCGGCCACCATCTGCGGTGCGCCCGCGGCCCAGCACACGGCCCCGCTTGGTAATGACGCAGCCCACCGCGGGGTTCGGCCAGACGCGCCCCAGCCCGCGCCGCCCGAGCGTCAGGGCCTGGGACATGTAACGCGCGTCGCTGTCGCGGGTCACTCTGACGCCGGGCCTTCTGGTTTGGCGTCGGCAACTTCGTCCTCGGCTGCCTTGGCCTGAGGCCGCAATTCGCTGACGAACTTGTCGAAATCGTCAGCCGCCTGGAAGTTCTTGTAAACGCTCGCGAAACGGACGTAGGCGACGGTGTCGATCCGCGCCAGCGCTTCCATAACGATCTCGCCGATCTGCTTGGAGGGGATATCGGTCTCACCCATGCTTTCGAGCCGCCGCACGATACCCGAGATCATCTGGTCCACCCGCTCGGATTCCACCGGGCGCTTCTGCATCGAGATTCGCACCGAACGCTCCAGCTTGTCACGGTCGAAATCCTCGCGCCGGCCGTTGGACTTGATCACGACGAGGTCGCGCAGCTGAACCCGCTCGTAGGTGGTGAAGCGCCCCCCGCAAGCCGGACAGAAGCGCCGCCGCCGGATCGCGACGTGGTCTTCCGCCGGGCGGGAATCCTTCACCTGTGTATCGACGTTTCCGCAAAACGGGCAACGCATGATCCTGTCCTTCTCGTATTTGCCGTGGTCCCTGCCGCTAGGGCCTTCTGTCCCGGTTGTCCACAGGCACTATAGGGGAGCCGCCAGGTTTTGGGTAGAGTCCAATTTTGACCCCAAGATGCGGATTGAAGCGGCGTTGCACGGGAGGCTCACAGCAGGGCACGGACGGGCAGTCCGGTCCGGCATCTGCGCGCTGGGGCCCTCGGCGATTGACGAGGCAAGACCGTCTTGGCCGGCGTGCGTTATCCCAAATCTGAAATTTCATGGCGAGATGGACGCTGGTTTGCCGGAATCAATATCTGAGAAGTGCAAACCGCGATTACGCCGGGACCATCATAGCCGCCACCTTCCGACGGTGCGCGCGGCGCCGATGTTCGAAGAGGTAGATCCCCTGCCAGGTGCCCAGCGCCAGCCGTCCATCCGTCACCGGCACCTGCAGACTGACCGGCAGCATGGCCGCCTTGATATGGGCAGGCATGTCGTCGGGGCCTTCCTGGACATGGGTCAGATAGGCCATGGCCGGATCATCAGCCGAGGGCACAAGACGGTCGAAGTAGGCCATCAGGTCGCGCTGCACCGCCGGATCGGCGTTTTCCTGGATCACAAGCGAGCAAGAGGTGTGCTGCACGAACAGCGTGACCACGCCTGTCCCCCGCACCCAGTCGGCCACCTGACCGGTGATCTCGTAAAGGCCGGGGCCGTCTGTGGCGATGGTGAACCGGGTCTGCATCGGCGCCTAGAAGATACCGTCACCCTGCTGGTCGATCACCTGCCGGCACTTCTGGAGCGTGGCATCGACGGCCTGATCGCGGTCAGCGACCACGTCGGCCCGGATCAGGCGGTGGGTCTTGGTCTCGCCGCCCACCTCGCGTTCGATGCGGCCGGCAATGCGATAGCCGCCCTCGGCCTTCATGGGCTCGGCGAAGATGCGGTAGCCGTTATAGGCCAGCGGCTCGGCCTCCTCGGGGGTGTTGCCCCCGCCGCCGCCAAAGAGTTTCTTGAGAAGGGACATGAACCGACTCCTTTCCTGAGTGGAAAGTGAAGCAGGCCGGGGCGGGGTTGTCCATGGGCTGACGGTGCTCGGTGGCGTCGCAGGAAGGGATGCGCGCATCCCTTCCAAGCCGTTTTCCGGGGTCGGATGCCCCCGGCCGTGGCCTTATTGATCCAGGAAGGAGCGCAGCTTGCGGCTGCGCGAAGGATGCTTGAGCTTGCGCAGGGCCTTGGCCTCGATCTGGCGGATGCGTTCGCGCGTCACCGAGAACTGCTGGCCCACCTCTTCAAGCGTGTGGTCGGTGTTCATGCCGATGCCGAAGCGCATCCGCAGCACCCGTTCCTCGCGCGGGGTGAGCGACGACAGAACCCGCGTGGTCGTGTCCTTCAGGTTGTCCTGGATCGCCGAATCCAACGGCAGGACGGCGTTCTTGTCCTCGATGAAATCGCCCAGCTGGCTGTCTTCCTCATCGCCGATGGGAGTTTCCAGCGAAATCGGCTCCTTGGCGATCTTCATCACCTTGCGGACCTTTTCCAGCGGCATCTGCAGCTTGGCGGCCAGTTCCTCGGGCGTGGGCTCGCGGCCGATCTCGTGCAGCATCTGGCGCCCCGTCCGGACCAGCTTGTTGATGGTCTCTATCATGTGGACCGGGATGCGGATGGTGCGGGCCTGGTCGGCGATGCTGCGGGTTATCGCCTGGCGGATCCACCATGTCGCGTAGGTCGAGAACTTGTAGCCGCGGCGATACTCGAACTTGTCCACGGCCTTCATCAGGCCGATGTTGCCTTCCTGGATCAGGTCGAGGAATTGCAGCCCGCGATTGGTGTATTTCTTGGCGATCGAGATCACCAGTCTCAGGTTGGCCTCAACCATTTCCTTCTTGGCCGCGCGGGCCTCTTTTTCGCCCTTCTGGACCTGGGCGACGATGCGGCGGAACTCGGAAATGTCGACGCCGACATACTGGCCCACCTGCGCCATCTCGGCGCGCAGGTCCTCGATCTTGTCGGTGTGACGCTCGACCAGCGCCTTCCAGCCCCGGCCTGCACGGCTGGCCATGTCCTCCAGCCAGCCAGGGTCCAGCTCGCGGCCACGGTAGGCCTCGATGAACTCGCGGCGGTTGATCCGCGCCTGGTCGGCCAGCTTCACCATGGAGCTGTCGATGGACATGATGCGCCGGTTGATGCCGTAGAGCTGGTCGATCAGCGCCTCGATGCGGTTGTTGTGCAGGTGAAGCGAGTTGACCAGTTCCACGATCTCGGCGCGCAGGGTCTGGTATTTCCTTTCGTCCGCCTCGCTGAAGGAGCCGTCCTCATTGAGGGTTGCCGACATGCGGGCGTCCTGCATCTCGGACAGCTTGGCGAAGTCGCCGGCGATCGTGTCGAGGGTTTCCAGAACGCGGGGCTTGAGCGTCGCCTCCATGGCGGCCAGCGACATGTTCGCGGCATCCTCGTCCTCGTCTTCGTCATCGTCCTTGGCGATGGGATTGCCGTCGGCGTCAAGCTCGGGGCCATCGTCCGCCTTTTCCTCGGGCTTGGGGGCGGCCTCGGGTGCCACGACAGGGGCGGCATCACCCGCCTCCTCGTCAAGCTGGTTGCCGAAGGTGGTTTCCAGGTCAATGACGTCGCGCAGCAGGATTTCCTCTTCCAGCAGCTCGTCGCGCCAGATGGTGATCGCCTGGAAGGTCAGCGGGCTTTCGCACAGGCCCGCGATCATGGTGTTGCGCCCGGCCTCGATCCGTTTGGCAATGGCGATCTCGCCCTCGCGGGACAGCAGCTCCACGCTGCCCATCTCGCGCAGGTACATTCGCACCGGGTCGTCTGTCCGGTCGAGTTTCTCAGAGCTCGAACTGCCCATGGCGACGTCGCGCCCGCCCACGGTGGCGACCTCGGTCGAGGTGGATTTCTCGTCCTCGCCCTCGGGGACTTCCTCGCTTTCCTCTTCCTCGGTGACCTGAATGCCCATCTCGTTGAGCATGGACATGACATCCTCGATCTGGTCGGAACTGACCTGGTCGGGCGGCAACACCGCGTTGAGCTGATCGTAGGTGATGTAGCCGCGGTCCTTGGCCTCGGCGATCATCTTCTTGACCGCGGTCTGGCTCATGTCGATGGAAATGTCGCCGTCCGCGCCGTTCTCGCTGCGATCCTCGGTGTCCTTGGCTGCCATGCGTGTCCCCTCTGGCTGTCTCGCAGTGATTCGGATGATTCGCGTTGTCCGAATCAATCCTGCCACCGCGCGATTCGCAATGCCCTCGCGCCCGCTTTTCAGCGCGCTGTTGCCCCGTTTCCCGTGGCGCCACGCCCGGGTCGTCGTGCCTTGGTTCGAGATGCCGCCCCAGCTAGCGCGGCCCGCGTCCCTTGGCAAAGTCGATCTTGCTTAACAATTCGTCAAAAGCGCTGCGTTCTTCCCGTTTCATGCGGGCCCCGTTCGGGCCGGTGTCATATTCGGCCCGATCATCGTCATCCTGTTTGCCAGCACGGTTCATCGCCGCGCTGGACTGGGCCAGCCGCGTCGTCAGACGTTCGTCGGCCACATCCGAGGACAGGTCCTCTATCGCTTCCTCCACCTCGTGCGTGTGACCGCGGCGGGCATTGAGCTTTGCCAGTTCCTCGGCCAGGCACATGGTCGCAACCTCGCCATTGTCGGGCCTGCGCACTGCAGGCGTGATGGCCACGTGGGCCTGCGCGAAGAGCTTTTCAAGAGGCTCGGTGCCGATCAGCGCCGCAATCTCGTCCGCCATCTCGGGACCCTCGGCGCGCAGCAGGGCATCGCGCAGCCTGGCATGGTCAGGCGTGGCGCACACCATCCGTTCCAGCTCGTGCAGGAAGTCGGGCAATAGCCCCGGGTTGCGGATCAACGTGGCCAGGATGACCGCCTCGCGCAGCTGATCCTCGACCGGGCCGCCGGTGGCCAGCAGCGAGGCCTTGCTGGCAGGCATCGGCGGGGCGATCTTCCACTCCGGCAGGGCCCATCGCCCACCGGGACGCCAGCCGCGGCGGCGCGCGCCCTGTCCCCGGGCCGGGCCCTGGCTTCGGGCCGTGCCGAACAGGTGCCCGCGCAACTCCCTGATCGCCTCGCCGTAGTGCCCCCGGATAGAGGGATCGCGAATCATGCGGATCTTGTCGCGCAGCGCCTTGTCGAGGGCCGCGCGGCGTTCGGGGCTGTCGAAGGACCTACCCTCGATCTCGCGTTGCCATAGCAGCTGCACCATGGGCAGCGCCGCGTCCAGCTGCTTGCGCATTCCGCCCGGGCCCTGGGCGCGCAGCAGGTCATCGGGGTCCATCCCTTCGGGCATCATGGCAAAACGCAGGGATGCGCCCGCCTCCAGCAGCGGCAGGGCCAGGTCCATGACACGGCCTGCCGCGCGCTGCCCGGCCGTATCGCCGTCCAGGGTGATCACCGGCTCGGGCGCGATGCGCCAGATCATGGCAAGCTGCTCTTGGGTGACGGCGGTGCCAAGGGGCGCGACCGCGGCCTCGAACCCGGCCTCCGACAGGGCGATCACGTCCATGTAGCCCTCGGCCACGATCAGGGCCTGGCCCTTGCCGGCGGCTTCGCGCGCGCGCTTGAGGTTGAACAGGCTGCGGGACTTGTCGAACAGCTCGGTCTCGGGCGAATTGAGGTATTTCGCGTTGTCGCCCGGGTCCAGTGCACGGCCCCCAAAGGCGATGCAGCGCCCGCGCGCATCGCGGATTGGAAAGATGATGCGGTTGCGGAAGGTGTCGTAGGGATCGCGCCCACGGTCGCTTTCGCGGGCCAGCCCGACGGCAACGATCTGGTCCTTTTCCACGCCCTTGCCCGTCAGGTGATCCCATAGATTGGACCAGCCCGGCGGGGCCAAGCCGATTTCCCAGCGCGCCTGCGCCTCCTCGGACAGGCCACGCCCGGCCAGGTAATCGCGCGCTGCCGCGCCGGCCTGCGTCTTGAGTTGCAGGCGAAAGAACTGCACGGCCAGTTCCATGACCTCGACCAGCTGGGTGCGCCAATCCGCCTTTTCCTGCGCCCTCGGGTCGCGTTCGGGCATTGGCATCCCGGCCTCTCCGGCCAGGATCTCGATCGCCTCCATGAAGCCGACGTTCTCGGTCTCGCGAACGAAAGAGATGGCATCCCCCTTGGCGTGGCAGCCGAAGCAGTAGTAATACCCCTTCTGGTCGTCCACGTGAAAGCTGGCGGTCTTTTCCTGGTGAAAGGGGCATGGCGCCCACATGTCGCCCTTGGCCTGGTTGGACTTGCGATTGTCCCACATGACCTTTCGGCCGACGACCCGGGCGATGCTCAGGCGGCTGCGCAATTCGTCTAGGAAACCGGGAGGCAGGCTCATGGTGAGAATATAGGCCCGGCCGCCGCCGACTGCGAGTCTTCTTCAGAGCTTTGGCGCATTGGGCGACGGCGTCACCACGCGCCGCGCCCGCGCCTCGCGCCAGGAAATGAAGCTGACCGAGGCGACGATGACCACCCCGCCCAGGATCACCCAGGCATCGACCCCTTCGCCGAAGACGAGGGCACCCAGGGTCACCGCCCAGATCAGCTGCAGGAAGGTCACCGGCTGCGTCACCGTCAGCGGCGCCGCGACGAAGGCAAGGGTCATCGCGTAGTGCCCGGTGGTCGCGAAACAGGCGACGACGAAGAACCACAGGAGCTGCGGGCCCGTCACCGGCACCCAAACGGCAAAGGCGAACGGGGCCAGCCCGATGGTGACGGTGATGGACAGCATGCCAACGATCACCGCCGCCGACACCTCGCCCGAGAGCCGCTTGGTGATCATGTAGCCTGACGCAAAGCCCATGGCGGTGACGATCATCGCAAGATGGCCCGCGTTGAGGTCACGCAGGCCGGGGCGCAGGATGATGAGCGCACCGATCAGCGCCATGATGACAGCCGCCATGCGGCGCGGCGGAAGGTCCTCGCCCATGAAGAGTGCCGCGCCCAGCGTGACGTAGATGGGGCTCATGTAGTTCATCGCCGTGACTTCGGCGATGGGAATCCGGGTCATGGCGTAGAACCAGAGGATGACCGCAACCGTATGCGCCGCCCCGCGCAGGGTGAAAAGCCTCAACTGCCGCGGCGTCAGCCGCGCGCGAAGCATGGGCCGGATCACCGGCAACAGGAAGACCAGCCCGAGCAGGTAACGCAGAAACGCCGACTGCGCCGCCGGGATGGCATCGCCCACGTGTTTGACCATCGCGGTCACCGCGACGAAGTTCAGGCCGGCGACGACCATCCAGAATATTCCGGCAAGGGGGCGGTGCTGCTGTGGCATCGTGCCAGATGATCCGAGTTTGGCAGGGGTCGCAAGAGGGCTCTGTCCGCTCTGCTCTCGGCATCGACCTTGACGGTCTTTTCACCCCGGAAACACACGGCCTGCAGCGGTCAACGCGTCCCGGCCCGGTGGCGGCCGGACAACCAGGAACCGCGCGCCAGTTGGCATCGGCGCCTAGTGCCCCAGAACAAGGCTCAGCGCGATGGCCCACATGACGCAACCGATCCCCAGGTCCAGCACCTGCCAGGCCCGGGGCCGCGTCATCAGCGGGGCCAGCAACCGCGCACCGTACCCCAGCGAGAAGAAAAAGGCGAAAGAGGCCGCCACCGCCCCAGCCCAGAAGGCCCACGCCTGGTCCGCATGGCGCGCCGCCACCGCGCCGATCAGCACGACGGTATCAAGGTAGACATGCGGGTTGCCCCAGGTGATGGCCAGGCAGAAGACAAGCGCCGCCCGCAGGCTGATTGCCGTGCCATTGGCCGGGTCCAGGGCCTCGCCCCCCGCCCAGGCGCGCCGGAAACTCAACGCGCCGTAGACCAGCAGGAAGGCCGCGCCGAGCCAGCGCATGACAGGGGCGAGCCCCGGCAGCCACTCGGTCAGGGCCGCAAAGCCGAAGACGCCCACGCTGATCAGGATCGCGTCCGACACCGCGCAGGTCAGGACGATGGGCAAGACATGTTCGCGCCGCAGCCCCTGGCGCAGAACAAAGGCGTTCTGTGCCCCAATGGCGAGGATCAGGGAAAAGCCCAGCCCAAAGCCGGTAGTGAACGCGCCGAACATGGCCGTCTCTTTCGCCCACGGCGTGCGGGAAGGCAAGCCGTACAAACCGTAGCCTGTCGCGCGATATTCTTCACCCCACCCGGGTGCGTGCCATGGCGCCGATATGCCCGATAAACGGCGAGGCCCGCGCGCCGGATCGGCGGGCGGGCCTCGCAATTCGGTCGCGGCCCGGCCTTACTCCGCCGCGTAGGCCTCCATCACCTCGTCTGGGGCCTCGAAATTCGTGGTCACGTTCTGGACATCGTCATCGTCCTCCAGCGCCTCGACCAGTTTCATCACCTTCTGCAACCCTTCGAGGTCAACCGGCGCGGTCGTCTGTGGCCGCCAGACCAGCTTGGTCGAACTGGCCTCTCCCAGCTGGTCCTCCAGCGCGTTTGACACGTCGTTGAGATCGGTGTCGGCGCAGATGATGACATGGCCGTCCTCGGCACTCTCGCAATCCTCGGCCCCGGCCTCGATCGCGGCCATCATCACCGTGTCGGCATCGCCCGCCTCGGGCGGATACATGATCTGGCCCTTGCGATCGAACATGAAGCCGACCGAGCCGGTCTCGCCAAGGTTGCCGCCGTGCTTGGAAAAGGTCGACCGCACGGTCGAGGCGGTGCGGTTGCGGTTGTCGGTCATCGCCTCGACGATCACGGCCACCCCGCCCGAGGCATAGCCTTCGTAGCGGATTTCCTCGTAGTCCTCGGCATCGCCGCCCTGGGATTTCTTGATCGCGCGGTCGATCACGTCCTTGGGCACGGACTGCGTCTTGGCCTCCTTGACGGCCAGGCGCAGGCGCGGGTTCTTCTCGGGGTCGGGATCGCCCATCTTGGCGGCGACGGTGATCTCCTTGGCGAGCTTGGAGAAGAGCTTGGACCGCGCGGCGTCCTGACGCCCCTTGCGGTGCTGGATGTTTGCCCATTTGGAATGGCCGGCCATGATACTCCCCTGAGGTGTTTGGCGTATGGCGGCTGTCATACCCAAGCGCGGGGCGCTGGGCAATGGCGCGCGCCGATCCGCACGGCCCTGTGCAGCAATCCGAGCGGTCGCGGACGGCGGGATGCCGCTTTCGACCTATCATGGACCGCCACGCGCGGTTAGACTTTCCATCTGACGTTCACGCCAACGGGAGGGAGGACCCCATGCAGATCTACCCGACACTGGAATTGCAGGGCGGACGCTGCGTCTCGCTGCGCCGGGGCGGCCTGGACGCCCCGGAGATATGGCATCTCGATCCCGTCGAGGTCGCGCGGGATTTCACCGAGAAAGCCGGCTGGGTCCATGTCACCGATTTCGACGCCGTGGCCCGCGCCGAGACGGACAACACCGCGCTGATCGAGCAGATCATCCGTACCGTGCCCGGGTCGGTGCAACTGGGGGGCGGCATGCGCACGATGGATCGCATCACCCAGTGGGTCGAGGCCGGGGTGGCCCGCGTCGTCATCGGTCAGACCGCGCTGGTGACCCCCGACCTGGTGAAAGAGGCCGCGCTGGCCTATCCCGACCAGATCGTGCTGGCACTGGATGTCTACCAGGGCAAGGTCATGTCCGGGGGCTGGCGCGACACCACCGCCTTCGATCCGCTCGACGTGCTGGGCTGGTTCGAGAACGACGCGCTCGCCGCCATCGTGGTCACCGACATCGACGCTGACATCGAGGAGACCGAGGCCTCGGTCTCGCTCATCACCAGGGTGGCCGAGGCGTCGCGCACGCCCGTGATCGCCCGCGGCACGGTGCGCACGCTCGACGACATCAGCCGCCTGAAGTACGTCCCGCAGGTCGCGGGCACGGTGATCGGCCGGGCGCTTCTCAACAAGTCCGTCGACCTCGAAGAGGCCGTGGCCCTGGCCGCCCCCCGACCAGAGGAAACCGTCGCCCCCTTCGTTTGAAGAGGGCGCGACAGGCGATTGCCGACCGCGCATCGCCGCAATAGGGTTCGGGCATGACGACGGACCAGGCCCTTCTGTTCGCCCTGTTCGGGCTGATCTTCGCGCTGCTTCTCTGGGGGCGCATCCGCTATGACATCGTGGCCTTCGCAGCGCTGATGGCGGCCGTGGCCGGCGGGCTGGTGGAGGTGGAGGCGGCCTTTTCCGGCTTCGGCCACCCGGCCACGATCATCGTCGCGCTGGTGTTGATCGTCTCCGCAGGGCTGGTGCGCTCGGGCGCGGTCTACCTGATCACCCGGACAATGATCGACAGCACGCGCAGCCTTGGCGCGCATATCACCATCATGGGGGGGATCGGCGGGGTCCTGTCGGCCTTCATGAACAACGTGGCCGCGCTGGCGCTGCTGATGCCGGTCGACATCCAGACCGCACGCAAGGCGGGGCGTAGCCCGGGCATGTCACTGATGCCGCTGAGCTTCGCCACGATCCTGGGTGGCATGGCCACGCTGATCGGCACACCCCCGAACATCATCATCGCCTCGATCCGCGAGGACAGCCTGGGCGCGCCTTTTGCCATGTTCGATTTCGCCCCCGTGGGCGCGGTCACGGCGCTGGCGGGGCTGGCCTTCGTGGCGCTGATCGGCTGGCGGCTGATCCCGGCACAGGACGCGGCCACCGCCGGGGCCGTCGCCGACAGCTATGCCGATTACCTGGCCGAACTCATCGTGCCCACCGACAGCAAGCTGATCGGCCAACGCCTGGGCGAGCTGTACGAGACCGCAGAGAAGAACGACGTGGCCATCCTGGGCCTGATCCGCAACGGCGAGCGGCGGTATGGCGCCGCGTCCAACGCGGTGCTGCGCGGCGACGACATCCTGGTGCTGGAGGCCGCGCCCGGGCCGCTGGACGAGTTTCGCAGCGCCCTGTCGCTGAAGTTCACCACCAAGGACAACGCCGACAAGCTGGAGGCCGAGGGCGACGGGCTGGCCCTGATCGAGGTCGTGGTGCCCGAGGGCGCGCGCATCGCCGGCAAGACCGCGCAGGCGGTCGGTCTGCTCTGGCGGCATCAGACCGTGCTGCTGGGCATGTCGCGCAAGGGGCGCGCCATCAAGACCCAGATGCGCAAGACCATGGTCCAGCCGGGCGACATCCTGCTGCTGCTGGCGCCGTCGGCCCGGGCCACGGATGTCGCCGACTGGCTGGGCTGCCTGCCGCTGGCCGACCGCGGAATCTCGGTAACGGCCGACAGCAAGATGTGGCTGGCCATCGGCACCTTTGCCGCGGCAGTGGCGGCGGCCTCTTTCGGGCTGGTCTACCTGCCCGTGGCGCTGGGAATCGTCGTGACGGTCTATGCCCTAGCCCGCATCCTGCCACTGTCCGAGATCTACGACCATGTCGAATGGCCGGTGGTGGTCCTGCTCGGGTCGATGATCCCGCTGGGTGGTGCCCTGGAACAGTCCGGCGGGACCGAGCTGATCGCCGGTGCCCTGACCGGGTTGACCGGCGCCCTGCCGGCCTGGGCCATCCTGACGGTTCTGATGGTGGTCACCATGACCCTGTCGGACGTGCTCAACAACACGGCCACCACAATCGTCGCCGCGCCGATCGGGATCGAGATGGCGCGCACGCTCGATGTCTCGTCCGACCCGTTCCTGATGGCGGTGGCGGTGGCGGCCTCCTCGGCCTTCCTCACGCCCATCGGACACAAGAACAACACGCTGATCCTTGGCCCCGGCGGCTACAGGTTCGGGGATTACTGGCGCATGGGTCTGCCCCTTGAAATCCTGATCGTGGCGGTGTCTATCCCGGCCATCCTGACCTTCTGGCCGCTTTGACACATGACCAAGCCCTTCCTGATCCTGCAATTGCGCCCCGAGTCCGAGGCGAGCGATGACGAGTTCGCCGCGATCCTGCGCAAGGGCGGGCTGAGCCCCGACAGGACGCGCCGCGTCCGGCTGGACCGGGACGACCTGCCCGAGGATCTGGACCTGTCCGACCATGCCGGCGTGATCGTGGGCGGCGGGCCGGGCTGCGTCAGCGACGCACCCGCCGACAAGTCGCCCGTCGAAGCGCATATCGAGGCGGCCTGCCTGTCGCTGATGCCCGAGATCACCGACCGCGACATTCCCTTCATGGGCTGCTGCTACGGCATCGGCATCCTGGCGCACCACCTCGGCGCAGAGGTGTCGAAAGCCAGATATGGCGAACCCGTGGGCGCCGTGACCTGCCGGGTCGTGGGAGATGACCCGCTGCTTGACGGGCTGCCAGAGGTCTTCGACACCTTCGTCGGCCACAAGGAGGCGGTCCAGCACCTGCCCGAGGGGGCCGTGCACCTCTTGGAAAGCGGCCCCTGCCCGTTCCAGATGATCCGCCATGGCGAAAACGTCTATGCCACGCAGTTCCACCCCGAGGCGGATTCCGATGTCTTCGAAACCCGCATTCGTATCTACAAGAACCGCGGCTATTTCCCGCCCGAAACCGCCGACGACCTGATCGCCATGTGTCGCGCGGCCGATGTGACCGTGCCCGAACGCATCCTGCGCAATTTCGTCGCGCGCTACGGCTAGGCGCGTCTGGCAAGGCGCCTGTCGCGCTGTCCGCGCGCCAGCAGCCATAGGTTGCTGGCAACCATGGCGCCCAGCACGATGGCCCCGCCCAGCAGCGTGCGGGGGCCGGGATCCTCGCCCAGCACCCACCAGACCAGAAGCGGGCCGAATACCGCCTCCAGCAGCATCAAGAGACCGACATCGGCTGCCGGCAGATAGCGCGGCCCGGTCGTCAGGCAGGCAAAGGCCACCGGCACCACCCAGAGTCCCATCAGCCCCATCCAGATCCGGTCGCCAGCGGGCACCAACACGGTCTCGGCAAGCGCAGCGGCCGTCAGTCCCGCCAATAGCGCCCCCGCCCCCATTGCCGGCACCATCGACCGGCCCTTCTGGAACCGCGCGATGGAAAAGGTCACGGCGATCGCGAACGCCGACCAGAGTGCGGCGATATCCCCGCTGATCTGGCCGCCGCCCGCGCCCAGCGATCCGCTCGCGATCACGGCAATCCCGACCAGCGTGGCCGCGATCGTCAGCACCGTGCGCAGGCCTACGGCCTCTTTCAGCACGAAGCGCGCGATCAGGGCCGCGAAGATGGGAGAGGTCGCCAGCAGGAACAGGGTGTTGGCGACAAGCGTGTGCGTGGCCGAGTAGACGAAGGCGATATTGCCCGAGCCATAGACCACCGCCATCAGCAGATCCGCCCGCGTCGGCCGAATGAGTGGCCGCAACCCGCGCCCGCGCGTCACCACGGCAACCCCGACAAGCACCGCCAGCCCGCTGAGCGTGCCGCGCCAGAACAGCTGGGTCCAATGATCGGCCTCGATCAGCCGGATCAGCAGCGTATCGGGCGAAATGACCAGCACCCCGAAAAGGGTGATCAGGAACCCGCGCAAATAGTTCGACATCCCCGGCGTGGTCATAATGGGAACACCCATGGAATGACCGCCGAGGCCAGCAGGCCGACGGTAATGTTCAGCGGGATACCGACCCTCAGGAAGTCGGTGAACTTGTAGCCTCCGGGGCCATAGACCAGCGTGTTGGTCTGGTACCCGATGGGCGTGGCGAAACTGGCCGAGGCGGCGATCATCACCGCCACCACCAGTCCGCGCGGGTCGATCCCCATGGCCTGGCCCAACCCGATGGCGATGGGGGTCACGACAACCGCAACCGCGTTGTTCGACACCAGCTCGGTCAGCACGCTGGTCAGAAGGTAGACCGTCCAGACAACCATGAAGGGCGGCAGGGTTTGCAGCGTCGGCGCAATGGCATTGACGATCAGTTCCACCGCACCCGAGGTCTGGAGCGCCGCACCGATGGCCAGCATGGCGAAGATCAGGGCAAGCAGCCGCCCCTCGACGAAGGAGAAGGCTTCCTCGGCGTCGATGCAACCGGTGACGAGAACCACCGCCACGGCCACCACCGCCAGGGGCAGGATCGGTGCCACACCCGTTGCCGCCAGCGCGACAATGGCCAGCAATGCGCCCACGGCGATGGGGGCATGGCCGCGGCGGAATTCCTTGGCCGATGGGGTGGAGACATCGACCAGGTCCTGGTCGTCGGCCAGCCGCTTGATATCCTCGGGCGCCCCCTCCAGCAGCAGCGTGTCGCCCACGCGCACCGTCAGGTCGTCCAGCTGCCGGCCGATGTTCTGGCTGCGGCGATGCACCGCCAGCACGTAGACGCCGTAGCGGCGGCGCAGGCGCAGTGCCCCCAGCCGACGGCCCACCATCTTGCAGCCCGGCGTAATCAGGGTCTCGACCGTCTGGGTTTCCACCGCGCTGACCTGATCGACCCGGCGCAGGGACCTGTTGCGCTGCAGGCTGAGCAATTCCGTCATGGCGGTGCGCAGGACCACGCGGTCGCCCACCCGCAGGTCGACCCCCTGCAGGTCGCGCCGCAAGGACGTATCGCCGCGGATCACGTCGATCAGCCGCACGCCCTCGCGCTTGAACAGTTGCACGCCCAGCACGTCGCGTCCGATCAGGTTGCTGTCGGGGGGAATCACGGCCTCGGTGAAGAAGCGCATCTTGGACCGGTCGGACAGCAGGTTCGCCATGCTGTCGCGGTCCGGCAACAGCCGCGGGGCGATCAGGGTCAGGTAGACCAGTCCCCAACCCACCACCACCAGCGCGACCGGCGTGACCTCGAAGATGCTGAAGGGCGCGAGGCCCTGCGTGCGGGCCACGCCGTCGACCAGCAGGTTGGTGGAGGTGCCGATCAGCGTCAGCGTACCGCCCATGATCGCGGCATAGGACAGCGGGATCAGCAGCTTGGAGGCCGACAGCCCCAGGGTGCGGGCCAGTTGCACGAAGACCGGGATCATCACAACAACGACAGGGGTGTTGTTCATGATGGCGCTGGCCAGGAGAACGAAGGCAAAGACCATCACCATGGTCAGGCGCGGATTGGTGCGGACCCGCTGGTCGGCCAGGGTGGTCAGCGCATCGAGGGACCCGGTCCGCACCAGTGCGCCCATGACCAGGAACATCGCCGCGATTGTCCATGGCGCGGGATTGGACAGCACCGCCAGCCCGGCATCATAGGGCAATACGCCCGCGACCAGCATCAGCGCGACCCCGGCGATTGCCACGACCTCGGTCGGGTAGCTTTCGCGCATGAAGGCCAGGAACATCCCCAGCACGACGGCCAGGGTCAGAACGGCATCGGCGTTCCGGCCAAGGTCCAGCAAGTCGATCATCTTTGCCCCACACCCGTTGCCGGGCCAGCTTTTCCGCCCGCGGGCAAGGCTTCAACCGCTTTGTCCACACCACAGGAAGGGGCCAGACCGACGCACCCCGTCGGCTGCGTCGTGCCAGGCCGGGGCAACCTGTTCACGAGGGACCGGCCGGCGACAACCGCCCGCCCTCGCGAAAGTGGTCGACCCGCGTTGCCTTGCCGGTACGGTCGTCTGTTTCCACGTAGAGGCCGGACAGGGTGGCCGTGCCACTGGCGGGTTCGAACCGGGACTTGGGCATGCCGGTAATGAAACGGCGCAGGGGTTCCTCTTTCTGCATGCCGATGACGCTGTCGTAATCGCCGCACATGCCCGCGTCGGTCTGGTAGGCGGTGCCCCGCGGCAGGATCGTCGCATCGGCGGTGGGTACATGGGTATGGGTGCCGACAACGACGCTGGCGCGGCCGTCGCAGAAATGGCCCATGGCCATCTTTTCCGAGGTCGCCTCGCAATGCATGTCGATGAGCGAGGCATTGACCATGCCACCCAGCGGGTGGGTCCTGAGCACCGTTTCCACCGCCGAGAAAGGGTCGGCGAAGGCGCGTTTCATGAAGACCTGGCCCAGGACCTGCGCGACGAGGATCCTGCGCCCGCCCGGCACGTCGAAGACCCGCGCGCCCCGGCCCGGCGCGGCCTTGGCATAGTTCAGCGGGCGGAGAATGCGCGGCTCGGCCTCGCAGGCTTGCAGCATGTCCTTCTGGTCGAAGGCATGGTCGCCGAGGGTAATCGCATCCGCGCCCGCGTCGAGAAGCAGCTTCGCATGATCGCCGGTCAGGCCCATGCCGTTGGAGGCGTTCTCGCCGTTGACCACGACGAAATCGAGGCGCAGCCGCTCGCGCAGCCCCGGAAGGGTTTCTGTGATCGCCCGGCGCCCGGCCCGGCCCATGACATCGCCCAGGAAAAGAAGTCTCATGCGCGTCTTAAGACCAAGCCTGAGCGGCAGAGGCAAGGGTTTTCAAAAGAAGGGGCTGCAACACGCGGGTTCACCATGTCGTCCTCTTCCACGCCGGTTGCGGGGTGATAACCCCTTGTTCGGTCACGATCATGTCGAGCGGCTGGTCGGTGGGGTCGAGTGGCAGGTCGGGCAGTTCCTGGGCGGCATAGGCGAAGCCGATGCCCAGGGTGGGTCGTTTCGCGCGCAGGCCTTCCAGCGTGCGGTCGTAGAAGCCGCCGCCGTAGCCCAGCCGCCCGCCCTGCCGTGAAAAGGCGACCAGCGGCACGATGAGGATCTCGGGTTCGATCCAGGCGCCGGTTTCCGGTATCTGCGCACCGAATTCGCCCGCGATCATCCGGCAGCCTGGCGACCATTGGCGGAATCTCAGAGGTTGCCCCTTGCCCATGATCACCGGAACGCAGACGGGACCATGGTCCGCCGCCTCCTCCATGGCCGGGGTCGGGTCGATTTCGGTGCGCATGGCCATGTAGCCCGCAAGCGGCACGCCGCGGTGGTGCTCCAGCACGGCCGCGAGGTGCGCCGCAGTGCCGACGCCTTCGTCATGGGCCTGCTTGCGCGCCGCGAAGGCGACCTTGCGCGCCGCGGCCTTGCGATCCGGACCGGTCATAGCAGGACCACCGCAGCCAGGCCGAGGAAGGCGAAAAAGCCCACCACGTCCGTCACGGTCGTGACGAAGGCCCCCGAGGCGAGGGCCGGATCTATGCCCAGCCGGTCCAGCGCGATGGGCACCACCGTGCCCGCCAGCCCCGCCACCACCAGGTTGATGACCATTGCGATGGCGATGACCGCCCCCAGCAGGGGTTCACCGAACCAGGCCCAGCCGATCCCTCCCATGACCACTGCGAAGATCATCCCGTTCACCACGCCCACCAGCATTTCCCGCCGGATGACGCGCAGCACGTTGGCGCCGGTCAGGTCCTTGGTGGCGATGGCGCGCACCGCCACGGTCAGCGATTGCGTGCCCGCGTTGCCCCCCATCGAGGCGACGATGGGCATAAGCACGGCCAGCGCCACCAGCCCCGCGATGACATCCTCGAAGAGCGCGATGACAAGCGACGCCAGGATCGCGGTCACGAGATTGACCGCCAGCCAGGGCAGCCGCCGCCGGGTCGTCGCGATCACGCGGTCGGCCAGGCTGCCCTCGCCCACGCCGGCCAGCCGCAGGATGTCCTCTTCGTGTTCCTCGTCGAGCACGGCCATGGCATCATCGATGGTGATGATGCCCACCAACCGGTCATCGGCATCAACGACGGGAGCCGAGATCAGGTGGTACTGGTTGAAGGCATAAGCCACGTCCTCTTCGTCCTGGTCGACGCGGAAGGTGCGGAAGCTGCCCTCGGTCAGGTCGGTCAGCCTGGCGGCGCGCGGCGCGCCCAGCAACCGGCCCAGGGCGACATAGCCCTCGGGCTTCATTCGCGGGTCCACCAGCACGACATGGTAGAATTGTCCCGGCAGGTCGTCGTGACTGCGCAGGTAGTCGATGGTCTCGCCCACGGTCCAGTGGACCGGGGCGCGCACGACCTCCACCTGCATCAGGCGGCCGGCGGATTCCTCGGGGTAGCTGAGCGCGGTTTCCACGGCGACCCGGTCGGGCGCTTCGAGCGCGTCCAGCACCGCTTCCTGCCGGTCGCTGTCCATGTCCTCGACCAGGTCGACCACGTCATCGGATTCCAGGTCGCGCACGGCAAAGGCCAAGGCATCGGCGGGCAGCGCAGCGATGACATCCTCGCGCAGCGCCTCGTCGAGTTCCGACAGCACATCGCCATCCACCCCGTGAGACCAGAGCCGCAGCAGGTCCCTGCGGTCACGATCGTCGATCTGTTCCAGCAAGTCGGCAATGTCGGCGGCATGCAGCGGCGAGAGTATCTCGTCGAGCGCGGTGGTGTCGCGCGCTTCCACGGCGTCCAGGATCATCGCGACGATGCGGTCGGTCAGCTGGTCCTTCTCGCCCTCGATGGTCTCTGCCGTGTCAGACATTGCGCCCCCTGTTGCCCTAGCCGGAGCATAGAGAAAGCCGGCCCGCTCTCAAGGCCGGATGCGCCCCGGTTTCGTCCAAAACCGAAAGCTGTGTGTCGCCGGAAAGCGATGGACCCGGCCCCGGGGGCTGTCTAATTTGCGGCGCATGGACGAAAAGCTGCTTCTGGGCCAGGTGCTAACCTTCATGGACGACCCCTTTGCGCGGGGCTGGCAGGCGGCGAGCCGGCACAGCACGCGCAGCGGCATCGTCTTGCGCGACGGGCGCATTGCCGCCACGGGCGAGGCCGATGCGCTGCGCCGCGCCCACCCGCGCGCGCAGGTGACCGACTACGGCGAGGCGCTGATCCTGCCGGGCTTTGTCGATGCGCATATGCACTACCCCCAGACGGGGATCATCGCCAGTTGGGGCAAGCGGCTGATCGACTGGCTGAACAGCTATACCTTCCCCGAGGAAATGCGGTTCGGCGAGGCGAGCTATGCGCGCACCCAAGCCGATCTGACGCTGGATCTTGCGCTGGCGCATGGCACCACGACACTGGCCAGTTTCTGCACCATCCACTCCGAAAGCGTGACAGCCTTTTTCGAGGCGGCCGAGGCGCGCGGCATGGGCGTTGTCGCGGGCAAGACCTGCATGGACCGCAACGCGCCAGAGGGGCTGCGCGATACGCCCCGGTCGGCCTTTGATGACAGCAAAGCCCTGATTGAGACATGGCACGGACGGGGACGCGCGGCCTATGCCATCACGCCGCGGTTCTCGCCCACCTCGACACCGGATCAGCTGGCGGCCCTGGGCGCGCTCTGGGCCGAGCACCCCGATTGCCTGATGCAGACGCACCTGAGCGAACAGACCGACGAGATCGCGTGGGTGCGCGGCCTGTTCCCGCAGGCGCGCGACTACCTGGAAACCTATGAACGGCACGGGCTGCTGGGGGAACGGGGTCTTTATGGCCATGCCATCCACCTGGAACCGCGCGAGATCGACAGGCTGGCCGAGGTCGGCGCGGCAGTCGTGCATTGCCCGACCTCGAACACCTTCATCGGATCGGGGCTTTTCGACATGGCCGGGATGAAGGCGCGCGGGATACCGGTTGGTCTGGCCACCGACACCGGCGGCGGGTCCAGTTTTTCCATGCTGCGCACCATGGCGGCGGCCTACGAGATCGGCCAGCTGCGTGGCACCCCGCTGCACCCGGCGCAGCTGCTCTGGCTGGCGACCGAAGGCTCGGCCCGCGCGCTGCACATGGGCGGGCAGATCGGCACGCTGGCGCCCGGCGCCCATGCGGATCTCTGCGTGCTGGACCTGGCCTCGACGCCGGCCATCGCCCAGCGCAGCGATAGGGCCGAGGACATCTGGGAGGCGCTTTTTCCCACCATCATGATGGGCGACGACCGCGCGGTGCGCGACGTCTGGGTCTCGGGCGCATCGCGCCGGGGGTGAGCCCGTCAGCCCCGGCGCATCAGACGGTAGAGGGTAACTTGTGAGGGTCCGGACCCTGTCCAAAGCCCCTCGGGAGGCAGGTCCGCAGTCCCGCCCGCCCCCACCAGAGCACCCCTGGCAGGATCGCGGAAAGCCCAGCCCCGCTGCGGATCCCAGAAGATGACCAGATCGCGAGCCTTCGCGTCGCGGTAGATCGGGCGACCGTTGCGCGTCCCGGCCGGGCGGAAATGGTATTGCCGCCCGTCGGCGAGCCGCTCAAGCGTGAGATGCGTCATGATTGCCTCCTTGAAACGGGGGGCTGGAAATCGGGGCCTCAAACGAAAAAGGCCGCGCTCTTGCGGCGCGGCCCTGTCGGTGCGGATATGCGAAGATCGGTTACTTGATCTTGCCTTCCTTGTACTCGACATGCTTGCGCGCGACCGGATCATATTTCCGCACGACCATCTTTTCGGTCATGGTGCGGGCGTTCTTCTTGGTCACGTAGAAATGCCCGGTCCCCGCGGTGGAGTTCAGGCGGATCTTGATGGTGGTCGGCTTCGCCATTTTTACGTCTCCTGATCCGCGGGCCGCTGGGCCGCGCGTGAATTCGTCTGAAGCCCGCCTTCTACCGGCTTTGCGGTGCGAGTCAACCGCCAATGCGGGCGGAATCAGGCCCCGCTCCGCCCCGTCCGGGCCCATGACCTGAATCAAGGCGCGGCCCGGCGTCACCCGGCATGGTCCCCTCGAAACGCGACAGGAGGACGGCATGGCCGACAACGTGATCTGGTTCGAACATCTGCGCCGCGGAGACGTGGCCAAGGTGGGGGGAAAGAACTCCTCGCTTGGGGAAATGGTACAGGAACTGGGCGGGCGCGGCATTGCCGTGCCGGGGGGCTTTGCCACCACCTCCGACGCCTACCGCGCCTATATCGACCACAACGACCTTGGCGCGCGCATCGCCGCCGAGATGGAGGCGCTGACCGCCCACAAGATCACCCTGGCCGAGGCCGGCACCCGCGTCCGCGCCATGATCGTGGGCGGCGACTGGCCAGCGGAGGTGCTGGAGGACATCCGCGCGGCCTATGTCGAGATGGCAAGCCGCACCGGGCAGGACTCTCCCTCGGTCGCGGTCCGGTCTTCGGCCACCGCCGAAGACCTTCCGGATGCCTCTTTCGCGGGCCAGCAGGAAACCTTCCTCAACGTCGAGGGCGAGGCGGCGCTCCTGGCGGCCTGCAAGCGCTGTTATGCCTCGCTCTTCACCGACCGGGCAATCAGCTACCGGACCGTTCAGGGCTTTGACCACATGGAGGTGGCGCTTTCGATCGGGGTGCAGCAGATGGTGCGCGCGGATACCGGCGGGTCGGGGGTGATGTTCTCGCTGGACACCGAAAGCGGCTTCGACAAGGTCGTGCTGATCAACGCCGCCTGGGGCTTGGGTGAAAACGTCGTGCAGGGCGCGGTCACGCCCGATGAATACATGGTCTACAAACCCCACCTTTCGAACCCGGACCTGATGCCCATCGTCGAACGCAGCCTTGGTGCAAAAGAGATCAAGATGATCTACGCCGGGGACGGCAAGGCGGTCAAGAACGTGAAAACCTCGAAGGCCGAACGCGGGAAATTCGTCCTGTCCGAGGCCGAGACGGTGGAGCTGGCCCGCATGGCTGCCACTATCGAGGATCACTACGAATGCCCCATGGACATGGAGTGGGCGCGCGATGGCGACACTGGCGAACTGTTCATCGTCCAGGCCCGGCCCGAAACTGTCCAGAGCCGCGCCGGCGCGGGTGCGCTCAAGTCCTACGAGATCGCCGACAAGGGTCCGGTGCTGACCACGGGCCTGTCCGTTGGCGGCGCCATCGCCAGCGGCCAGGCCTGCCTGATCGAAAGCGCCGCCGACATCGAGAATTTCGTCGACGGAGCGATCCTTGTCACCGGCACGACCGATCCCGATTGGGTGCCGATCATGAAGCGTGCCAGCGCCATCATCACAGACCACGGGGGGCGCACCAGCCATGCCGCGATCGTCAGCCGCGAACTGGGCCTGCCGGCCATCGTGGGCACGGGCGATGCCACCCATGTGCTGCATGACGAACAGGTGGTCACGGTATCCTGCGCCGAAGGCGAGGATGGCTATGTTTACGACGGCCGTGCCAGTTTCCATGTCGAGGAGATCGACCTGGGCCAGCTGCCCGATACCAGGACAAAGGTGATGTTCAACATGGCCAACCCCTCGGCCGGGTCTCGCTGGTGGCGCCTTCCGGCCGATGGAGTCGGGCTCGCCCGGATGGAATTCGTGGTCAACAACGCGATCAAGGTGCACCCCCTGGCGCTGACCCGCTTCGACCAGGTCACGGACGAGGCCACGCGCGAAGAGATCGAGACCCTGACCGCGGCCTATCCCGACAAACCCGCCTATTTCGTCGATCAGCTGGCCACCGGCCTGTCCCGTATCGCCGCTGTCCACTACCCCGACCCGGTCATCGTGCGCATGTCGGATTTCAAGACCAACGAATACGCCGCGCTTCTGGGTGGATCGGGGTTCGAGCCGGACGAGGAGAACCCCATGATCGGCTGGCGCGGGGCCTCGCGTTACTACTCGGAGGGCTACAAGGACGGTTTCGCGCTGGAATGCGAGGCCATCGCCAAGGCGCGCGGCATCAAGGGCTTTGACAACATCATCATGATGATTCCCTTCTGCCGGTCGCCCGAAGAGGCCGACCGCGTTCTGGAAGTCATGGCCGAGAACGGACTGGAGCGTGGCAAGGACGGCCTGCAGGTCTACGTGATGTGCGAGATCCCCGCCAACGTGATCCTGGCCGAGGAATTCGCCAAGCGCTTCGATGGTTTCTCGATCGGGTCCAACGACCTGACCCAACTGACCCTTGGCGTGGACCGTGACAACGAGAACCTCGCCCATGTCTTCCGCGAACGCGACCCGGCGGTGCAATGGATGATCGAACAGGTCATCATCCGCGCCCATGCGGTCGGTGCCAAGGTCGGGTTCTGCGGGCAGGCCCCCTCGAACGACCCCGAATTCGCCGCGCTGCTGGTCGGCTACGGGATCGACTCGATTTCGGTCACGCCGGATGCCTTCCGGGCGGTGAAGATGAACGTGGCCAAGGCGGAAGGGAAATAGGCGCGGCCGGCCTTGTCGCGACGTGCGGCCAAGGCGGGACCCGAGGCAGGACGCCGTCCCGTCCCGGGCCCGGCATGACCACCGGATGCGACGGACAGCAGGCCGACGCCAACCGCCCCTGCGCAGGCGTTCAAACGCACGTGCGTGCGTTTGAACGGGCGCGAAGGACCTGTAAGCCGGATTCTGTTCCCCGGGTCGCCCCGGTTCGATGACCATTCCTCTGGGGGCACCGTTGCCGATGCCCTCTAGCTGCCAACCCGGATCCCCGGGGCCAAGGCGGCCCTTGCGGCGGTATGCCTGACGGCACCGGACCCGCGGCGAGATCCCTATTCGGCATTGCTCCCGGTGGGGCTTGCCATACCGGCGATGTTGCCATCCCCGTGGTGGGCTCTTACCCCACCTTTTCACCCTTGCCGCGTCAGGCGCGGCGGTCTGTTCTCTGTGGCGCTTTCCGTCAACGCCGGTGATTCCACCGGCCCCGCCCGGGCGTTACCCGGCACCGTGCCTTGATGGAGTCCGGACTTTCCTGGAACGGGCTGACGCCCGCCCCCGGCCATCCGGCCCTCCGCGCCCGGTCGATTTATGCATTGGCCAGTCCCGGGTCAACGGGAAAGCCACCGGCAAGCTGGGCGGCCAGGGCGCAGTCCACCCCGTCCAACGGGCCGCCATGCCCCAGGCGATGGCGCAGGCGAAAGGCGGCCAGTTGCGCCTCGGTCCCCGCCTGCGCGGTGTAGCCGATCCTGTGCAGGTCGCGGCGGAAGCGACCTTCGTCAAGGGCGGCCGGTGCGAGTACGGGCGGGGTCGACATCGCCAGTCCAGAGCGCGCGAGCCGGGTCCAGTCGAAGCGCGGACCGGGATCGATCTTGCGCCCGGGGGCACAGTCGGAGTGGCCGATCACGCCTTCGGGCGGGATGGCCCAACGGGCCATGATCCCGGCAAGCAAAACCTCCAGCGCGTCCATCTGGGCCGCGGCAAAGGGCGCGGTGCCCGGATTGGCCAGTTCGATCCCGATGGAATGGGAATTCACGTCTTCGATGTCGCCCCAGGCGCCGGCGCCGGCATGCCAGGCGCGCTTGTCCTCCGGCACCAGGGCCTCGACCGTTCCCGCCTCGGAAACGAGATAATGCGCCGAAACCTGCGAGTCCGGATTACAAAGCCAGGCCCGCGCCGCGCCGCTGTCCGCCATCGCCGTGTAGTGCAGGACCACCAGCTGGGGGCGCGCCGCGCCGCGCCGGTCCCCGAAATTCGGAGAGAGCGCCACCTGCGCCGTCAGTTGCCGCCCGCCAGGGTACGGAACGGCGTCGGGTCCCAGCCACATGCAAATCCGTCGCCGTCCGGGTCGAGACCCAACCGGTCGCGCGCGGGCCCACCGCGGGCCAGGAAATCGCGCTGAGCGTCGTCGGGCGTGTTGTAGCGCGCGCAGTTGCGCTGAAAGCGGCTTTCGCTGAACAGCCCGGCCCTGGAATAGACCGGCTCGCCCTTGTCGTTGGGCGCGTCCAGCGCAAACTGCACGATATTGGGGCCGCCGTTGCTCGGGCGCTGGGGCAGGGCCGTTGGCTCGACCACCTCGTAGGCGGCGGCCTGGCGTTCGCGACGTTCGGCATCGCTCTCGATGGTCTCGCGCGCGGCCACGGCCTCGAAATCCTGTTCGTCCGAAATCCCGGGGTTGGCGGCCAGGTCACTGGCGTCGGGCGCGGCCGACCCGTCCTGCACCGGGGTGTCGCTCGGCGCCGCTCCTGCGGACCCGCCGATGCCTGCATCGGCCAGCTCTGTCGTGGATATCTCCGCGTTGGCATCGCCGTCGTCGGGCATCGCCGCCTCGGCGCGCGCCTCGCCGCGCAGGGCGGCTTCGCGCCGGGCGCGTTCCAGTTCATACTGGTTGAAGTCGGAAAACCCGACACCGCGCCCGCTGTCGGGAATCTGTGGGGTGCAGCCGACAAGCGCGATCAGCGCCGCCCCTACCGCAAGAGTCCTGCCGGTTGTCATTGCCATACTGCCATACGCCTTTCCACCAGGCCGTCCCGGGCCACCGTTCCTACCACCACCGGCCGGGTTTGGCCACGAAACCGGCCGCCTGTTCCAGCGCGTAGGCGGTATTCAGCAGATCGCCCTCTTCCCACGGGCGCCCGATCAGTTGCAGACCCAGCGGCAGGCCCCGCGAATTCAGCCCCGCGGGCACGCTGATGCCCGGCAAGCCGGCCAGGTTCACCGTGACGGTGAACACATCGTTAAGATACATCGCGACCGGGTCCGCCTCGGCCATCTCGCCCAGCCCGAAGGCCGCCGACGGCGTGGCCGGGGTCAGGATCGCGTCAACGCCCTGGGCAAAGGCCTCCTCGAAATCGCGCTTGATCAGGGCGCGCACCTTGCGGGCGCGGTTGTAGTAAGCGTCGTAGAACCCCGCCGAGAGAACATAGGTGCCGACCATGACGCGGCGCTTGACCTCTTGTCCGAACCCCTCGGCACGGGTCTTTTCATACATTTCGGTGATACCGTCGCCCTGCCCCAGCTTGGCGCGGTGGCCGAAGCGCACCCCGTCATAGCGGGCCAGGTTCGACGACGCCTCGGCCGGTGCGATCACGTAATAGGTGGGCAACGCGTATTTCGTATGCGGCAGGCTGATATCGACCAGCCGGGCGCCGGCATCCTGCAGCATCCTGCGGCCCTCGGCCCAGAGCGCCTCGATCTCGTCAGGCATGCCCTCCATGTGATATTCGCGCGGGATGCCGATGGTCTTGCCCTTGATGTCGCCGGTCAGCATGGCCTCGAAATCCGGCACGGGCAGGTCGGCGGAGGTGCTGTCCTTGGGGTCATGGCCGCACATGGCCTGAAGCATGATGGCCGCGTCGCGCACATCCTTGGTCATCGGCCCGGCCTGGTCGAGCGAGGACGCGAAAGCCACGATTCCCCAGCGCGAGCAGCGCCCGTAAGTCGGCTTGATGCCGGTTATGCCGGTAAAGGCTGCGGGCTGGCGGATCGACCCGCCGGTATCTGTGCCGGTCGCGCCAAGACACAGGTCGGCGGCCACGGCGGCGGCCGACCCGCCCGAGGACCCGCCCGGCGTCAATGCGCGGTCGTCCACCTTCCATGGGTTCACCGCGTCGCCGTAAATGCTGGTCTCGTTCGACGAGCCCATGGCGAATTCGTCCATGTTCAGCTTGCCCAGCATGACCGCACCGGCGTCCAGCAGGTTCTGGCTGACCGTGCTCTCGTATTCGGGGCGGAACCCGTCGAGTATCTTCGAGGCTGCCTGGCTGGCAACACCCTTGGTGCAGAACAGGTCCTTGATGCCCAGCGGGATACCATTGAGGCTGCCCCCATTCTTGCGCGTATCGGCCGCCTTGGCCTGTTCCAGCGCCAGGTCGGGCGTGTCGTGGACAAAGGCGTTCAGCGCGCCCCCGCCCTCGATTTCGGCCAGGCAGGCCTCGGTCAACTCGACGCTGGTGACCTCGCCCTTGCGCAGCGCATCGCGGGCCTCGGAGATTTTCAGTCTGCTCAGCTCGCTCATCACTCAACCACCTTCGGCACGGCAAAGAAGCCCTCGCGGGCATCGGGGGCATTGGCCAGCACCTTGTCCTGCTGGTCGCCATCGGTCACCACGTCCTCGCGCCGCTTGAGCCGTTGCGGCGTGACGGATGTCATCGGCTCCACGCCCTCGACATCGACTTCCTGGAGCTGCTCGATGAAACCCAGGATGGCGTTGAATTCTCCGGCCAGGGCGGGCAGTTCCTCCTCCTCGACCCTGATCCGGGCGAGATGGGCCACCTTGCGGGCGGTTTCCGTGTCGATGGACATGGGGGCGCACTCCCTTGTTGCGTTGCGGCCCGCTTTAGCGTCCCGCCGCGCGGCCTTCAAGCATGTGGCGGCGGTATATCTCGATCATCCAGCCCAGCATCACGGCATTGAGAAGATGCCAGAACAGATGCGTGCCTACCGGGAAGGCCGCGCAAAGCGTCTCGTCCAGGCTGCGCGCGGTGATCGACAGGGTCAGGATCGCCGCCCCGACCGCGAAACCGCGCACCAGCACCGGGAAACGACGGCGCAACACGGCGCCATAGATCACCAGCAGGATCGGGACGGTCCAGTAGAAGGACGAGACCGCGAAGAAGGGCACGTCGCTTAACAGGAACGTGATCCCGGCCGCATAGGGAAGGAACCCGGCTGTCGCCAGCCCCGCCGCCCAGCCGGGCCAGCCAAGCACGTCACGGTGCACGGCAAAGAGATAGAGCAGGATGAAGCCCAGGATCGGCACGGTGTCGGTCATGGCCGCCCAGACCGTCGCCAGCGTGTGGAACAGAAAACTGCCGATTCCGATGGCGAAAAGCACCGCCGCCAGCGCGCGGGCCAGGGGCACACCGGCGCTGCGCCGCCACATGATCACCGCGGCCACGATGAAGGCCAGGTTCGTCACCGCGTTCACCGGTTCGGCCCAGAAGCTGAAATCCAGACGCTCGCAATAGCCGTCGATCTGTTCGGCCAGGTTCATCCGCCGTGCCCCGTCTGGTTTGTCCGCCAATCCGTGTTACCCTCGCCCCGGCAACAAACCAAGAGAGAGTGTCATGAAGATCACCTGGCTTGGCCACAGCGGCTTTCGCATCGAGATCGGCGGCAAGGTGCTGCTGATCGACCCGTGGCTGGCGGGCAACCCCGGCTTTCCCGAGGATCGCGCCGCCGAGGCGACCAAGGGCGCGACGCATATCTGCCTGACCCACGGCCACGGCGACCACGCGTCGACCACGCTGGCGATCGCGCGAGACCAGGGTATCCCGGTACTCTGCATCCACGAGATCGCCCAGCTCTGGGACGGAAAAGACGATGTCGAGGTCATGGGGTTTGGCAAGGGCGGCACGCTCGACCTCGACGGGGTCAGCGTCACCATGACCCATGCCGTGCATTCCTCCTCTTTCGACTTCACCGGCGAGGGGTTGCAATACGCGGGTGACCCGGCAGGATTCATCATCCGCGGCGAGGGGCATTCGATTTATGTCAGTGGCGACACCGACGTCATGGCCGACATGGAGGTCATCGCGGATCGCTACGCGCCGGATATCGGTATCCTCTGCGCGGGCGGGCATTTCACCATGGACATGGAAGGCGCAGCCTATGCGGCCAACCGCTATTTCGACTTCAAGATCGTGATCCCCTGCCATTACAAGACCTTCCCGCTGCTGGCCCAGGATGCCGAACCGCTGCGCGCACGGCTGCCCGAGGGCACACGCCTTGTGGAGCCGCAGGTGCTGGAGCCGATCACCATCTAGCCGATGGCGCGGTCAACGGTCGGGCCCGGGCCTATTCGTTTTCGTCGCGCCGGGCCGCAAAGAAATCCTTGAGCAACCGCTCTGCCGCCTCGGCGCCGATACCGTCGTACACCTCGGGGGTGTGGTGGCATTGCGGGTGCTCGAAAACCCGAGCGCCATGCGCCACGCCGCCGGACTTGGGATCGGCCGCGCCGTAGTAGAGCCGCCCGATCCGGGCGAAGGAAATCGCCGCCGCGCACATCGGGCAGGGTTCCAGCGTCACGTAGAGATCGTAGCCGGTCAGCCGTTCCGTGCCGAGCGCCGCGCAGGCCGCCCGGATCGCCAGCACCTCGGCATGGGCAGTGGGATCGTTGCCTTCGCGGGTGCGGTTGCCGGCCCGTGCCAGCACCTCACCTGCCTGAGCGACCACTGCACCCACCGGGACCTCGCCGCGTGCGGCAGCGGCGCGGGCCTCGTCCAGGGCGGCGTCCATATGGCTGCGAAAGGTCATGTCCTTAGATCGGCTGGCGGGGGCGGCTTGGCAAGGGCGAAACATGCGTTTTTTGCCAAGATGACGGCCAGGCGATTGCACGACGGGCAACGGGCCACTAAGCCCCTGACCATGTCAAAGCCCGTTTCCCAACCCGGCGACCGTATCGCCAAGGTTCTTTCGCGCGCCGGGATCGCCTCGCGCCGCGAGGCCGAGCGCATGATCGCGGCGGGTCGTGTCGCCGTGAATGGCAAGCGCATCGACAGCCCGGCGCTGAACGTGACGGGCCAGGACAAATTGACCGTGGATGGCAAGCCGGTCTCGGAACCGGAACCCCCGCGCGTCTGGCTCTATCACAAACCTGCGGGCCTGGTGACCAGCGCCCGCGACGAGCACGGCCGCGAGACGGTCTTCGACACCCTGCCCGATGACATGCCGCGGGTAATGAGCGTGGGCCGGCTGGACCTGAATTCCGAAGGGCTTCTGCTGCTGACCAACGACGGCGAGATCAAGCGCCGCATGGAGCTGCCCAGCACCGGGTGGCAGCGCCGCTACCGCGTGAGGGTCAAGGGCGCGCCCGAAGAGGCCGCGCTGGACAAGCTGCGCGCGGGCATCACCGTTGACGGCCTGCACTATCAGCCCATGACCATCACGCTGGACCGCACGCAGGGCGCCAATGCCTGGCTGACCGTGTCGATCCGCGAGGGCAAGAACCGCGAGATCCGCCGCGCCATGGAGGCCATCGGCCTGACCGTGAACCGGCTGATCCGGGTCAGCTACGGGCCATTCCAGCTGGGCAGCCTAAAGCCCGGCGCGGTAGAGGAGCTGCGCCCCCGCGTTGTGCGCGACCAGCTGGGGCTGGAGGCCGAGAAGCAGCCGCAGCGCCGTCGCAGGCCCGCGGCAAGGCGGTCAAGGGCGGGGAAAACCCGACCCGATTGACCCTTGCCGCACGGGGCCGGCTGTGCATCCTTGTTGTCAGGGCTGCTTGCGGCGGATCGGGCACCCCTCGCAACCGGGCTTTCATTCGCCTATCTTGTCAAGGATACGACACGTGGAGCACGATGGCGCGACTGATCCTCATCCTTGCCGCGGTAGCGACACTGGTGCTGATCGCCGGCATCATGGCGCGCCTGCTGGCCCCGCTGCAAGCGGTGGCGCCGCGCGCGGTGCCACAAGATGGAGGCCGCCGGTTGCCTGACACTATCAAGAACGTGGCCTATGCGCTGCTGATCGTCCTCATGTTCGGCGTCGCGACCGGCTGGCTCGGGGGGCTTTGACGATGGCCCGGCGTTATGGCGGACAACACAGCCCCGGCGGGGCATCGGATGCACCGCGCGATCCCGTCCTGCATGAGGACCGGCAGGTCGATGCCGCGGGTGCGCGGGCCAATGTGCTTTTCGTGCCGGGGATCGTCCTGGCGTTCACCTCGCTCAACGAGGGGGCGACGGGGCTGGTGCTGGGCCTGGCCGGGGCAGCGGTCCTGACGCTGGCCGCCTGGCTGACCCGCGACGGGCTGCGCGCCCATGCCGCATTTGACGCGCGGCGGGTGGCGCGCCGGCCCGCCCTGCCGCGCAAGATTCTCGGCGCGGTGCTGACCGGCTTCGGGATCGGCATTGCCGCTTATGCCAATGGCGACGGGCTGCTGGCTTGCGCGCTCTTCGCGCTGGCCGCGGGCGGGCTGCACGTCGCCGCCTTTGGGCCGGACCCGCTGCGCGACAAGCACGTCGAGGGCATCGACACGTTCCAGCAGGACCGCGTGGCCCGCGTCGTGGACGAGGCCGAGGCCTATCTGGAAGCCATGCGGAACCATGTTGCCAGGTTAAAGGACCGCCGCCTGGAAGGCCGCGTGATGCAGTTCCAGACCACGGCCCGGCGCATGATCCGCACCGTTGAACAGGACCCGCGGGACCTGACCGGCGCCCGCAAGTTCCTCGGCGTCTACCTGATGGGCGCGCGAGACGCGACCGCCAAGTTCGCCGAGCTTTACGCGCGCAGCGGCGATGCCGCGGCCCGCGCCGACTTCGAGGCGTTGCTGAGCGACCTGGAAGAGAATTTCGCCGCCAGAACCGAGAAGATGCTGCTGGACGACCGCAGCGACATGGACGTCGAGATCAAGGTGCTGCGCGATCGTTTGCAGCGTGAAGGGCTATGAAGTCCGTTTCCATTGGGGATAATTGAAATGTCTGAGAGAACAGCCGAGACCATGCAGAAAGCACAGGCCGCCCTGGCAGAGGTGGAGAAGGTCTCCGCCGTCGTCCTGCCCGACCCCAGCGCCGAGATCGTGCCGGCCGACAAGGCCGACAAGCCCACCGCCGCCGAGATCAACAAGCGCATGGCGGAACTGGACATGACCGACACCAACTCGATCATCTCCTTCGGGTCGGCCAGCCAGGCCGAGTTGCAGGAGATATCGCAGTCCATGTTGCAAGGCGTGCGCAACAAGGACGTGGGCCCTGCCGGCGATAGTCTGCGCGAGATCGTGACCACCATCCGCGGCTTCAACGTCAGCGAACTGGACGTGCGCCGCGACAGGTCGTGGTGGGAAAAGCTGCTGGGCCGCGCGGCCCCGGCGGCCAAGTTCGCGGCCCGCTTCGAGGACGTGCAGGGCCAGATCGACCGGGTGACCGATGACCTGCTCAAGCACGAACACGTCCTCCTAAAGGATATCGAGAGCCTTGACCGGCTCTACGAGAAGACGCTGGCCTTCTACGACGAACTTGCACTCTACATCTCGGCCGGCGAGGCGAAGCTCAAGGCGCTGGACGAGACGGATATCCCCGCCAAGGCAAAGGAGGCCGAGGCCGCCCCCGAGGAGGCCGGTGTTCTCAAGGCGCAGGAACTGCGTGATCTGCGCGCCGCCCGTGACGACCTGGAGCGCCGGGTGCACGACCTCAAGCTGACGCGGCAGGTGACCATGCAGTCGCTGCCCTCGATCAGGCTGGTGCAGGAAAACGACAAGTCGCTGGTCACCAAGATCAACTCGACGCTCATCAACACCGTTCCCCTGTGGGAAACCCAGCTTGCCCAGGCCGTGACGATACAGCGGTCATCCGAGGCCGCCGCGGCGGTGCACGAGGCCAACGACCTTACCAACGAGTTGTTGACCGCCAACGCGGAAAACCTGCGCAGCGCCAACAAGACCATCCGGGAGGAAATGGAACGCGGCATCTTCGACATCGAGGCTGTCAAGCAGGCCAACGCCGACCTGATCGGCACCATCGAGGAAAGCCTGCAGATCGCCGACGAAGGCAAGCGCCGCCGTGCCGCGGCCGAGAAAGAGTTGCAGACGATGGAGTCCGAGCTGAAATCCACCCTGGCCGCCGCCAGCGCCGGCCAGACCCCCGGTGACGCGACGGACCGTTCGGCCGCGGCCGGGGCCTGATCGCGTGGCCTTTCAAGGGACGGCAAAGACACTGTCGGCGGGCCTTGTCGCTCTGCTGCTGACGGGCTGCGACGCCTATGTCGGCACGCAGGGCAACACTGGCCCGGCATCAGAGACCGCGTCACAGCGGCCCGCACCGCCCGACCTTTCGCCCGAGAGCGAGGCCCTGCGTCGGCACTACCAGCGCATCCAGAACAACCTGGTGGCGCAGGGGCTGCTGCGCACCGACGGCGGCGGACCCGAGACACAGTTCACCGACACGATACTGGCGCGCAACTTCGTGCGCATTGCCCTGTTCAACGAGTATATCGATACCGGCAGCGAGTTGCGCGCCCAGGCCAATGTCAGCCGCCTGCGGCGCTGGGAAACCCCTGTCCGGCTGACGGTGGAATTCGGCAAGACGATCCCACCGGCCCAGCGCGAAGCGGACCGTGACGCCGTGAGCGACTACGTCGCGCGGCTGTCCGAGGTCTCGGGGCTGGATATATCGGTCACCGGACAGAACCCGAATTTCCATGTCCTGTTCCTCAACGAAGACGACCGGGCGGGCTTGCCCGTCCGCCTTCGCCGGTTGCTGCCCGGCATCACGGACAGCACCATGCGCGCCGTCACCGACCTGCCGCGCGAAACCTTCTGCCTTGTGCTGGCCAGTTCAGCGCCCGACGGGCCCGGCTACGGCCGGGCGGTCGCGCTGATCCGGGGCGAGCACCCCGACTTGATGCGCCTCGCCTGCATCCACGAGGAGATCGCCCAGGGGCTGGGCCTGGCCAACGACAGCCCGCAGGCGCGCCCCTCGATCTTCAACGACGACGAGGAATTCGGCCTGCTGACCTATCACGACGAGCTTCTGCTCAAGATGCTCTACGACGACCGACTGAAGGCCGGCATGACCGCCGCCGAAGCCGCCCCCATCGCCCGCGAGATTGCGCGCGATGTGATGGGCGGCCCCGCCTGACACGAAAGGACACAGGGACATGGGCATCTTCGACTTTCTGACCGGGGAATTCATCGACGTCATCCACTGGACGGACGACCGCCGTGACACGATGGTCTGGCGATTCGAGCGCGAGGGTCACGAGATCAAGTACGGCGCCAAGCTGACCGTGCGCGAGGGGCAGGCGGCGGTCTTCGTGCACGAGGGGCAGATGGCGGATGTCTTCACCCCCGGCCTCTACATGCTCGAGACCAACAACATGCCGGTGATGACGTCGCTCCAGCACTGGGACCACGGCTTCAAGTCGCCCTTCAAGTCCGAGATCTACTTCGTCAACACGACGCGTTTCACGGACCTCAAGTGGGGCACCAAGAACCCGATCATGCTGCGCGATCCGGAATTCGGCCCCACCCGCATTCGCGCCTTCGGCACCTATACGGTCAAGGTCGCGGACCCCGCGCGGTTCATGTCCGAGATCGTCGGCACGGACGGCGAATTCACCATGGACGAAATCGGCTTCCAGCTGCGCAACATCATCGTGCAGGAATTCAGCCGCGTGATCGCGGCCAGCGGCATCCCGGTGCTGGACATGGCTGCCAATACCGCCGACCTGGGCAAGCTGGTGGCCGGGGCCATCGCCGAGACAGTGGCGCAATACGGGATCACCATCCCGGAGTTCTACATCGAGAACATCAGCCTGCCACCGGCTGTCGAAAAGGCGCTGGACACCCGTACCAGCCGCGGTCTGAGCGGCGACCTGGACGCGCACATGAAATACGCCGCCGCCGAGGCCCTGCGCCAGGGCGGTGAGGCGTCGGGCGCAATGGGCGCCGGGATGGGCGCAGGGCTGGGCATGGCCATGGGCCAGCAGATGGGTGGGCCATGGGGACGCCCGGGCGGGGGCCAACAGGCCGCCGGCGCCCCGGTCGCCCCGCCTCCGCCGCCGGTGGAACACGTCTGGCACATTGCCGAGAACGGACAGACCAGCGGACCCTTTTCCAAGGCGGCCATGGGCAAGATGGCCCAGTCCGGCGACCTGCGCCGCGACAGCCATGTCTGGACCCCGGGCCAGGACGGCTGGATGCGCGCCGAGGACGTGGCAGAACTGGCCCAGCTTTTCACCGTCATGCCCCCGCCACCCCCGCCGCCCGGCTGACGGCGGCCAAGGGCGATCTGAAACTTTCCACGGCGTCTTGCCGTTATTCATGATATGGTCGCCCTGCCCCGCATATCCCGGCTGCGCTCGCGCCGTCCGACGCGGCGAACGAGCTATGCGCGATTTTGGGTGATGCGGCCTGATCAGGCGGCGCGGTTTGCGGTGCCGTTTGCGGCGACACCATCGCTAAATGTGACGCCTTCGATGACCAAAGGCAACTGGTT
>Ga0209931_1000114_pt1 | contig 43450 bp, 40 predicted proteins | sample SalPonR1_B_D1_MG_FD_185697 | JGI IMG/M metagenome (GOLD analysis project Ga0209931, IMG submission 185697) | Salt pond soil microbial communities from South San Francisco under conditions of wetland restoration - Salt Pond MetaG R1_B_D1_MG... ...
AAGTTCGTTGTGGTTGTTCCTGAAGCGCTGGCTGGGACCAAATGCGGGAAAATATCTTTACTATGTGGCTATCCATCCATACAATAAGCTGCAACTTATTGCGATACTGATCATCCCAATAGTATACATTCCAATACTTCTGTTTATGGATTTTGGAGTTATTACCCAGATCCTGGTACTAACTATGCTTGCTGCTATTCCGGTAGCATTGTTGGCCATGGGGATGGCAAATATGTTTGGCTACGAACATCGTGAAATACTTCTGCACCTTCAGTTTCCAATTTCACTAAAACAGCAGCTTCAGGAGAGGTTTTTAGGCATCATAACCATCCCGATAATCATATTTTTTGTCATCACCGTTTTGGAGATAATATACCTTCCTCAACTTGGAACTGAGTTTGGTATCTATATTGCCAATACGTTCTTTTTCCTGTGCTTTATGCTCTTTTTTATGTGGAGTTCTTTTTATCAGTATCAGACTGCCCGCTACAGTACTTTTAGCTATAAACATCCTATTGTACCTCAAAAAGTGACCTTTACAATTTCAGCGATGATTTTTGTATTAGGCTACGGGGTCTTTGTACCACTGGAAAGTGCGCAAACCTACAGACTATGGTTTATGGGTTCACTGATAGGCGTGATTTGTTTATATCTGATGATCAATATTGAACTTTTAGCAGGGGCTTTCAAAAAGAAAATTTTATTAAAGCTCTGGAGTGATTACTAATGAAGATACTTAGCCAAAAAACAGGCTTATTATGAAGCAAGCACTTAGCATAATTGAACTCACTAAATCGTACAAATCGAAACAGGTTCTGAAAAAGCTGAATCTCGATATTCCGGCCGGTACCATCTTTGGACTTATTGGTCCGAATGGAGCCGGTAAAAGCACGCTTATCGGTTGCCTGACAGGGTTACTTCAGAAAGACGGCGGTCAGATAGTGATCAACGGTCATGAGCTCAATGCTTCAAACGAACTTATGATTAAGAAAGATGTGGCGTCAGTTTTGCAGCCTCCTTTATTGTTTGAAAACTTTACAGGTTACGAGTTCACAACGTATGTATGCGAGATGTATGGTTCAGCGGATGATGATTTAAATGATAAAATCAAATCCTTGTTTACTTACTTTGAAATCGATGAATATCTGTATGTAAAGGTCAGGCAGCTGTCATCAGGCAGCCGTAAAAAGCTGGCATTTTGTACTGCTATACTAACAGATCCTAAACTATTATTCCTGGATGAGCCGTTCGAAAGTGTAGACGTGATATCAATTGGAAGGATGAAAACCGTGATTCGTAAACTTCGCGATCAGGGAATCACCGTTTTTATTACGAGTCACATACTGGAAGTCGTTGAGAATTTGTGCGATGATATAGCAATTTTAAACGAAGGAGAAATACTGGCCTATCTGGATGCTAAATCGAGGAGGGAACTTCAAAAGGATTCAAATCTTAACGAGATTTTCGAAAATTACGTCAATACCAAGGGTTTGGGTGATGACCTGTTAAGCTGGATGTAAATTCATTTTGAATCCTAGGTTAGATCCAGGAAGAGCAGCATCAGTGAATTAGTATTTATACTGGAAGTATATTAGAGGCCCAACGAACGGAAAGAGTAAAAATACGAATACCCACCAAAGTTCAAACTTATCGCCCTTCCTGATTTCTCTGAAAAGATCAAGAGTAGCCCAGATTGAAAGCATACATACCAGAACCAGTAAAAAGCTAAATACAGTCATCGATTTTGTCCAATTTACTTGATGTTTAAACGAACCATTCTCAAATGAAACACTTTTTTTTAAGTGCTTTAGTAGTAGTTATTGATGAACTAACTATTACGAAAATCAGGTACTTTGGGCTTAAATCCCATTAGAGTATTCTTAAACTTTTGAGATATGATTAACCCCTGAATTGAATTGAAAGTAACGTGGGGCTAGAAAGCGCTTTTCAAAACCGTATAGGCTAGAGAATCACATTAGAGAGATTTAAATCTGAATCAAAAAATGTTACAAAAAAAAATAAAAAAGGGTAGAATTGCCAAGATAAGTTCAATTTTCAGAGATATTCTGGCCTAAAAGCATACCTGAAAAAGAGTGGCGGATCTCTTCGCTGGTATCTCTATAATAATTGAACGAGAGATGAGAATCCGGCTGAGTAGTGTCGGCCTCAACTCCCCACAATGGAATTAAAGAAGTTGGTAACATCGAGTAGGCTGCATCACCGATCACGAGCGGCCGATTGGGATGTCGAACAAGAAAACCATCTGATAAACGGGAAAATCGTTTTAGGTCATGATATAGAGTGGTTCCGTAAAATGTTTGGAAATCTTCCTCTACGACAATTAAAGGCTCAGATTCACCTTCATAGGCTTTAATATCTGAAAATATCCCTGTGCGGATTCCATCAGTATAAATCCTGTCACCGCTGATGTACGTGGCTCGCCAAAGTAACTGGTTGCCTATAGTGGGTTTAACAACAAACTTATCCACCTCATGACCTCGGCTTTCTGCTAAATCAATCATTTCGGATTCAGCCCGATTATTTTGAACCCATCCCACTAAAAGAAAAAATATTAGCCAAATCCAGGATATTCGCAGAAATCCGGAATGTGATTTAACGATAGTGAGCACGGTAAAAACGAGTAACCCTGTTGTTATAACCGGATCCACAACGGACACGATATTCAAGGCAAACCGCGTGTCTAGAAAAGGCCATAAAATCTCTGTTCCGTAACTGGTTATCAGGTCCATAAACCAATGAGTGCTGTATCCTGCAATCGAAAAAAGGTATATGCTCAGAAAAGAGATATGTCTGCGAAAGATGAGCCAGAATATTGCAGCAGCGACAAGAGCTCCAAAGGGTATGAAAATCAGTGAGTGAGTAAACTGGCGGTGGATCTCCAAATTGAAAAGCGGGTCGCCCGGAGCCTGAATAAAAGCTTCAATATCAGGCAGTATCGCGGCAGCTGCTCCAATCAGTGCAGGACGTTTATTGTCTTTATCGTCAGAAAAAGCCAACGCAGCCATTGTGCCGGTCAAGCCGTGAGTTATGGGGTCCATTAATTACTTATAGTTGTAATCACGATTAAACATAGGTGTTCTTCAAGATAGAATTTTTCTGAACGGCAGCTCAAGCTGTTCGCCAAATGCCCCGCCCTCGTGTAGGTTGAGCGAGGAGATGGATATTCCCAGCAACCTGACTTCTCTGGCTCCGGCCTCAGTCTCATCCAGCAGACGTATCGCAGTTTCTGCAATGTCGTCAGCAGTGTGGATAAAATGGGGATGTGAGTAGCTTCGGGTTACGGTGTCAAAGTTTTTATAGCGAACTTTTAATGTAACGGTTTTTCCAGCTGCATCCATTTTTTCCATAGAGGCAGCAATTTTTTCGGACAGATCATTCAGGAACTGTATAATCCATTCCAGGTCAGACACATCTTCTGAGAAGGTTCTCTCCTTTCCGATGGATTTTCGTGTACGCTGTGATTTTACGGAACGGTTGTCTACCGCACGGGCTATTCGATAGTAGTGATGACCCGACTTTCCAAACTTCTTAACCAAATCAACTTCTTCCCACTGTTTAAGGTCTGCACCGGTTCGAATGCCAAGCGACTCCATCTTCCGCTGTGTGGCCTTCCCAACCCCGTAAAACTTTCCGATTGGTAACTGCTCTATAAATGCTTCAGCTTTATTAGGGTGAATCACACTCAAACCATCAGGTTTATCCAGATCTGAAGCAATTTTTGCCAGAAACTTATTAAATGAAACGCCCGCTGAGGCTACCAAATCGGTCTCCTCGAGTATTTTCAGCTTGATCTCCTTAGCTATAAGTGTAGCGGATGGATTATTTTTATGATTTTCCGTTACGTCAAGATAGGCTTCATCAAGCGAAAGCGGTTCAACCAGATCCGTAAATTCAAAAAAAATCTCTCTGATTTGATGCGATACATCGCGGTAGACCTCAAAACGTGGTTTTACGAAAATGGCTTGTGGACAGCGTTTTACAGCCTGCGCAGCTGGCATTGCGGAGTGGATCCCAAATTTGCGCGACTCATAGCTCGCTGCGGCTACAACACCGCGGCCTTGAGGCGATCCGCCAACTACGACCGGCTTTCCCCGATAGTCAGGATTATCGCGCTGTTCAACAGATGCATAAAAGGCATCCATATCGACATGAATAATTTTTCGAATCTGTTTTTTAGTCAAAATGGAAATATTGACAGGCAATGAGGTAATAAAAAATCATTTTTTGTACCTTTATGACCTAAGCGAGTTTTTTGTAAAGATAAAGAAATAATTGAATGGAAGAGTTAAGTGGAGTAACGATTTATTGGCTGATTTCAATCGGGCTGCTGGTTGGCTTCGTGATCGATCTCATCATGATGAAACGCGGGATAAGTCTTATAGGGAACGTGATTTGGGGTGCTGTTGGATCTGTCATCATCGGTGTTATCATGATTGTTCTAAACGTATTTGGCCCACTCATATACGCGGCAGTCGGCTCAATTGCTTTTCTGTTTTTAATCAACGTTTTCAGCTTCGACCAGGAGCATAAAGATTCTGCTCGTGCAAACTAATTTCTTTATCTGACATTAATTCAAGCTTTTGCAAACTGCATACGATCTGCCACAATTGTCCGGCACGGTTTTATGGTTGATTCCTTCAGCTAAAGGTGCCTCTGCTTTCCGGAAGGAAATTGTCAGGCTGTCAGATCACTTTAACACCGTTCAGTTTTTACCCCACCTTACACTCGGACGGCTTCCCGATAGCAGTACAAAAGATGATATTTACAGTCCGAAAAAAAGTATTCGGTTTAACCAGTCTGATGCTATCTGTGCCGACTTCGATGCTTTAAGATGTACTGATAATCCCTATCAAAATTTAGTTGCTTCGCTTGAGCCCTCCCCGGAACTGGATCGTCTTCAATCTGAAATTGAAATGCTGATCCCAGGGTATATCAGAAAATCAGAATATCATGTGAGTCTCATGTATGGAAATGTGCCATGCGATAAAATAATGGATCAACTAACGGACTTGACTGAAAGGCTGCCTCAAGAAGTTTGTTTTTCAAAACTTTCAGCTGTGAAACTCAAAGGCGGTCCCGAATCCTGGCAATCTGTCTGGGAAATTAATGGATAAATTCAGTACCGACTATTATTTGGAAGTGGTTTTCTTATTTACATACCTTATTCATTGTCTGCCATATAAATAAACTATCAAAACTGTTATGAAGGGATATAAATTTTACGAACAGGTAAATGCTGCATTCGATGAGGCTGCAGCCTACACAGAATTTGACAAAGGCCTCTTAGCCCAAATGAAAATCTGTAACGATGTGCTACACGTTACATTTCCCGTGGAAATGGACGATGGAAGTTTTGAAGTAATTGAAGCGTGGCGTGTAGAGCACAGCCATCATAAAATGCCGACTAAGGGCGGAATCCGGTATAGTTTAACAGTCAATGAAGATGAGACGATGGCGCTTGCAGCTCTCATGACCTATAAATGTGCGGTTGTGGATGTGCCATTTGGCGGAGCAAAAGGCGGTATCAAAATTGACAAATCGAAGTATTCAAAGGATGAAGTTGAGCGCATTACTCGCCGGTACGCTTTTGAACTTATGAAGAAAAACTTCATCGGGCCGGGAGTAGATGTTCCTGCACCGGATTATGGTACGGGTTCTGAGGAGATGGGCTGGATTCTTGACACATTCCGTCAAATGAGCACTGACATTAACGCTGAAGGGTGTGTGACAGGTAAGCCTATCGAAATGGGGGGCATTCGCGGACGAACAGAAGCCACGGGTCGCGGCGTCTATTTTGGAATTAAAGAGGCTTGCGACAATAAGGAAGATATGAAGGATCTTGGCCTTGAGCATGGAATAGAAGGGAAAACGTTTGTTATCCAGGGTCTCGGTAATGTGGGCTACCATGCTGCACTGTACATGGTTGAGGCTGGCGCTAAAATGGTGGGTGTTGCAGAAATTGATGGGTCCATCTATAGTGAAAAAGGGATCGACCTGCAGCAGCTGATGGAGTACAAGAGTGAAACCGGCGGTGTTATTGGTTTTGATGGTACAAAAACCCTTGATGGAAGTAGCTCAGTCCTTGAAAGTGAATGCGATATTCTGATTCCGGCTGCTCTTGAAAATCAGATAAATCAGGATAATGCGAACAACATAAAGGCTAAAATTATTGGCGAAGCAGCGAATGGCCCTACAACAGCAAGGGCTCACAAAATAATGAAAGAAAGGGGTGCGCTGATTATTCCTGACAACTACTTAAATGCGGGCGGTGTAACCGTCTCGTATTTTGAGTGGCTAAAAAATATTCAGCATGTACGCTTTGGCCGCATGGGGAAACGGTTTGAAGAAAACAGCTATAAAAAAATTCTTTCGGTTATTGAAACTGTCTCAGAGAGAAAATTTACTGAGGAAGAACTTGGAATACTCGCGAGAGGCGGGGGAGAAGCTGAACTTGTCGACTCCGGACTGGAAGAGACTATGATCAATGCTTACAATCAAATAAATGAAATAAGAAAAATACATGATGTTGATTTAAGAACGGCCGCTTTTATAAATGCGATTAATAAGGTGGGTCTGATCTACGAAAGGATGGGTATTTTTCCATAAGAGTTGATAAAAAACCTCTGTGACTGTTCAGGGTCACAGAAGTGCTATGTTTAAAAAGTATGTTTAACCAAAACATCAGGATATCAGTACGATCTGTGTTTCGGGATAGTTACAGATTAATTCTAAAAATGCTAAATAGTTGATTTCTTTTTATCTCGTCATGTTTCTGATTCCTGCTGTAATCATAGGCATAACGGTTGGGCTGGCTAAATACAGGGCACGCAGAGATGGATGAAGCTGCACAGATATCAGTTTCTGCTGACTCTTATGCTGTTGGTGCATTCATTGGCTATCTCCTTATTCTGATCGGTATTGGTATCTATACAGCACGATTCTCTTCCCGTGGTATCAGTGAGTACTTTATAGGCGGACGAACAGTCAACCGGTTTGTCGTTGCGCTGTCAGCGGTCGTGTCAGGGCGAAGCGCCTGGCTTTTGTTGGGTGTTACGGGGATGGCCTACTCGATGGGCCCATCAGCGATTTGGGCAGTACTTGGATATATTATCGTTGAACTTTTTCTCTTCCTCTATTACGCAAGAAGGCTTCGGAATTTCACTGAACAACGAGATTGTATAACTGTACCCGATTTTTTTGCAGCCCGTTTTGATGATAAAAATGGCTGGCTGAGAATTTTGATTGTGACCATCTTTCTGATTTTTATGATCGGATACATTTCGGCACAGTTTGTTGCTGGAGGGAAAGCCTTTGCATCAGGATTCGGCATTAGTACAAATTCAGGTATTTTGCTCACCGCAGTTATTGTTGTGCTATATACCATCATGGGAGGGTTTCTGGCCGTTAGTTTCACGGATTTGGTTCAGGCCCTGTTTATGATCATTTCGCTGGTTGTTCTTCCCTGGATTGCCATCTCCAATTTTGGAGGCCTGGTGGATTTGCTGGCAGCACTTGAGCGAATGGACATTATGTTTGTAGATCCTTTCGCAATCTCGGCAGGTGCAGCTATTGGTTTTCTGGGAATAGGGCTTGGCTCACCCGGAAATCCACATATACTCTCAAGATATATGTCGATTGATAAATCATCTCATTTAACCACAGTTGCTGTCGTTGGTACAATCTGGAACGTATTGATGGCCTGGGGAGCCGTGTTCATTGGTTTGGCAGGACGGGCCTGGTTTCCGGAAGTTGATATGCTTCCGGCAGGTGATACCGAAAATTTATTCCCGCTACTGGCACGCCAGCAGCTTCATCCAATTCTTTTCGGGGTCGTCCTAGCATCGATTTTTGCAGCCATTATGTCAACGGCAGACTCCCAGCTATTGGTTGCAGCCTCAAGTCTTGTCAGGGATATTTACGACAAGCTGATTCATAAAGGGAAGGTGATTCCGCAGAAACAACTCGTGATTCTTAGCCGGACCGTCGTATTACTCTTAGTAATTGTTTCACTGGCGTTTGGTTACCTGGCTGAAGACCTGGTCTTCTGGCTCGTATTATTTGCCTGGGCCGGCCTGGGTGCATCAATAGGTCCGGCGTCAATTCTGGCACTGTATTGGAAAGGCACCACTCGTACAGGAGTAATGGCCGGAATGATTGCCGGGACGTTTGTGACTATAGGTTGGTACTTCACTCCGGTTCTGAGTGATCAGATGTACGAACTGGTTCCCGGGTTTATTACAGGTCTGACTGTTACCTGGCTTGTTAGCCTTTATACATCTCCTGCGCCGGATACAGAGCGGGCATTCAAAGATATGTTCACCGAAGAGTGAAACCTGTAGAGAAAGACTTATAAAGGTGCAGGGCATCAAAATGAGCCCTGCATACCACAAGCTATGGATTAGGAGAAAAGTTTTTTGAAGAATTTCACGACACCGCTTTTTTCATCTTCCTTCTCTTTACCTTTTCGGCCGCCGCTAAGCTGGTCAAATGTAGGCCGGGGCAATCCTTCTGTTTTTTCCGATTTTGATGTCCTTGGACTTCTCTTTTTCTTATTACTCGGTTTGCTTTTGCTTTTTTTGGATTTGCCGGAGCTTTTTTTGCTCTTGCTATTCGAGGATTTCTTCTTATCTGTTTTCTTCTCTTTTACTTCTTCAGGCACCGGCAGTTCTTTCGGGGCATAGCCAAGGTTGTTACAAATTTCCTTTATATCGCCGCGGTCTTGCTTAGATACCAATGACAAAATCTTGGTGGCTTTTCCGTCGCCCACAAGCTCGGCTCTCAATTTGTACTCTTCAACTTGTTCAGGAACATCATAATTGATGACTTTTGAAGCATGTTCGAGATCAATGTCAGATGCAGATAATTCTCCTACAATCAGGTTTTGAACGTTGCCGGTTTTAAACATTTCAAAACGCTCATTGAATGTCTTTTTATCCACCTTGTCATGAACGCTTACAGCCCGGCGTCCGCTTTTTCGGAGAATTTTATAAAGACGGTCAGCTGTACGGCGTGAAGCAGCAAATATGACGACGGTATCATCCTTATTTTCATCAAGGTGGGCCATCAATATTGAGATCTTAGATCTCGGTGGTACGTTGATGTAGTACTGAGTCAGATCTTTTTTAATGACCTCTTTGGTAAGATTGGCTTTCTTTGGCTCTTCTTTTTCCCCGGGCTTAACAAGTTTTGGGTCACTTAAAATCTTCTCTTCAGCTTCACGGAGTTGCTTACTGTCTTTTGAAGCGGTAAAAATTTTCTGGCATTTTTTATTGATGATTCGCTGCGAAATCACATCAATGGGCAGAAAGTCTTCTACCTGATCTGCCTGGTCCACAATCAATTCTTCCACCTCGCGAAATACCATACGGCCTGTTTCAAGCACATCGGCAAGTCGCTTTGGTGTGGAAATAATAATGACGGGACCGGCTGAAATAGTAGCCAGTTCGTCTTTGATTTCATTTTCACCGGTCAGGCAAGCGCTTTCAATACCGGCATGATATCCGATAGCCCAAATCCATTCATCGATCTCCTTTGCTCTATTCGCATCGGATGCCAGAATGATAGCACGTGTTCCCTGTCTGCGCTCTGATTTTGAGATCGCATTCAGCAACGACAGCAAATACCCTAATTCAGGTTTTTCTGCAGATGTGGTGTTTATAACTAAATCGGAACCGGATTCTACTTCACTAAAAATTTTCTTTTGCAACAATGAGGGGCTTTCAATTTGTACATCTTTTAACCCCTTCAAAATATCAGAACTGAGTCGAAATTGATGAAACGACAACTTTCTACCTCTTTTCTTTTGGTCAGAATTTCAATTAACAAATCTCTAAATATATAAAAATATATGTACTATAGAATAAATCTCACTAAAGGTAACGAAAAAGATATAAGGTTGTTACCGATTAATATCACTATCCCCAAACTGACATACTGAACTGAATTTCAATGGGTTATTATGTAACCTACTGTCTGAACGCTATTTGAATGGAATCATTTATAAATGTATATAGATAGTATAGAAATCATTTAATCAATAGGCCTGAAAACAATGTCTAACAGAATCGCTTTTTTTTCTGACGGATCGGATATAGCCGAATACTTTGGTCTTGATGACTCGGGAGATGCCATATTCGAATCTCACTATAACATAGCCAGGGGTCATCATATACCCGTTATAACATGGAGTGACGAAAAATTTGATATCACCCGCCAGCGATGGGGTAAAGATTTTGAAAAAAATGCTGAGCCGCCGGAAGTTCTTTCAGGAGTTGAGATTAAGGATCAGGAGAATAGTGCAGTGGCACGGGCCATTATTCCGATCAGCGGATTCTATATCTGGAAGCGCGATAAAAAAAATGACCATCCGTTTTTTGTAAGAAAAATCGATAATGCCCCTCTGTATGTAGCTGGCTTCACATACAAAGATGAGAAAAACGATTTCATTTACACTGAAATGCTGATGATGAAATCTAATACGTTGATTCAGCCAATAACGGACGAAATGCCGCTGATTCTTAAAAGAGACCACGCCAGGAAGTGGCTGAAAGGAGAACTGGATGCTGATGTCATTCACAAAAAAGCGACGTCGGAATTTTTGATCACGGAGCTGACCGTACACAGGGTCTCAAAAGATATAAATGACCTTTCTAAAAACGATGCATCGTTAATTCAGCCTATTCCCAAATAAAAGAGGGATTAGAAAGAACTCCTAAGACTGAGGATTGTCAGGGAGTGTGCCGGGTTTTCCTTCAATTTGGTTCTGATAAATACGAACCGTTTTATAGGCAAAGTCAATGTTATCCTCTTTCGCAATGGCTTCAAGGATATCTTCCCAGATTATTTGATTGATACCCCGTCGCCGCCTGGGATTACTGAGATGCCGAATTGTTAACTTTATACCATCATCAACGACATCCGTATAAACAATAGGGGTTAAATTGCGGTAGTGAATAAGGTAAGATTTTGAGGCTCTTTTAATCTGTTGCTCAGCATCGCTTACGTAATCCAGTAAATGATTTTCTGTAATTTCCTCGAGTATCTGTTTTGCTCTTTTCCAATCACTCTCGAATGTAAAAACCACCTCAATTTCATTCCAGATGAATTCAAAGTCGCTTGTGTAATTTGCAATTGATTCGCTGAAAACCAGATGGTTCGAAATGTGAATCACACGGCCTGTGCTTTGGTCTGCTTGCACCCAGTTGCCTATTTCAAGAATAGTAAATTTAAAGAAGCGAATGTCTATCACATCGCCCTTATGATTGCCAATTTCAATCCGATCACCAAGCTGGAATGGTTTGCGCCATACTAAAAAGATCCATCCCGCGATGTCTGTAACCGGATCACGCAATGCGATTGCAAGGCCGGCTGATAGCAGCCCCAGAAAAGTTGCAAGAGAGCCAAGTGCCTCAATCCAGGTTCTCCCGATCAATAACAAACCTATAAATACGAGCGTATAATTGATGTTTTTACGCCAGCGATAGCGGGATGCTGTTTGCTCAACCTGCTTGTCAATGATTCGGGCCAGGACCACCCTGATTAGGATAAGAACCAAGATAATGAATATAGTTTCAATCAGGTTGCTAACCTCTAGAGACGTATCGGATAAAGCCTGTTTTAAATAATCCTGAAATTCAGCCATGAGAGTTGGTCAGGGGATTGTACAAAATCAACAAAGAGCAGTTCTTTTATAAGTTCCTGCTTTGTTAAAACGTTAAATAGTGATATTTTGCTGTTCTACAAAAAATAAGGAATTTATTAGTCAGTCATGTTATACGGAATTATAATTACATTTATCATTTTAATAGCCTTCTTACTTGTGGTTGTGATTTTATTACAACCAGGACAGAAAGAGGGTCTTACGGGTGGTTTGGCAGCCGGAATGGCCGGCGGTGCAGCAATGGGAGCCCGGCGGACTGCAGATTTACTTTCGAAAACTACAACCATACTCGCCACACTTTTTTTACTGCTCAGCGTGGCAGCTAACTTTGCTATTGATCGCGGCGATCAAAATCAAAGTACAATCCAGCAGCAGGCTGTACCGGGACAAATGAATGACGATTTTGATCTGCCCTCTGAAACTCAGCCCGCTATTCCTCAGCAAGATCAGCAGGAAAGCACTCCGCCGGAAGAAGAAAACTAATGAGTTGCGGTACTTAGACTGAACTATTAGTTCGGTAACAGATTTTTTGAGATTTCTAAAAAAAAGCCCTGACTTAATCAGGGCTTTTTTAGTTTGTTCAAATGACTAAGCTTTTTTCAAAGTCTCAGGATCAGGATATGGAGTCGGAGCTGTGCCGGTTATTGGAACCATTTTTGTTTTTGACGACATCATAAATGAGATATGGCGGAATATTCAGCATTTCCATTTCTATGTCATAGTTTCCAAACACTTCCATCACAGGCTTTTTGAGGTGCCCGCTGGTTTGATAAGCCAGAAACTTCCCTCCTTCTTTAAGAATGTTTTTAGTCGCCTGAAGTATCTCTCGCTTTCTTTCTTTATCAAAGAAGGAAAAAGGGATCCCTGAAAGTACATAATCAACATTTCCTAAATCTGCCTCATCGATCACCGTTTCAACATCACCGGCGAGTATGTTATGAATAGACACACGCGGATCATTAATAGTCTCTTTCAAGTGCCGGGCAAAATCTTCATTCGCTTCAACAAGTATCAGGCGACTACCTTCAGACATTTTATCCAGAAGAAATCGTGAGAAGACGCCGTCGCCCGGTCCGTATTCCACAAGTATAAAATCTTCTGTGAAGTTGATGTGGTTGCAAACTTTCTTCACGCATCGAATAGATGTTGGAATGATAGATGCTACATCACGATCCTTAATAAACGTTTTAAAAAAATCGATTTTACCCATGAGTGTTAATTATTGTCATAGTTCCTCTTTTAGTTTTTCAATTTGATCGCGAATTCTAGCGGCTTCTTCAAACTCCATATTTTTGGCTGATTGAAGCATTGATTCACGTAAATAATCGATAAATTTATCTTTGCTTTCAAATGTAACTTCTTTCATAGCCGGATTGGCCTTGTACTGGATACCTTCTTCGGCTACTTTTACAACTTCAAGATAATCATCTTCTTGTTTATCACCAGTATCCAGATCAAAACTGCGGTTTGAAATGAGTGACGGATCCACGAGCGGCTTGAGTTCTTTTTTAATGGTTTGCGGAGTAATCCCGTGTTCTTCATTGTATTCTTTCTGAATTTTACGCCGCCGGTTTGTCTCCTCCACAACTTTTTTAATGCTATTTGTCATCTTATCTGCATATAAAATTGCCTTTCCACCAACGTTACGGGCGGCCCGGCCGACAATTTGAAAAAGTGACGTTTCAGAACGAAGAAATCCTTCTTTATCTGCATCGAGAATGGCCACAAGGCTAAGTTCAGGAATATCAATTCCTTCTCGAAGCAGGTTGATTCCAACGAGTACGTTAAAATCACCCCGGCGAAATTTATAGAGAACTTCAACCCGCTGCATTGCATCCAGCTCACTGTGCATATAGGCGGCGCTAATTCCCAAACCTTTCAGGTATTCACTTAACTCTTCACTCAATCGCTTAGTTAGGGTAATGCACAACACGCGCTCATTCTTCTTAACACGCATCTGAATTTCGTCCAGCAAGTCATCAACCTGGTTACCCAGGGGACGTACTTCGATTTCGGGTTCCATCAACCCGGTAGGACGAATAATCTGCTCTACATATACGCCGTCAGACTGTTCAAGCTCATAGTCAGCAGGTGTGGCGCTAACAAATATCGCCTGGTTGATCATCGATTCCCACTCTTCAAATGTGAGGGGCCGGTTATCAAGTGCTGATGGAAGCCTGAAACCGTGTTCAACCAGCTCAATTTTCCGGGAACGGTCTCCACCATACATTGCTCCTATTTGCGGAACAGTTTGATGACTCTCATCAACAACAAGCAGAAAGTCATCCGGGAAGTAATCAAAAAGGCAGTAGGGCCTTTCACCCGGTTTACGTGCGCTGAGATATCGGGAGTAATTCTCAATTCCGGAGCAGTAGCCAATCTCCTGCATCATTTCTATGTCAAACGTTGTGCGCTGCTCCAGCCGTTTGGCTTCCAGAAACTTCTGCTCATCTTTCAGTACATCAATCCGCCAGTACATCTCCTCGCGAATTTGTTTAATAGCTTCTTCAAGCCTGCCCTTGGAAGTGACATAGTGCGAGGCCGGATAAATCCGAAATTCATCAACAGTATTTAAAATGTTGCCGGTGTCGATATCAAATATCTCAAGTTTTTCGATTTCATCACCCCACATCGACACTCTCAGCCCCTCTTCAGAATAAGCCGGGTAAATATCAACAACATCACCCCGTACACGGAATGTGCCGCGTGTAAAATCGCTGTCACTACGTCTGTAATGCAGGTCAACCAGGTCATACAGCAATGTATTTCTTGGAATAGTCTGACCGATTTTGAGAGTAACAATCAGTTTTTCGTATTCCGATGGAGAGCCAATTCCGTAAATGCAGCTAACGGATGAGACTATAATCACATCCCGCCGTCCTGATAATAAAGAGCTTGTTGCTCTCAGCCGAAGCCGTTGAATTTCCTCGTTGATGGAAAGATCTTTTTCAATAAACTTATCCTGGCTGGAAATGTACGCTTCAGGCTGATAGTAATCGTAGTAAGAGATAAAAAACTCAACCCTGTTTTCGGGAAAGAAATCACTGAACTCTCGGTATAGCTGTGCCGCGAGTGTTTTGTTATGACTCATAACAAGTGTGGGACGCTGAACATTATCAATCACACCGGCTATAGATCGGGTTTTTCCTGACCCTGTAATTCCCAGAAGTGTTTGAAATTTATCGTTGTGTTCGATTCCCTGCGTCAGCTCTTCGATAGCGTTGGGCTGATCTCCTGCAGGTTCCCATGGGGAGTGAAGATTGAATTTAGACATATCTTGAAAAGATAGGGATAAGGATTCCGTATGTAAACAAAATTTCTGTTAAATCATTTCTAAGGAGATATTATCTTAAAAACTTATATTTTTAGAATACCGGGTAATAAAAGCGCTTCCTAATTGCTATCTTGTTACTCATAAATAAAAATAGTTAAATAAAATCAGGTCAATTCATCAGTGACAATGTAATGCGTGTATTGCTTTCTTTGGCTGATAAACAAACACTTTTAGCAATTACTGACTTAAACACAGACATATAGTATGACAATTGTAGATATGAAAATACCACCGCTTACCAAGCTAACCGAAGACGAACAAATGTTGAAAGAGGCTGCTGCTGATTTTGCAGATTCAATTATTCAGCCGAAAGTTCAGGAAATGGAAGAAGCTGCGAAACTGGATCCTGACTTGATTAAACAGTTTTTTGAAATGGGATTGATGGGAATCGAAATTCCGGAAAAATACCAGGGTGGCGGTGGTACGTTCATGATGAGCATTGTAGCAATTGAGCAGATTTCACGGGTTGATGCATCTGTTGGCGTGTTCATGGATGTTCAGAATACGCTGGTTAATAATGCTTTTCTGCGATGGGCTTCTGATGAATTAAAAGAACGGTTTTTGCCTCAACTGGCCACAGAAAAAGTTGGCGCTTACTGCCTGTCTGAAGCGGGTTCAGGAAGTGATGCATTTGCCCTCAAGTGCTCTGCTGAGGAGGATGGTGATGCTTACGTACTGAACGGAACAAAGCTGTGGATCACCAATGCAAATGAGGCAGATCTCTTTCTTGTATTTGCAACGATTGATCCCGGGGCCGGGTACAAGGGCATTACTGCATTTATAGTCGAACGTGGTATGGATGGTTTTTCAATATCTAAAAAAGAGAATAAACTGGGTATTCGTGCCAGCTCAACATGCGAAATTTTACTCGAGGATGTCCGGGTGCCAAAAGAGAATATTCTGGGTGAAGTAGGCAAAGGCTATAAAGTTGCTATTGAAACCTTAAACGAGGGGCGGATTGGTATCGGCGCCCAGATGATTGGGATTGCGCAGGCATCACTCGATGCAGCACTTTCCTACACCCAGGAGCGGAAACAGTTCGGACAAGCAGTATCTGATTTTCAAGGCGTTCAATTTCAACTGGCAAGAATGGCTACCGAATTGGAAATGGCCCGGCTTCTTGTATATAACGCGGCCCGCTTAAAAGAAAATGATCAGCCCTTCCTGAAAGAAGCCGCCATGGCAAAATATTATGGAGCTGAAGTGGCAGAAAATTTGAGTTCGATGGCGATTGATCTCTACGGTGGTTATGGCTACGTAAAAGAGTATCCGGTGGAAAAGTACTACCGCGATTCAAAAATCGGAAAAATCTACGAGGGTACGTCAAATATGCAGCTGAATACGATTGCGAAGATTTTGCTTAGATAAGTAAGAAAATAAAATGTCTGATGGTTTAATCATAAACTTGCAGGCTTCTGCTGTTTGGCCTGTAGTTTCGCCTATTCAGAAAGGATCTCATTGTACCCTAATGTACTATACGATTCAATTAATCATGTCGCGAAGAGATATTCTCAGGCTTAATTTATCATCCGGATACTCTACCCATAACTGCTTTAAACATATAGAGATAGCGAACTATATGTAGATAATCGGGACGTTTTAAACTATTCTTGAATAATTTGAACTATCATCACGCATTTTTATGTTCACGTGTTACCCCGTGACAAGAGCGTCAACTCGATACAGATTAAAATATATATTTAAACACTATACAGACTACTTTTCTATGGACCAGCAGCTTAAAGAAACATTGCATCAGCTCGCACAAGATGAATCATCAGCTAAAAAACTTGAGGAGTTGTTTAGCGACTTAAAAAATGAAAGAGATCAGGCGCAAACACACTTAGAACTTCTGGAAAATGCTATAAGAAGTGATTATGACTCAATAATTATTACAACTCTCGAACTTGATAAGCCAGGCCCTCAAATCGTATATGCAAATAAAGGATTTGAACGAATGACTGGTTATTCGAGAGAAGAAGTTCTTGGTAAAACGCCGCGTATTCTTCAAGGTGAAAAAACAGATCGTTCAGTCCTTGATAAGCTTAGAAAACGTCTGAAAGAAGGCCAGGCATTTTTTGGGCATACCGTTAACTATAGAAAAGATGGCACAGAATTTATTAACCAGTGGGATATTCACCCACTTACGAATGATGAAGGTGAAATAACGCATTGGGTGTCTTACCAGCACGACATTACAGAAAGAAAACGCTCAGAAAAACGTGTGGTAGATACAAGCATCGAGTTCGACAAACTTGCAGAGGAGTCCAAAAAGACTCTTGTTGACTTAGATGAACAGGGTAATATTGTTACTTCAAACAAGGCTTTCAGAGATCTTGTTGGTTTTGATAATGAAGAGCTCAAAAAGAAAAAAATATGGGAGCTGTTGTCAGATCCACAAGTGGAAGCATTCCGACATAAGTTTGATGTATTTAAGCCAAGTGATTTCGACGATGCAACCTTCAACCTAAAGTTAGTAAACAAAAAGGGCAATGAGATTGAAGTAGAAGCCAAGTCACGTATGCTATCATCTAACGGACAAAATATTGCCCGGATCGCATTCCAAAACAAATCGCTTCAAAGGCGCATAATGAGCATGCTCGCAACGCGGGATAATGATTATGACCGGATGTTCGATAAATCGAAAGACTTCAATTATAAGTTGCTGCCCGTTGGAGATAATGAATACAAGTTCGATTATGTAACGGAAACTTTTTCTGAACTGACAGGTATTGCATCCTCAGAAATCCAAAAAATTGAGCTCAGTGATTTCATTCACAAAGATGATATTTTAAAAGTTTTAGATCACTTTGAAACTGTATTGGAAGGAAAACCAAATACTGAACAGTTTCGTATCAAATCGATCCAGGGCGAGTATATTGAAGTAATTGATTATGCTAAGCCTGACTGGGATGCTGATAAATCAGCTGTAAAAGCGATCAAGGGAGCGACTTCAACTGAAGTGTCTTCTGAGAAAAAAGTGTAAATTTCTATTGTCTTTAGATATTTAAACAAATCAAAACGCCGGCATCGTCCGGCGTTTTTTATTTAAATCCGTAAAGAGATAATATTATTACATCGCAAATTTGACAATCAGAATAATCCCGTCTTTCGGAAAATATTGTCTATTTTAAACGTTAGAATCAGAGTAATTAGTGAATGAGATATGTTATGGATATTCAGGAAAAACAAGATAGGATAATAAAGGAATTTGAAGCTCTCTCTGACTGGCAGGAGCGTTATAAGCACATCATTAAAAAAGGCCAAAAACTTTCACCTCTTGAAGACGAGTTCAAGACAGAAGATAATCTTGTGCGAGGTTGCCAGTCACAAGTATGGCTGGTAACAGATTTTGAAGACGGTAAAGTTAAATTCAGGGCTGACAGTGACGCTGCAATTACGAAAGGGCTTGTTGCTTTGATGGTGAACTTTTATTCTGATGAAGATCCGGATACCATCTTGTCGACAAGTCCTGAATTCATCAGGAAGATTGGCATGCAGGAACATCTGTCCCCAACCCGTTCAAACGGGCTTGCATCCATGATAAAGCAGATGAAAATTTACGCGATGGCATATAAAGCCAAGATGGCAAATCAGAACTGATACAGCTAATTTTCCGCTGATTCACCGTTTTTGCCTGAATGTAGAAGCAAGAGCAAAGGTCTTATTTCAATTTTAGCCCGTTTCAGAGTACCTTCTCCTTATCTAATTATATAGAATTATCCATTACAACCTTAATCAGCTTTTACCTATGAATTTTAAATCCATACAAATAACACCGCTGCTGTTTTTCGTCATTCTCGCTGGAAGTATACTATTAGCCGGCTGTTCGGGTGGCGAAGAAAATGAGACGGCATCTTCTGATAATTCAAATCAAACAGCGCAGACGGTACAGATATTGAAATACAGTGATTTTCAGTGTCCGGCATGTCGAAATTATGTACCCATAGAAGAGCAGCTGAAGAGAGAATTTGGTGACATGGTCCAAATTACATACAAGCATTTCCCCTTAAACGGATTTCAGTACAGCCGGCTGGCAGCGCATTCAGCTGAGGCTGCCCGTGAGCAGGGAAAGTTTCATGAGATGCACGACCTGATTTTTGAAAACCAGGCAGAATGGTCGAGGGGGAACGCCCGTGAACATTTTGAAAGCTATGCCGAACAGTTGGATCTGGACATGGAGCAATTCCGTGAAGATGTAGAATCTGAAGAGATAGCAAACCGCGTTGAAAATGACAGGCAGGAAGGAATCCGGCGCACGGTAACTTCTACCCCTACATTCTTCATTAATGGCAGAAAATTGCAGCAGCTTCCCCAGGATTATGACCAGATGAAATCTATTGTAGAACTTTATATGTATCGGTCCAACTGATATGATCTATGAGTTTTTGAAGAAATCTCCCCAGTTTGATGAATCCGTATTTGTAGCACCAAGTGCGGATATCATCGGGGATGTGACCCTTGGAAGCGACAGTTCGGTGTGGTTTAATTCAACTATCAGGGGTGATGTCAACTATATCCGAATTGGCGACAGAACAAACATTCAGGATAATGCTTCGATTCACGTCATGAATAAAACAGGCCCTACTCATATTGGCAACGATGTGACCATAGGACATAATGCAATGATTCACGGCTGTACAATTAACGACAGGGTACTGATTGGTATTCATGCAACAATCCTGGACGAGGCGGTCATACCATCCGATGTTATTATTGCAGCAGGTGCACTCGTTCCGCCTGGAAAAAAGCTCGAATCAGGATTTTTATATATGGGTTCTCCTGCAAAAAAAGCCAGGAAGCTATCAGATGATGAAATCGTATCTATCAAACAGTCGGCACAGAACTATGTAAAATATCAGCGTGCTTACCGGCAGGTAGATACTTATGATGAAAACCCCTTCTATTCGCCGGAAAGCTGAGATCTTTTAAGCAACTGTACCGTTCAATAAAAGATTTTGTTGAAAGTAATCAGTCCGGAGTTTAAACCACACATTTCGAGAAGTAGCATGGCCGGTATTTATATTCACATCCCTTTTTGTAAACAGGCCTGCAGCTACTGTAACTTCTATTTTCTGACGCGTAAAGAGTTAACCGAACCGTTCGTTGAATCTCTTATTGATGAAATCAGGTTCTACAAAGCTCATCCATTTTCTGATGAAACTATAAAAACAATTTATATAGGGGGCGGTACACCGTCACTTTTATCGATAGCACAGCTCGATAAAATTTTTAAAGCGCTCAGAAGTGTATTCAAAATTGAGCCTGAAGAAATCACGCTGGAGATGAATCCCGACGATGTATCCGTGGATTACCTCAACCGTCTAAAAAATCTGGGAATTGATCGGGCAAGTATGGGAGTTCAGTCATTTGATCCGTCGCTTTTGCTGTTCATGCATCGGGCCCATGATCCTGATGAAGCAGAAGAAGCACTCGAAATGCTTCAAAAAGCAAACTTCCCATCTTTTACAGCAGATTTAATTTATGGAAATCCCGGTCAAAGCCTTGACCAGCTCGACCGTGATATTGACAGGCTTCTAAGTTTTAATCCCCCACATATCTCTGCTTACTCTCTAACAATAGAGAAAGGTACCCGATTGGGGAAACAAGCAGAGCTTGGCCGGCTGGACGTCCCTGATGATGAAGTTGTAGCTTCACACTTTGACCTGGTTGAAAAAAAACTTCTTGAAAGCGGAATCAAGCGTTACGAGATCAGCAATTTTGCAAAGCCCGGAAAAGAAGCTGTTCATAACAGCAATTATTGGCGACACGTCAACTACCTCGGCCTGGGTCCATCAGCTCATTCACTTTTCTGGTCGGATAAAGGTGCTCGTCGCTGGAGCAACAAAAAGGATATTAAGCTATATCTTTCACGGGATTGGGACCATTTAAAAGATGAAGATGAGGAGCTAAACATGCTTGATCTGGCCGAAGAGAGGCTCATGCTTGGTTTGAGGACAGTTTGGGGTGTATCACATGCATCATTAAGAGAGAACTACTCATATGAATTTGGGAGAAAACAGAGAGAGTGGCTCGGTAAAGAACAGGAAGAAGGTTTTATAGAGCTAGATAAAGATGTGGTTCGGCTGACTCAAAAAGGGTTGAAAATAGCAGACCATCTTATTTTGGAGCTGATATCCCGGCACTAAAAAAATTCATATAAATAAATAAGCCCCGCTTCAGTTAAGAAACGGGGCTTGAGTTTAAAAAGCTTTAAATGCTTTTAACTTATCTGCTAAACGTCACGACCTCTGATTGACTCAGAAATTGTGCCACAGATGCATGTCCGTTACGGATAGCTATCTGAGAAGATGTAAACCCATCATTGTTTCTTAATTCAGGGTTGGCGCCATTTTCTTTCAGATCTTTAACAATCGAAAGAATTCCATTCGCAGATGCAATCATAAGGGCAGTTTCGCCATTATCATTGCGGCGGTTTACATCGGGATTGTGTGCCAGTATGATTTCAATCATACGTGGATTTCCGATTTTAGCCGCCAGCATCAGTGGTGAATTACCTGCCTGGTCAACTGTATCAACAGCAGCGCCTTCAGCAAGAAGAACATTTAAGCTTATGAAATCGATGTCATTGACTGCTTCGATGAGATTCTCAGCAACAATAAAATCGTTGTTGTTAGTATTGTCAGCCTGCATCGCTTTCAGCGGTGCAAACGTAGCAATTGAAATTGCTATTATTGTTATAATTATAGACTTCATTATTGTATCTATTTTACTCTTATAAGTTTGCCTGATTATTCTTTTTTATGCCGGGTTTTTTTCAGGATGTTAGGTGTATTTATCCGGCCTCTAAATTCGATGGTTATAACGGAATAAAAATACGGAAGGTTTCAGCTATAAAGTGACCTTTGAGCAACTCATACAAAGTAATTTTATACGACCTGAAGGGGTAAAAAAGTAAATTCTTTTCACTTAAAAGATTAAGTAAAAGTGCCTCAAATCAACAGGTGATTAAAGTATTTACCGCGTTGATACCCGAAATTGCAAAAATTATTTAAGTTTTTGTGCTAAATACATTGATTTTGTTCTAAAAATGATGGGAAAATTCGATTCTGATTATTTGAAGGAATAGAGAACGGGTTTAGGAAGTCTCTGGAAAGATTAAGAAAGTGCCTTTCAAAAGGTGGAATTCTTAGTAATGATCAAAATCTCCACGAGCTTTACGGGCAAAATAATCGCGTGAAGCTTCCATCACTTTCGGCGCCAATAAAATTGATGCTGTCATAGTAGGAATGGCCATTAGGGCAAAGAAACCGTCAATGAGATTTATGACCATGTCAATGGTGGTGATAGCCCCGAAAAAGATAGTGAAGATGTAGAAATAATTATAGTAGTGCTTATTGTGCGCACCGGCCAGGAAATTGAGACATTTAGAGCCGTAATAGCTGTACGTAAACATGGTTGTGATACTGAAAATCAGTACACAAAGTATCAGCAGGTATGCACCGAATACAGGGACTCCCTCGTCAAATGCAACGGCTGTCATCGTTATTCCGTCCACGTCGGAAAGCTGCCATGCGCCGGTCATTAGTATGGCCATAGCAGTCATTGTACAGATTAATAGAGTGTCGATGGCTGGTTCAAGCATGGCGACAAGACCTTCGCGAACCGGCTCTTTAGTTTTGGCTGCCCCGTGAGCCATTGCTTCCATACCAATACCCGCTTCATTGGAAAAAGCACCGCGCCTAATACCGTTTGATATTACAACACCTAATACGCCACCGGCCGCCGCTTCACCCGAAAAAGCATCAGTTATTATTAGCCAAAAATAGTAAGGCAGATCAACGATATTATTAAAGATGATGTACAAAACGGTAAGTACATAAATGACAACCATTAGCGGAACAAGTCGGGACGCCACCAGCCCAATTCTTTTAATACCTCCAAATATTACCATTGAGACGAGTATTACAAGGATAAGTCCAACTATGATATCTGAAAGTCTGAACCCTTCGGCAGTAAGTGCAGTATCTGCAAAATAGATAGTGTTGTACCCCAGCCACCCGTTGTCGGCAAGAATTGTATCGCGGATAATTTGAGTAAGCTGGTTAGACTGAAACATAGGTGTACAGCCGATCAGGCCGGCAAAACTAAAAAAAGCTGCCATTGGCTTCCACTTTTTTCCAAGTCCTTCAACAATATAATACATTGGGCCGCCCTGTAATTTGCCATCGCTATCTTTACCGCGGTAAAGAATGGACAGTGTGCAGGAGAAGAATTTTGTGGCCATACCCACAAGCGCAGTAATCCACATCCAGAATATTGCACCGGGACCGCCTACGCCAATCGCTATTGCCACCCCGCTGATATTTCCCATCCCCACAGTGGCGGCCAGCGCACTGGAAAGTGCCTGGAAGTGGTTAATATCTCCCGGAGCGTCAGGATCGTCGTATTTACCCGTAAGAACCTGTATACCGTGCCGGAAATGGCGATAAGGCATGAACCTGCAATAGAGAAGAAAGAAGATACCGCCACCAACCAGGAGCACAAGAAGCGGTGTTCCCCAGGCATAGTTTGCAAAAGCGACTAAAATTTGTTCGAGAAGTTCCAGGGGTCAGATAGTTTGGTTGCGAGTAAGCAAATAAGAAATTGAATCCATCGGAAGAAAACAAATAACAAATGTAAGAACTACTGTTGTATGGAGCGCATGTAGTGGATGTAATCAATCGGTGGTGGAGGAATATCACCCTGTGCAAGCAACAGGTTTATTTGTGCCCTGTGATGCTGCCCATGAAAAATCAAATGTGTACAAATATCTCTGAATTGGCTTGAGTATGTAGTTTCTTTTGAATTTTGATAGATTAACACTGCATTCAAATCCATATCGTGATCACCAATGAGGTCAATCCATTGTTTATGGATCTTTTTGCCATATTGCTTGATACTTTTTACATCGAACTCTTCCCACAAATTGATATGGGAAATGTCTCTGTCAAGAACCCTTCCATACCAGATACGCTGTGCATTAATAATGTGTGATAAAAAAGCAGCACATGCCGGCCGGTTGCGAAAATCTTTCTTTTCTATCAAGAGGTCTGTTATTTTTCTTGTGCACCAAAGATCAAAAATAAAGAGTCTCTGAAGTGATTGTCGGTCGTCCATTATTTATATAGTAAGATTGAAATATTGAGAGATTCCGCTCAAAATAAACTGGACACTGATAGCCAGTACAATGAAACCCATCAGTCGGGTCATAACATTCAGCCCCGTGTAACCAATATATTTCTTTGAGATAGGTGCGAGACGCAAAAGACTGTAAGAAATTATTACAACTAAAAAGATTGAGAATCCGTGTATGAGATACTCAACAGGGCTGGTTGCCTGGGATGCGAAACCAATCACAACTGCAAGGCTGCCAGGGCCGGATAGTATGGGAAGTGCCAAAGGACTGAAAGACACATCTTCTTTCTCCATCGCTGCCGCGGTGCCTTCTTCAGTAAGTTTTTTGCCAGGGTCAGCCGGATTGAGCATGGCATAACCGGATCGCATAATGATTAGTCCGCCTGCAATTCGTACACCCGGAAGGCTAATTCCAAAAAAACTGAGCACGTATGTACCTATTAAAAGAAACACGATTAGCAAAGCAAACATATAAATGGACGCTTTCTTCGCGGTTCGAATCCTCTCCTCATCTGAATCCCTATTGGTGAGTGAAAGAAATACAGGGATTGCAGCCAGGGGGTTCGCAACAGAAAACAGTGATGTGAAACTTGCCAGTAAAAGTGTGAAAGCTCCGAATAAAAAAGAACTCTCTTCAGCAAGAGTGGGGTTGGAAAATAATTCTATCATAGCCTCAAAGATAGAGAGGATTTAAAGACTTTTAAATGCCCAATATCGGAACAGTAAAATTTGTATTTTTGAGATCTAAAATGAATTGGCGTCACGCAGGTTTACCTGATGTGTACGCAGTGTACTTATGAGTATCAAAGAACTTTATGAATACAGATCAAATAAAGAAAGATGTGCGCAACATTCTAAATTCTGCCAAAGAGCGGGATGAAAAGCTTCAAGAAATTGCTGAGCTGCTGAATAATAATGTTGCTGAGTTTAACTGGACAGGTTTTTACATTTCATCTGAAACAGAAGAGCGAATGCTTGAACTCGGGCCATTTGTGGGTGAGACCACTGATCACACAAGAATTCCTTATGGCACCGGCATATGTGGCCAGGCAGCGGAAACGCTTGATACATTTGTCGTGCAGGATGTGTCGGAAGCAGATAATTATCTTGCCTGCAGTATGGATGTGAAATCAGAGCTCGTGGTTCCTATTATGAAAGATGGAGAATTTGTAGCTGAACTGGATATTGATTCCCATACAAAAAATGCTATTACAGACGAACACCAACTCCTTTGTGAATGGATTTGCAAAGAGCTTGAGACAGTTTTTTAAGGCTCCCGGAACAAGAGCTGAGATTTAACATAACTGTCAACAATTTAGGCACTTTTCTTACATGAACAATCAACAGTTGAGTATCCCGGAAGAACATTTTAAGCTTTTTCGAGCCATCGGAAAAGTTGGGGACACTCTCGATCAACCAGTATATGTAGTCGGCGGATATGTGCGTGATTATTATCTTGATCGACTCGATCCCGATGGAATTTCTGATATCGACTTTGTGACCGTAGGGTCGGGCATTGGACTTGCACAAAAAGTGGCAAAAGAACTGGGAACCAAAAACCTTTCAGTTTTTAAACGGTTCGGGACAGCTCATGTGAAATTTAATGACCTGGATCTTGAATTTGTGGGTGCCAGAAAAGAGAGCTATAGAAAAGATTCCAGAAAGCCAACTGTAGACAACGGCACGCTTAAAGACGACCAGCTACGCAGAGATTTGACGATAAATGCACTATCCTGGAGTTTAAATGAGGATTCTTTTGGTGTTCTGCATGATCCCTTTCATGGAATTAAAGATCTTAAAGATCAACGAATCCGAACGCCTATTGATCCGAAAAAAACGTTTGAGGATGATCCGCTGCGTATGATGCGTGCTGTTCGTTTTGCGACCCAGCTAAAGTTTGAGATAGATCCTGATACATTTCAGGCTATTCAAAAAAAGGCACACAGACTTTCGATCATTTCCAAAGAACGCATCACAGAAGAACTGAATAAAATTGTGATGTGCCCTACACCGTCCGACGGATTCGAGATGCTCTTGAAGACAGGTTTACTCAACCAGTTTTTTCCAGAAATGGTGAACTTGCAGGGAGTGGATGTGCGAAACGGGCAGAAGCATAAAGACAACTTCTGGCACACACTCGAAGTGCTTGATAATGTCTCAGAAATGAGCGACGACCTCTGGTTAAGGTGGGCAGCCATTATGCACGATATTGCCAAACCTCCAACGAAAAGATTTTCAAAGTCATCCGGGTGGACGTTCCACGGGCACGATGCCCTTGGCGCTAAATGGACACCAAAAATTTTCAGACGGCTGGGACTTCCGCTTGATGACCGAATGAAGTATGTAAAAAAACTGGTTCGACTTCATTTAAGGCCGATTGCTCTCGTGTCTGATGAAGTGTCGGACAGTGCCGTTCGCAGGCTCATTTACGAAGCAGGTGATGATATCGAGGACTTGATGAAACTTTGCAGGGCAGATATTACCAGTAAAAATGAGTGGCGTGTTAAAAAATACCGCAACAACTTCGATCGTGTTGAGGAGAAAATCGAAGCGGTGGAAGAGAAAGACAAAATGCGAAATTGGAAGAATCCGATTAGTGGCGATGAAATTATTAAGGTTTTTGATGTGAAACCCGGGCCGATTGTCGGGAAAGTTAAAGATGACATCAAGGAAGCCATTTTTGAGGGCGATATATCGAATACTTATGAAGATGCTTATGATTACATGCTGGCGCTTAAAAAGAAATATTCAGCCGATTCAGAATCAGGCAGTCAAAAATAAAAATCAGTTAACCTATGGATTCTTTTACAATTATCGGGCTTGCAGCGGGGTTTTGCACTACAGTCGCTTTCCTTCCACAAGCTGTTAAAACATGGCGTACAAAGTCAGCGAAAGACCTGTCTCTCGGGATGTATCTTATTTTTTGCACGGGGGTAGCACTCTGGCTCACATATGGGATACTAATTTCCGATCTGCCAATTATTCTTACAAATGTGGTTACTCTGATACTCGCACTTAGTATTCTCTACTTTAAACTGACGTTCAAGGATTAATTCTTAGAGCTGCCATGAAGAAAAAACTCTGGATTGCAAATTCATACGCTAAGATCAACCTGGGCCTGCATGTGTTAGAGCGTCTTCCGACAGGATATCATCGCATTGAGACGGGATTTGCGTTTATTGAATGGAGTGATCGTTTTGAGGTACAGACGGCCGAGGCATTCGACCTGGTGATGGAAGACAGCGATATTCCGGTGGATGGATCCAATCTCATCACGCTGGCGTATGATGCTTTTGACACTTATGTGGGGCTGAAAAAGCAGTATCGGTTTGCTGTGAAAAAACAGATTCCCGCAGGAGCCGGACTCGGAGGCGGGAGCAGCAATGCAGCTCTTACATTCAGAATGCTGAATAAAATGGAGGATGCGGGCCTGTCGGATAGTGACATTGTAGACTTGTGTCGCGATCTTGGCGCTGATATTCCTTTTTTCGTCCATGGAAAACCGGGAGTTGGAACGGGTATAGGACAGGAAATTGAGCATTTAGACATACAGCCGGACGCATGGATTGTTGCAATTTATCCGGGTTTTGAAAGTTCGACCGCCGAAGCCTATAAAAATTGTGAACCTAACCCGGATCCTGATTTTTCAATAAAAGGGGTGCTGACCGAAGAGCCGATCGAAGAGTGGCAGTTTTTGCTTCAGAATAACCTCGAGCCTGCTGTGATTCCAAGGCACGAGATGGTCGGAAACATAAAAGACCAGCTGATCGATTTTGGAGCTGAATATGCTGCAATGAGTGGCAGCGGTTCCACGGTTTTTGGTATATTTGAGCAGGATTTTGTTGCTATTAACGCGTACGAGTCGTTTCATAAACTCGGTTTTTCTGCAAATCTTACGCGACCGAAATTTAAACCCGATTACGGAATTTATATAAAAGATTAGATCACTTTTATCAATTGTTTGTAAACAGAAAACTGCTTTTGAATCGGCAGTTGCTTGAATAGATTGTGAATAGAAATTTTATCTTCTGAATAAAAACAGGCATTTTGGATTAATTTTATAAAAATATCTCCCAATTATATGGCTAATAAGAAAACAAGTGAAGTAAGAAGTGGAATGGATGTTGACTCCTTCCGTGAAGATATTAAGCAGCATTTGAAGTATACACTTGCAAAAGATGAGTACTCCTCAACTGAGTGGGATAACTATCGCAGTGTAGTTTTAAGCGTAATGGACCGGCTACATGACAGATGGATTGAAACCCAGCAGAGTTACTACAAAGAAGACAGAAAACGGGTGTATTATTTGTCTATGGAGTACCTGATCGGCCGCCTGATGGATAATATGCTTGTTAATCTTGGCGTACAGGATATTGCAGCAGAGGCAATGGAAGACATTGGGCTCGACTATGATAAGGTCCGAAGCGCTGAATGGGATGCGGGTCTCGGTAACGGGGGCCTGGGAAGGCTTGCCGCATGCTTTTTGGATTCCATGGCAACGCTTGGAATTCCTGCAATCGGTTATGGAATACGGTATGATTACGGAATTTTCTATCAGTCTATCGAGAATGGGTACCAGGTAGAAAAGCCTGATTTATGGCTTCAATATGGAAACCCATGGGATATTGTTCGCCCAAAAATTCAGTATTCGGTTCCTTTCTATGGAAACTCCGTTGCCTATCATGATGATGATGGCCATGTAAGATTCAAGCTCGAGGATGCTCACAATGTAAGAGCTGTTGCATACGATACACCGATACCAGGCTATAAGAATAACGTAGTAAACAATCTTCGGCTCTGGAAGGCAGGATCATCATCAGCAATCGATCTGAAGAGTTTTAACCAGGGACAATATATCGATGCAGTTCGAGACACACAGCTGAACGAAAATATATCCCGTGTGCTGTATCCGAATGATAAGATGTTTGTTGGAATGGAGCTCCGCCTTAAGCAAGAGTTCTTCCTGGTAGCAGCATCCATGCAGGATATTCTGAGACGATTCAAAAAGGTTGAAGATGACTGGACCAAACTGCCGGAAAGGGTAGCTATTCAATGTAATGATACGCACCCAAATCTTGCTATCCCTGAACTCATGAGGGTTCTTGTGGATGAGGAAGGATTGGAGTGGGATAAAGCATGGGAAATTACTGAAAAAACCATGGCTTACACCAATCATACGCTTATGCCTGAGGCTCTTGAAAAATGGCCGGTATCACTGATGCGTAATCTTTTGCCAAGGCATCTGCAGATTATTTATGAAATTAATCGTCGATTTCTCCAGAAAATTCAGGCTGATGTCGGTGATGACCGAGGCAAAATCAGCCGTCTCTCTATTATTGGTGAAGGCGAAGATCCTGTGGTCCATATGGCATCCCTTGGAATTGTTGGGTCGCATAAGATCAATGGTGTGGCAGAACTACATAGTGATCTTATCAAAAAGACGTTGTTCCGCGATTTTTATGAGATCTTCCCCGACAAATTTACCAATAAAACGAACGGCATTACGCCCCGGCGCTGGCTTCGTCAGTGTAACAGGGCTCTTGCTGATCTCATTACCTCTAAAATTGGAGAGGATTGGGTTACAGATCTTGATCAGCTCAAAAAGCTTGAAGAATTTGTGGATGACTCAGATTTCATGAAGAAGTTTGCAGACGTGAAGCAGGTCAATAAGCAGAACATGGCGGATTATATTGAAGAGAAGCGTGGGATTAAGGTGAATACCAAGTCAATGTTTGATATTCAGATCAAACGAATCCATGAGTATAAGCGTCAATTAATGCTTACGCTTTATGCCATCACCCAGTATAATAGAATTAAGGAAAATCCGGATGGCGATTTTGTGCCCCGTACAATTCTCGTTGCCGGGAAAGCTGCACCCGGTTATACGATGGCTAAACTCTTCATTAAATTGATGAACGATGTAGGGGAAAAAATTAATAATGACCCTGATGTGGGTGATAAGCTTAAGTTTTTATTTTTAGAAAACTACAGCGTTACACTGGCTGAGAAAATGATTCCGTCAGCAAACCTGTCTGAGCAGATATCAACAGCAGGTAAAGAGGCATCCGGAACAGGCAACATGAAGTTTGCACTTAACGGTGCTCTTACGATTGGAACCCTCGACGGTGCGAATGTTGAGATCAAGGAAGAAGTGGGCGATGAAAATATTTTCATTTTCGGAAATACGGTAGATGACGTGGATCACCTGAGACGTGAAGGATACAATCCGTGGGATTATTACAACGCAAATCCGGAGCTCAAAAAAGCACTCGATCAGATCCGTGACGGCTTCTTCAATGATGATAAAGAATTGTTTGATCCGATTATTGATTCGCTGCTTCATAAAGGAGATTACTACCTTATTCTGGCTGACTACGAATCGTACGTCAACAAGCAGGGTGAAGTGGATGAGCTTTACAAAGATCAGGGTGAGTGGAACCGAAAAGCGTTGCTGAATACTGCACGTGTTGGCAAGTTTTCATCAGATCGCACTATTCGTGATTATGCTGATGAAATCTGGAAGGTGAAAATAGAAAAGTAGCTTCAAAATTGAGGCGGTGGTTGTCTGATAAATACATCCTGTTCAGAACAGGATGTCATTTCATTTTGTGTGTCTGCTTTGATTCACAAACAGATCATATCAATCATTTATATATCAGCCCGATATTCCTTATTTTTGTAAGCTATTAAGAAGCGGATGCCGGGGGCCGTGTGACGGAAACCGGTTGTGATAAACGTACTAATCAAAAAGATACTGACTTAACATGGCTAAAGAATTTGATGTTTGTGTAATTGGAACCGGCCCTGGCGGGTACGTCGCTGCTATTCGGGCGGCTCAGCTTGGATTTAAAACAGCTGTTGTTGAAAAAAGATTTTTAGGTGGTGTTTGCCTTAATATCGGATGTATTCCGACCAAGGCACTCTTGCGATCGGCAGAAGTATTCGAATCTATCGCACATGCTTCCGATTACGGTATTGACGTAAAAGACTATACCGCAAATTTTGAGGGTATGGTAAAACGCAGCCGTAACGTTGCAGATAAGATGAGCAAAGGAGTAAAGTTTCTGATGAAAGCCAACGACATTGAGGTCCTTAATGGAACCGGCGTGTTTAAGTCAGAGAAGGAGCTGGCAGTTCAGGACGATGAAGGAAAAGAAAAAGAGACGGTTAAGGCAAAGCACTTTATTATTGCTACAGGTGCACGGCCGCGTCAGCTTCCTAACCTGGAAATTGATGGCAAAATGATTATTGACTCCGAAAAAGCCATGCAGCTTGAAAAGCAGCCCAAGAAGCTGGTAATCGTGGGTGGCGGTGCTATCGGGGTTGAGTTTGCTTATTTCTATAACTCTATAGGAACTGAAGTAACGCTGGTAGAGCTTCAGAAAACACTGGTGCCTGTCGAAGATGCTGACGTCGGAAAAGAGCTCGGCAAAATTTACAAGAAGAAAGGCGTCAATGTCATGACCGACAGCTCAGTTGAGAAGGTTGAGAAGAAAGGCAAGGGCGTAAAAGTGACGATTAAGACCAGCAAAGGCTCTGAAGAAGTTGAGGCTGATATGGTTCTCTCAGCTGTCGGTGTTGTCGGAAATGTTGAAAACATCGGCCTGGAAAAAGCAGGTGTTGAAACCAAGAAAGGCGATATCGTCGTTGATAAATCAACATACAAAACATCTGCTGACAATATATATGCGATCGGTGATGTGATTGGCGCTCCCTGGCTTGCTCATAAAGCATCCCATGAAGCAACTGTTCTTGCTGAGCAGCTGGCCGGAGAAAATCCGCACCCCGTAAGATACGATAACATCCCCGGATGTACTTACTGTGAGCCACAAGTTGCCTCTGTTGGAATGACTGAGAAACAAGCTAAAGACGAAGGCTATGATATCATGGTTGGGAAGTTTCCGTTTTCAGCAAGTGGTAAAGCTGCCGGCCTGGGTCATGAAGAAGGGTTTGTAAAAGTCGTTTTTGACAAAAAGTACGGTGAATGGCTGGGTTGTCACATGATCGGATCTCACGTTACTGAACTGATAGCAGAAGCTGTTGTGGCCCGTGATCTGGAAACAACCGGACATGAGATTATCAGTGCCGTGCATCCTCACCCAACCATGAGTGAGGCCGTGATGGAAGCCGTTGCTGAAGCTTATGGCGAAGGTGTTCATCTGGGGTCAAAACCAAAGAAAAAATAAGCTGCAGCAACACGCAATCGTGTTGATATAGTTAAAAGAGAAAAAAGGCCGGAACTTTTCCGGCCTTTTTTATTGCCGTTAGCCGAATTGTCGCCCATCGTCATCAGAAGATTTACTTGCGCAGTTTCCGGTTACTCATTTATGCTGGAGTACATAAATAATTCACATCTTTTGTGTAGGTTATAAACAGATAAAAAGGTCTTTTATACCGAATAAATAAGAGTCTATTAAGATGGGAGGATTGAGATGAAAGAGAAAAGAAAATACGGGAAGTTCAGAACCGATCGAAATCCTAAAGTTGACCTCCGCAAATACTATACTATCTTCTTTGAAATAGGGCTGATTATTACCCTCATGGTTTTAATTGGGTTGACCAGGATTAATTTTGGGCCATCCGAAGAGCAGGATATAGTTTTGCAAACACAGGATGTGGTTGAAATGGAGGAGATCATTCAAACCGAGCAAAAAGAAATGGTTCCACCGCCGCCACGTCCGCCGGTACCGGTTGCGGTTCCTAATGATATGATTATTGAAGAAGTGGATATCTCAATAAATGCTGAACTTGATTTGTCTGATGCAGGATATTTACCACCACCTCCGAAGAAGCAACAAACAACTAAAGAGGAGCCTGAGGAAGATTTCTTTGTTGCAGTTGAGCAGATGCCCGAATTAAAAGGTGGCTTGCAAAGCATTCAGGAGAGAATCAAATATCCGGAGATGGCCAGGAAGGCTAACATACAGGGAAGGGTATATGTGCAGTTTATCGTAAACGAAGAGGGGGAAGTTGAAAACCCGGTGGTTTTAAGAGGTATCGGAGGCGGTTGTGATGAAGAAGCCCTTCGTGTCATTAAAGACGCAAAATTTACTCCGGGCCTTCAAAGAGGCAGACCGGTGCGAGTTAAATATTCACTTCCAATAATTTTCATGCTCCGGTAGTATTCGGTTGAAAAGTAACAAAGACAAGCCCCATTTACTTGGCAGGTAAATGGGGTTTCTATTTTATTTCGTTATCTTTCGGCATGGATAACAGACTAAGACTATTTGATATAGGCCGAATGCCGTATCGGCAGGCCTGGGATCTTCAGCGGAAAGTTCAAAAGAGACTTATCGACCAAAAGCTCGCGGTAAGAGATGACCCAAAACTTAAAAAAGAGATACCTGACTCTTTAATTTTTGTGGAGCACCCACACGTCTATACATTGGGGAAAAGTGGTGATGCAGCTAATCTGTTAAAGGGAGTTGCTGAGCTAAAAAAAATTGATGCCGAATTTATAGAGAACGACAGAGGTGGTGATATTACCTATCACGGTCCGGGGCAAATAGTAGGCTATCCTATTCTGGATCTCGATCGTTATTTTACCGACGTACACAAATACCTGCGATTTCTTGAAGAAGTTATTATAAAAACGTGCGCTGACTACGGTATTCAGGCCGGACGTATAGAAGGGTTAACCGGGGTTTGGGTCGGCGAAGAGAAAATTTGTGCAATGGGTATCAGGTGCTCAAGGTGGGTTACCATGCATGGATTCGCCTTTAACGTTAACACTGATCTAAGCTATTTTGATCATATCGTGCCATGTGGCATAAGTGATAAAAATGTGACAGGTCTAAATAAAATTCTCGGAAGAACTGTAGACCTTAAAGAGGTGAAATCAAGAATATCCCATCATTTTTCAGAACAGTTCAGCGCTAAATTATCGGAGTTATCAGGGAAAGAATCGCTGCTGGATGAACTGAGTGAATCAAATCCCACTCTTAAAGAGACATAGACGCTGAATTTACAATCAACAAACAAGCTATTTTATTATTGCAGGGTAAACTATAATCCTGAAATTGACGTTTTAAAACTGCATGGCTTAGCTGAGCAATCCTAATACAACAGGTTAACACATTTGCAAAATTCACAGTATCTTCAGGAAGAGATTGTAGTATCAGATTCATTTATAAAAAGGCGGCTTAATGATTAAAGAACTGAACGTATTAGAAAATTCTACGCCAGCAGAACGGCGACCGGACTGGTTACGGGTAAAGCTCCCATCAGGTGAAAAATTCAAAGAAGTTTCCGACACCATCCGCAAGAACAATTTGAATACAGTTTGTTCCGAAGCGAGATGCCCGAATATGGGTGAATGCTGGGGTGCAGGCACAGCGACGTTCATGATTCTTGGTGATGTTTGCACCCGATCATGTGCTTTTTGTGCCATAAAAACAGGCCGCCCTGTTCAGGGGCTGGACTGGGATGAGCCTCGTCGGGTTGCAGATGCAGCATCTAAAATGAAATTAAAGCACGTGGTGCTAACCTCCGTTAACAGAGACGAACGGAAAGATGGCGGTGCTCCGATTTTTGCTGAGTGCCACAAAGTTCTTCGCGAAACAATAGAGGATGTTACAATTGAATCTCTCATTCCTGATTTTCGCGGTGCCTGGGATGATGCCCTTCAAACGGTAATCGATACTCCTCCGGATGTATTGAGTCACAACCTTGAGACTGTACCGAGGCTTTACCGCTCAGTACGGCCACAGGCTAAATATGAGCGTTCCCTTGAACTGCTGAAGCGATGCAAGGCTCAGGGACTCAGAACCAAGACAGGAATCATGGTAGGCCTTGGAGAAACACGCGAGGAAGTCATAGAGCTTATGCAGGACTGTGTAGACCATGATGTGGATGTGCTTACAATTGGTCAGTACATGCAGCCGACAAAAATGCATCATCCTGTTGTTGAATGGGTTCACCCTGATCAATTTGCAGAATATAAGGAGATTGGTGAAAATCTTGGCCTCGAACATGTTGAGAGCGGGCCACTCGTCAGATCATCATACCACGCTGAAAGACACGTATAAAAAAGTTATCTCTCGATTCATTACGCAATTTGTTATTATTGGGTGTGAATGAATTATAACTCATTTGGTAACGCCCCTGATGCTCTCATTAATTACTGTAATTGCTATTTGCTACCTTATCGGCGCCATACCCAGCTCACTATGGTATGGAAAAGTTGTACATAACGTAGATATCAGAGAACACGGCAGCGGTAATGCCGGAGCCACAAACACATTCAGAATCCTGGGATGGAAAGCAGGTTCTCTTGTCTTGATTTTCGATTTTGGCAAAGGATTATTCTGTACCCTCATCGTTAGCCAGCTTGCCTATGAGATCGGAAGCGGCCCCGTCTCTTTCTATGAGAATTGGGACGTAGAGCCCATGGTATTGATTTTATGTGGACTCGCGGCTGTATTTGGTCATATGTTTCCCGTTTACGCAAATTTTAGCGGCGGGAAAGGAGCGGCAACTGCTTGTGGTATGCTATATGGCATTGAGCCAATATCTATATCAATTACGCTTGCCATTTTTCTCATTGTCATGTTTTCCACTCATTATGTATCTCTTGCGTCAATAACCGGTGCGTTTACTTATCCTATTTCTCAACTCATCCTCCGATATGGCTTCGGATGGGACATTGACGGCAGTATTATGATTTTCAGTTCGGTCATAGCCATAGGCATCATCGTAAAGCATAAAGGCAATATCAAGCGATTGATCGAAGGTAACGAAAACAGAATCGAATCATTCAAACCGTCTGAAGGACGTTTAAATCAGAAAGCAGAATCTTGAATAAAGTAAGCATTATTGGTGCCGGCAGTTTTGGAACAGCCCTATCGGTTGTTTTAGGTCATGGTGGCTTTAAGGTAAAGATGTGGGCACGTGAAAAAAGCGTTGTTGAGAAAATCAATTCTGATCGAAGAAACCCCGATTATATTACAGACGTTGAACTTCCTGACTCAGTCAGCGCTACTGAATCACTGGAAGAATGTCTCGAGTCGGCAGAGATTGTTCTATTTGCAACACCCACACATGCTCTCCGAAGCGTAGCGTTGAATGTGAAGCCTTTTCTGACGGGTAAAGAAATTATAGTGACTGTATCAAAAGGTATCGAGAAAGATACTTTTATGACCCCGACGCAAATTTTAGTGTCAGTGTTAGACGGTGTGGTTCTTGAAGATCAAATTGGCGTTCTAAGCGGGCCCAGTCACGCAGAAGAGGTAAGTAAGTTTAAACCTACCACTGTAGTCGCAGCGGCCTACTCAAAGCGTGTAGCCCGGATCATTCAGGAAGCATTCATGACGCCCATGTTCAGGGTATATCTGAACCAGGATATCATTGGTGTTGAAATTGGGGCGGCTCTGAAAAATATTATGGCTATTGCGGCTGGTATTGCTGATGGTGCCGAGATGGGCGATAACGCTATTGCCGCCTTGATTACCCGTGGCCTTCATGAAATGAAGCGAATGGGTTTGGCCATGGGAGCCTCACAAGATACATTTGCCGGGCTCACCGGACTGGGGGACCTGATTGTAACCTGTACGAGCGAGCACAGCCGGAATCGGTATGTTGGCTATAATATCGGGAAAGGCAAAAAGCTCGACGAAATAATCACAGGAATGAACATGGTGGCAGAGGGTGTTAAAACAACAGACTCAGTGAATCAGTGGGCAGAAAAGCAAAATATTGAAATGCCGATAACAAATGCAGTACACAAAGTTTTATTTGAAAATATGGATCCTGCTGACGCACTAATTGAGCTAATGACACGTAATCCTAAAGAAGAGAAGATGATTTAGCGGTCTCAAACGGGTTTTAAACCTGAGAAGGGATTCCTGTAGAAATTTAAACAGACGGTAAAATGAAGCTCCCTAACGGCGAAATTGTAATCTCCGATATGAGTGCCGGGGATTTAAGGAATTTGATACAAACCGGCGAAAGTACTCATCTTGAATTTAAACGTACGATACCTACTGCAAAGAAAATTGCCCGTGAAATAGCTGCTTTTGCTAATACAAGCGGCGGCACTATTCTCATTGGAGTAGATGATAACGGAACCGTACCGGGTATCCGTGAATATTTTGAAGAGGAGTTCCTTCTGTTTCAGGCTGCATATGATCATTGTGTGCCGGAAGTAAACATCAAAATTGAGCTTGTTCATTTCGGGCCGGTAGATGTTATGGTTGTTCGGGTACCGGAATCAGAAAACAAACCAATCTATAACAAGAGCAAAAAAAAGCGCCGTGTATATGTGCGCAGAGAAGATGCCAGTATGCTGGCAAGCGATGAGCTTACGGAAATTCTTAAACAGCAGTATTCACCGAACGGTGTCACATTTGAATATGGTAAAAATGAGCAGATGTTGTTTCGCTATTTGAATGAATATGGTGAAATAACAGTGAAAAACTTCGCGAATCTGATTAATCAAACAAGTTACAGAGCGTCAAAAATTTTGATTAACTTGGTGAGTGCAGGTGTATTGAGTCTGTTTACAAAGAATGATATTGACTTCTACACTTTTTCAAACAGAACTAAATCTTGATTTCATAGTATGGCAGTTAAAGAAGAAAATCTGGATGATGTCATCTCATCTTTAATAGATGACGATGCTGATAATGGAGAGGAATCTTCAGGGCTTCCCGGTTTTCCGGAAGTATCGGGTGAAGTAGACGAGGATCCGATTAATTTGACGGAACGGGCTGCAACGCAGATTCGAAAGATTAAAGAGGATGAAAATCTTGACTCAGAGCTTTATCTGCGGGTCGCAGTTGAGGGCGGAGGTTGTTCCGGCCTGAGCTATAAGCTGGGATTCGACATTAAAACAGAAGAGGACAATGTTTATAAAAGTCAGGACATGGAAGTAATTGTCAATCCAAAGCATATCATTTACCTGAACGGTATTATCATCGACTACCCTGATGGCCTTGATGCACGCGGGTTTACTTTCGAAAATCCCAATGCAAGTGAAGCCTGTGGTTGCGGTTCGTCATTTGCAGTGTAGGACTCTTTTTTGCAGACTACATTAGTAGCGGGGAAAAATTACCGGAAGTGTTTTTTTAAAAACGAGGGCTTCTGAATCTGAGAGTTAACCATATTCATTTATCATTTCTCAGATTATGTTTGCCTGAATCTGACTCTGCCCTCGAAAATTTATCCGTAATTATTCGAACCCCACGCTTAAACGTCAGATAGTGCCACACCCACTCTGCAAATACACGGAATCTGTTCCTGAATCCAATCAAAAAGAAGATGTGTATAAGAGACCACAGCAGCCAGGCAGCGACACCGCTGAATTTAAAGCCTTTTATATCGGCGACGGCTTTGGCGCGTCCAATTGTAGCCATTGACCCTTTATCAGTGTAGCTGAACGGCTTTGTTTTCTCACCCGCAACCATATCCTTAATTTTTCTCCCCACATATTTTCCCTGCTGAAGTGCAACGGGGGCCAGTGCAGGCAGCGGTTCTCCATCTGAATCTTTTAAGTGGGCCGCATCACCTATCACAAATACGTTTGGATTACCTTTTACAGACAAATCATCTTCGACGAAAACCCGTCCTGTTTTGTCCTGTTCGACAGAAAGAGAATCTAAAACAGGTGAGGATGTCACCCCGGCAGCCCAGATGATATTTGGTGTATTAATGACCTTGTCACCTGCGGTTACACTGTCACTTTTCACATCTGTTACAGGCTGGTTCAGAATTACGGTTACGCCCATTCCTTCAAGATCCTGCTGTGCTTTTTTCGAGAGCGAATCGGGATATCCCAGTAATACCTTGGGGCCGGCTTCAATTAGGTAAACTTTAGTTTTATCCGGGTCGATGTTCTCATAGTCGCGCATCATGTTTCGCTTGGCTATTTCAGCAATAGCACCGGCCATTTCCACCCCCGTGGGGCCCGCGCCAATAACTGCATAGGTCAGGTACGGCTCTTTATCTTCATCAGAGTTGAGCTGATCTGCAATTTCAAGTGAATATAGTATTCGTTCCCGGATAGCGGTTGCATCGTCTATACTCTTTAGGCCGGGGGCATGCTCCTCCCACTCATTATTTCCGAAATAGTTATACTGTGATCCGGTGGCAACAACAAGATAGTCGTAATGAAGGGGAGAGCGGCCTTTAAACCGTAACAATTTCTCTTCCTTATCGATTGCTTCAACCTCACCAAGCACCGTTCTAATATTATCTTTTGAACTGAATATCGAACGAATGGGAACTGCGACATCACCGGGAGACAGAGCTGCCGTCGCTACCTGGTAAAGAAGTGGCTGAAACAGATGATGATTTCTCTTGTCAACGATTGTAACATCAAGACCGGTGGCCTTCAGGCTTTTTGCCACTGAAATACCACCGAAGCCTCCACCTATAATAACTACTTTTGCAGGTGAGTCCATTTAATTGAGTTTGGCTTTTGCAGATTCAGCCAGCTCGTGAATTTCCTTCTTGGGGATGGTTAGGCTATTACCACAATAATGGCAAACCACTTCCTGGCTCTCTCCCTCCATATCTTTAAGGTCTTCATAGCTCAGCATGGAAAGTGCATTTTTGAAACGCTTAGGCGAACATCTGCAAAAGAAATCAACCGGCTGACGATCCAGCTCTTTTACGTTATAAGGTGCTGATGCGCTTTTCATAATGTCGTCGATGTAGTGGCCCTCGTCAAGTAAATCTGCTACGGGCGGGAGCTCTTTTAGAGTATTCTGAAGTGTCGCCATTACGTCGTCCTCAGCGTCGGGTAAACGCTGAATCAAAACGCCTCCTGCTTGTTTTACGCTTCCGTCATCATTGAGTGACACATCCAGCAGGATACCGGAAAGCACCTGTTCTGACTGTGCCATAAAGTGGGCTATATCTGAATTGATATCGCTGTTGACGAGCTGGATTGTACTTGTCTTAGGCTCTGCCTCATTGTAGAGTGTTTTGGAGACTGTGAGCAGTCCGATACCAAGACCGTCACTGATGTCTGTATCAGGTTGAGAATAGTCCAGCTCGGCCTGAGGATTTCGTACATAACCGCGAACCTCTCCCACTCGGTTCGCTTCTGCAGCGATCATGCCTACCGGTCCATTGCCGTCAAATCTAAGCTTGATTCGTTCTTCACCTTTAAGTTCAGATGCCAGCAACATGGCGGATGTTAGTGCTTTGCCTAAGAGAACTGTATTCAGCAGAGAGAGCGAATGATTATCTTTTGCGGTTTGAACAACATCGGTTGTTTTCACAACTGATATTTTAAATGCACCATCTACGTGAATGCCTTTTACGAGACGATCTTTGAATTGAAACTCTTTTTTAAGTGACATTTTCTGATAAAATAAAGTGTAATAATCTTTAATTGCTGTCGGGTTATTAACAAAAATATTGTCTGATAGCTTCCAATATTACGGATAAATTTTTATAACGTGATTAGCAGTTTGAATCAAAGGGATAGGAGAGATATAGATAACCAGTAGTATCAGGGTGCGTATGGTGTAGAGTAATCAGGCCCGAAAAGATCTTAATCAAGAACGAAGCGGAAGGTAATAGTTCCCCACTGAGGCTCTTGTGGAACTCCCTGTGGCAAACGTGAAAATCGCCAGCTTCTGAGGGTTCTCATGACTTCACGCTCCAGTTCCGGGTTCATTTTTCGAAGAGGGAATACGCGCCCAAGCGATCCATTTGGCATCACTTCAAATCGAATGGTAATAGTCGCTTCTACATTAGTAGGGTTCGAGGGCAGTGGCTGTACCTGAGGAGTCCTGTCGAGGTCACCTTCCCATTGCAATTGATAGGGTGATGATGACTCTTCTGTGATACCTGTTCCCTGGTCTACGTTTACATCTCCCTCAACGCCGCGTTCATCACCGCTTTCCGCAACGCCCTCCTGAACCTCTTCAGCTTCTTCAGTTTGAGGCGGCACTTCGGTCTCTTCAACTTCTTCTGAATCATCAGGTGTCTGGGGATCGATTATGTCGGTATCCGGGGTTTCAATCACCTCTTCATCCTGTATCTCTTCAGTTTGTTCGGACAGGTCTACAGGCTTTGTTGCTTCTTCTTCGGGCTGCTGCGGGGTTTCTGTTGGCTGTGTAATTTCCGGCTCAGGGTCGTCAGGCTGCTCTTCTGGTGGATTTGGCCGTGTAGCTACCTCTTCTTCCTGTTGGTCTGCCTGCTGAGCAGCTGTACCGCTTTGAAATTCGCCCAGCGTAACTTCCATATAAGCGGGCCGGTTCTCCACATCAAAATTGATATGATAAATGATGGCAAAAATAAGGAGTATAAGATGCAGTCCTGCCGTGATGGCCCAACCAAATCCATCTTCAGAATCAAAATGTCTGTAAAACCACTGTTGCATCAGTTACCTAGTCCCGTTCAGTTGCCATTACAATATTCAGATTCAACGCTTTTCCAATATTCATTGCCTGTACTGCATCATCAACGCGTGCGTCACGATCGGCCCGTACAACAAGTGTACTGTTTGGGCGTTGCTGGTTCGCCTCACGGATAGCTATTGACAAATTACCTCGCGATACCTGCTCGCCGTTCACAAAAAAGTTACCTTCACTCGTGATTGCTACCGAAATCTGTTGAGCCTCGGCAGTTGTCCCGGCCTCGGCACGGGGAACATTAACCTTTATGCCGAAATTGGTAACAAATGAGGATGTGAGCAGGAAAAAAATCAGCAGTAACAGAATAATATCTGTTAATGATGATTGAGAAAACATTGCCAGGGGCTCTTTTTTCTCACTTTCTTTTCGGAAATCCATCTGTTACGCCTCCTGTTTTTTCTTGCGTGATGGCGTTTGAAGAAGATCAACAAAGTCTGCTGATGCATTCTCAAGTTCGAAGATCATTCGGTTTATTTTACCCAGCAGAAAGTTATAGAAACCATAAGCGATGATACCTACAATCAGTCCGGCAGCAGTTGTAATCAAAGCTTCCCAGATTCCACCTGCAAGAGTGCTCGGGTTTACATTACCCTGAAGTGACTGAATATCCATAAATGCTCGTATCATACCTGTCACCGTACCCGTGAAACCAATCAACGGAGCGACACCGGCAATTGTTGCGAGCCAATTCATCCGTTTTTCGAGATAGTAGATCTCTTTTTTACCGGCATTGCGGATTGCGTCCTCAATATTTTGAATGGGTCGCCCAAGACGGCTGATACCGGCTTTGAGAATACGTGCTAAAGGTTTATCAAATTCTTCGCAGTATTGGATGGCGCGCTGCTGGCTGCCGCTCTTCAGCAGAGACTCAATATTGTTGAGCATGGCAGCAATATCCATTTTTGAGTTTTCCAGCTTTCGCCAGCGCTCTGCAATAACGTAGATTGCAAGTACTGATAAAATGAAAAGCGGAATCATTAAAGCTCCGCCCTGCGTTAGTATTTCGAAGAAAGACATGGTGGTCTCTTCGTTAAGCATTTGAGCAAGCGAATCGGCTTCTGTAGCCTGTAGAAACAGTCCTGTAATTATTTTCATGAAGATGATTTTTACTGTAAGCGTTGAATAAAGTTTTGGTTATTAAAAGGATCAGGCAGAGTAGTGGCCTCCTGCAGGGCTTCCTGTACAGTAGGAAATTGTCCGATACCAACTCTGTAATAGGTTTGGCCATCTACATTTACTTCTGTAACACTTATTCTAAATCCATCAGAGCGTAGTTCGTCAGCTGTACGACTAGCAACGTTTTGACTTTCAAGTGAGTGTACAACAATTGTAAAAATATCGCCTTCAGTCTCAGCCAATTCACCATACAAACCATAAGGGTCTGTGGTCATAACTTCGTCTATCGGGTCATCCAGCGGTTCCGGATCGTCCTCGGGCTCAGGCACCTGTTCAGGTTCGGGATCTTCAGGTTCTGTTGCCTCGGTGACATCCCGCTCAGCGGTGGCAGGAGGATTTTCAAGTTCGATATCTTGTTGCTGAGCTGTTTCAGGCTGTTCAGGCGGATCCAGAAACTCTGTGAAGACAAAGTATGCAGCAAAAAGAAAAACAGCTGCGAGCACTATGAGAATGACGGTCGTCATCGGATCACGAGACTTGGTCACCGCTTTTCTCTTAGTTTTGGATGTAGATGAAGCTTTCTGTGCGGGAGCCGTCCCTGCTTTTTTCACCTTATCTCTATCTTTGGGTTGCGCACCGGGCACAGATTTTACCTCATCAGGCTCATCCTGAATTAGCTTGTCAAATGGTTCGGGAACTTCGGAATCATCTTTGTCCTCCTCCTCTTCACCCTTATCGGCAGAGAGTGTATTCTCAATGCCAAAGATGTCTTCCAAATCAGAATCGTCATCTGCTTCACCCAGAGTGTCTGAATCT
>Ga0209931_1000115_pt1 | contig 43087 bp, 35 predicted proteins | sample SalPonR1_B_D1_MG_FD_185697 | JGI IMG/M metagenome (GOLD analysis project Ga0209931, IMG submission 185697) | Salt pond soil microbial communities from South San Francisco under conditions of wetland restoration - Salt Pond MetaG R1_B_D1_MG... ...
CACGCGGTTCAACTCGCGCTCGCTCATCATCACCCATCCCATGTCCGCTCATCCTCACATCGTTATGCGAAGAGAGTGACACTTCTGCTTTGCCCATGGGTGACATTATCGCTTTGCGGCCACAAATCTTGCTCGTATAAGCAAAGTTATGTTAATTATTGATATTTTCACCCCGTTCAGACGATCGCATCCCGGGAAGATGAGGGATTTCTGTGAGCGACAAGAGGCCTTATACTGTGCCACGCCAACAGGTCGGGTGTCGCGCACCGCCCATTGTCCCAACCGGAGACGTCCCATGTCACTTTCCAGGACCTGCCACGTTCTGTGCCGCACTCTGTTCTGTTTGGCCCTCTGGCTGGCGGGGCCGGCCGCGGCACAGGTCACGGACCGGCCGATGTCGGTGGGGCTCAACGGTATCTCGGACTGGTCGACGCAGCATCCTTTCCTCGACCTGATGAAAACCGCGCGCCCCTGGATCGGGCATCTGCCGGGCCAATGGGGCGGCGTGTCATTCGAAGACCTGCAGGCGCAGGGCGCGATCGATGAAAATGGCTGGCCCCGGCGCGTGCCCGCCGAGGTCAGCTCTCTCGAGGCGCTGATCCTGACCGATCAACCGGTCGAGGCCACACATCTGGCCGGGCGCTATCACGTGTTCTTCACCGGGCAGGGCCGGTTCGAAATCACCGGAAACGCCCGTGTGATCCGTCGCGCGGAGGGGCATCGCGTGTTCGCCTACACCCCCGGCGACGGGCCGGTCGGGCTGCAGATCTCGGCCACCGAGGCCTCCGATCCGATCCGCGGGATCACAGTGGTGAAACAAGAGCATCTCGACCTGCATGCAGGCGGCGCGCGTTTCAACCCCCTCTGGACCGACAAGCTCGACCGGTTCGGCACGATACGGTTCATGGACTGGATGGAGACCAATAACGCCACACGCGCCACATGGGACGATATGCCGAAAGAGACGGATTTCTCCTATTCATGGCGCGGCGTGCCGCTCGGAACGATTGTCGATCTGGCCAACACGCTGCAGGCGGACCCGTGGATCAACCTGCCCCACCTGGCCGATGATGCGCTTGTGCGCGCCATGGCGGACCAGGTCAAAACCACGCTGGATCCGGGGCTGGTGGTGCATCTGGAGTATTCCAACGAGGTCTGGAATTTCATCTTCGACCAGGCCCGCTGGGCACAGCAGCAGGCCGAAGCCCACTGGGGCGAGGTAGAGGCCGGCTGGATGCAGCTTTATGGCCTGCGCGCCGCCCAGGTGATGGATATCTGGACCGACAGCTTCGGCCCCCAGGCGCAGGCACGGCTGAAACGCGTGGTCGCGGTGCATACGGGATGGCCCGGGCTGGAACGCGCCGTGCTGCAGGGGGCCCAGGCCCGCGCCGTGCTGGGGCGCGACCCGGCGCAGTCTTTCGATGCCTATGCCGTGACCGGGTATTTCGGCCATGAGCTGGGCGCACCGGATGCCACCGAAGCGCTTCTCGATACCGCCGAGGCGCGCGCCCGCGCGACCGGCACCGCCGACGGGCTCAGCCGCGTGGCGCTGCGGGAACATGTCCGCGCGCACCGGTTCGATGGCACCTTTGCCAAGGCCGCCGAGACGGTGCGCGCCGGATCGTTCCGCGAGATGACGGAGAGGCTCTGGCCGCATCACGCGCAGGTGGCCGACCGGCACGGGTACGAGCTGTTGATGTACGAGGGCGGCACCCATGCCGCGGCGCAATGGGACGCGGTCGACAATGACCGGCTGGTCGGCTTCCTCAATGCGTTCAATTATTCCGCCGAGATGGGTGCGCTCTACCGCGATGCGATCCGCGCATGGCACGCAGCGGGCGGCGCGTCTTTCAACGTGTTTGTCGATGTCGCGCCTCCCGGCAAATGGGGCAGTTGGGGTGCGCTGCGCCACCTGGACGACGACACCCCGCGCTGGCGCGCGGTGCATGGCGACTGATCGCGCAACGAACCGGCAGATGCAAAAACGCACCGGGCCGGAAAACCGGAACCCGGTGCGCAAGAGGCCGTGCCTGACGCGTCAGAGGAAAACGCGCCCGTCACATCCGGCTCTGCAATCAGCCCGCCTTGGGTCCCAAAAGCAGCCACAGGATAACCCCCAGGACCGGCAACAGCAGGATCACAACCGTCCAGAGCAGCTTGGCCCCGGTCGATGCCCCGCTCTCCCATGTTTTAACCAAGGCATAAATGTCCGCGATCAGGACAAGAATGCCGAAAATACCGTATTCCATGCGATGCCTGCCATTTCATTCGTCTTGACTGGAACAGGAACGGACCAAGGCGCCTTTGGTTCCCGGCCTATCGTGCCGCGCGACCGGTGCGCGGCGTCCCGCATCGCCAGATCTGGCGATATGCGGCGCCGGGCCGGGCACGCTATCGTGCCGGCATGACACCGCGTTTCGTGCTGCATATCGGGGCCAACAAGACCGGCACCTCCTCGATCCAGCGGATGCTGGCCGACAACGCGCAGGCGCTGGCCCGCGCCGGATGGGTCTATCCCGATTTCCACCTGCTGCACTGCGGGCATCACCCGCTGGCCTATGCGCTGGCCGGACACCCAAAGCGCGGGCTGGCGCGGGGCTGGCGCGCGGCCTTCGCCACGGCCACCGCCGATCCGTCATACCGCTATGTCATCTCGTCCGAACTGTTCTTCCGCAATGTCCCGCCACCGGCCGCCGCAACGCTGTTTCCGCCGGGTCAGACCCGCATCGTGCTCTATCTGCGCGAACATCTGGGCTATCTGGCCAGCTGGTACGCGCAGGCGGTGCAGGAGCGGAACCTCACGGCGTGTTTCGACGATTACATCCGCCTGTTCCCGCAGCCCTTCACCGGGTTCCTCAAGCGCTGGGAAGCGGTCTATGGTGCTGCGGCCATCACCCTGCGCCCGTTCCGCCGGGACGCCTTCTCGGGCGGCGACATCTGCACCGATTTCCTGGCCCAGATGGGCGGCGTCGACGGCATCGCGATGCCCCGGAGCCACAGCAACCTGACGATCTCGGGCAACCTGCTGGCCTTCAAGCGGATGCTGAACCACGTGATGAGCTATGACGAGGCGCATGCCCATCCCATCCCGGACGAATTCGGCGCCTATGCCGAATTGCGCGAGAGCTTTCGCGGCCGGTTCGAAACCGGACCCGACACGGCGGCCCTGGTCGCGCGGATCTTCGACGCCGACCGCACCGCCCTCGGCGACCGCGGCCTCGATCTCGGACCGATCCCGGAACGCGTGGCAGGCCATCGCTGCCCGGACATCGAGACCCTGCAAGACGACGTGTCCCTGATCGCCCGGGTGGCGCAGGAAACGGGCAAGAGCTTCCTGCCATACGCCCGCCGCCTGCCGGTCTGGCCAGGTGCGTCGGGATGAACCGGGGCCGCTTTTCCGGCAATGGACACCCACCGTCTGCCGTAACCCTTCATTAACCTTGATAAAGCAAGGATGACCGGGACACCGACCACTTCTGCCCCGGACATTATTCCATGCGCATCCACACTCCCGACCCCGGCACCCACGGACTTTCCCTGCGCGGACGACTGCTGAGCCAGGCGCTGCGCGGCCACCTGCACCGGCGCGGGCACGCGCTGGTCCCGCCGGTGCCGCGCCAGACCGGGCAAGGCGCGGTCCAGGATACGCTTACCCGCGCCGCCCTGCCGCCGCGCCCGCATGCCTCGGGCAGCGCCTCGCTCGGCCTCGGCCTGCCCGAGGCGCTGCGGCGCGGCCCGGCCACGCTGCTGCTGATACAGTCGCTGTCTGCCGAGTTGCAGACGTTTGGCGGTCCCTGCACATGGCAGACGGCGGGCACCCTGCCGCTGGTGCTGCAGGGCTATGACCGCGCCATCCTCATCGATCGGGCCGATGTGGCGGGATCGGTCGGCTTTGCCCCCTGGATCCCGCTGGCGTTGGCCGACCGTTTCCCGGTGCCGGTCCCCCTGCCGCCCGCCCACGCCGATGCGCCGCCGCGTCTGCTGATCCTCGATCACGGCGCGCCCGCGGGCCAGGCCGAGGTGCTGCGCCGCGCACTGCACACACGCGGCCTGCCGCTGCGCCTCATCAGCCATGACAGCGATCATGCCACGATGGGGGCGGGGCTGGCGGCCGATCTGCACCTGCATCTGGGCTTTGGTCCCGACCGGGCGGTGGCCGGGCTGTCGCCTTTCGACAGCCTGATCTCGGGGGCCTATACGCTGGTCCTGCCCGCGCCGGGGCAGCGGCCCGGCCCGGTGCTGCGCCGTTTCTGCGCCGCGCGCTCCTACGCCGACCTGGCCCCTTGCCTGTCCGAGCTGGAAACCCGCGCGGGACCCATGCTGGACCGGATCACCGCGATCCGCCGCACGGGCGACGGCCAGAACCCCGAACGCGCGCGCTTTGCCGCGCTGAACGCCGCCGCCCGGTCCGAGGCGCTGGCCCGTTTCGACGCGGTGTTCGAGACGGCATCCGCCGCGCAAGAGGCCGCCTGATGCGCCTCGCCTGGGTCTGTCCGATCTCGGCGCGCACCGGCGTGGGGACCTATGCCCAATCGGTGCTGCGCGCGCTGGTGCGCCGCAAGGGGCTCGAAGTGGTGGTGCTGCACCCGCCCTGTCCACCCGAGGACCGGCTCGAGATGCCCTGCCCCACCCTGCCGCTGTCGGAGGCGCTGGTGCAGTCGGACCTGCCCGCGCTGTTTGACCTGATGCTCTACCACCTGGGCAACAACGAGACCCATCACGGCCTGATCCTGCGCGCGCTGATGGCGCATCCCGGCCCGGTGGTGCTGCATGATCACGTCTACCAGCACTTGCTGGCCGGGCTGCACCATGACGGCACGGCCCCCGCGCCGGGCTTTGCTGCGCTGATCCACGCGGTTGCGGGGGCGCCGGGCTTCGACTACCTCGCCTCGGGCGGGGTGCTGCGCGCCAGCAAGGCGGTGTCCTACGTGCCCTGGGAAAGCACCTGGGCGTCGCAGGTCCCGCTCTCGGACGTGCTGGCACGGCTGGCCACCGGGGTGGTCACCCATTCCGAGTTCGCCGCCCGCGCCATCGGTGACGGCTATCCGGGATCGCGCACCACGCTCTTCATGCCGCGTCCCGATATACCGGTCGATCCGGCCGATCGCGCACCGGGCTACGGCGCGCGGCTGCGGCTGGCGGCCACCGGCCATCTCGGCCCGACCAAAGGGCTGGAGATGCTGATCGACGCGCTGGCCGCCGCCCCCGATCTGGCGCAGCGCTATCATGTCACCCTCGCCGGGCACGCGGGCGACGCGGCCTACCTGCAAATGCTCACCGCGCGCGTCAAGGCGCAGGGGCTCGACGATCGCATCTGCATCCTGCCCGACCCGGACCAGGCCAGCTTTGCCGCCGTGCTGCAGGAGGCGGACCTGTTCTTCAACCTGCGCCGCCCCAACACCGAAGGCGCGTCATTGTCGCTGGCCGAACAACTTGCCAGCGGCCGGCCCGTCATCGTGCAGAAATCGGGCTGTTTCGCCGAGATGCCCGCCAAATGCGGCTGGCATCTGCCCGCCGAGGCCGGGGCCGAGGCGCTGGCGGACACGCTCCGGACGATCGCCCGCGACCCGCGCGAGATCGCCACGCGCGGCACGGCGGCGGCGCGGCACATGGGACCGCGCAATTCAGCCGCCTATGCCGACGCGCTGGCCAGTTTCCTTTATGCCGGACAGACCCGGCTGGCCCGCCGCGCCGCGCTGGCCCACGGCCGCAGCACCACAGCCGAGCCACAGGATCGCGACTGGCACGCCAGCTATGCGCAGGTGCGCGGCGTGATGTCGGGGATCATGGCCGGGCGCGGGCTGCTGCCGCCGGATCTGTGGTCCTGCCCGGCGCACGATATCGGGACATATGTGGCTCTGAACCTGCTCGACTCTGCTGTTTGCGACCCCGAGACACTGGGCCATGCGCTGCTGCAGGGGGGTGGCCTGGCCGCCACTGAACGGCTGGGGCTGTTGCGGCAGCTTCTGGCCCGCGCCTGCGACATCCCCGGCGACACCGGTCACCAGCTCTCGGACCTGGCCTTGCCGATCACCGATCCCGCGCTCTGGACGGTGCTGCTCTGCCTGCCCCCGGCGCTTGCCCTGCCGATGGGGCTTCAGGCGCTGGGACAGCACAGCGGCCCCGAGGCACAGGCCCGGTTGCGCGACCTGGCCCATCGCAACGGCGTGGAGGCCACCCTGATCGCCTATCTTGACGGTCGCGGCGATCCGGTCCTGGAGCAGCCCGACATGGCCCCCGTGCGCGAGATACTGCATGCGCCCGACACTGCGGCCCTGGCCGTCCTGCCGCCGCTTGACGGCGACACCGACCTGATCCGCATCGCGCGGGAGGCCCCCCGGGACGCGGCGCACCAGCCGCTGCGCCTTGTCGGCTTTCATCCCCCCGAAGAGGCCGGCATCTGGACCGCCCGGCCAGAAGCGAGCATCCGCACCCTGGCTGGCCCGGATCACCCCGTGACCGCGCTCAGCGGATCGGCGGCCCTGCTCGACGCGGCATTGGCCGAGGGCACACAGACCCTGACCGTCACCGCCACCGAGGAGACCACGGGGCGTCACGCCACCTGGTCCGGCACCCGCGGCGGGACCGAGGACCCCCGGATCGACTGGGCCATACCCCTGCCCCGCTTTACCGGACCGCTGCGCATCGACCTTGCGCTGCCCGCCTGCCACAGCCCGCGCGATCTCGGCACCTCGGCGGATCCGCGGCCACTGGGGCTGTTGCTGCGGTCATTGCGTTTGCAGACCACTCCGCCGCAGCTCGCCGCGGCGGAATGACGGACCAGCCCCGGCTTCGCTGGATCCGGCCCCGGGCTGCGCGCTTGCACGCATCCGCTTGCCGTCAGGCCAGTTTGCGCGCCAGCCGCTTGGTCAGCCAGCGCCGCCAATAGGACCTGTACAGCAGCCGACGCAGGCTCTTACGGCGCTTGTGCCCATGCTTGCGCCGCCCCGTCTCGAGGCTGGACAGGCCCGCATGTCGGCCGCGCTGGGTGATCACCCGCGGATCGCAGGCATAGCTGTCGAATTGCAGGATCGCGTCGGGCCAGTCCGAGGGTTGCACCACCGGCCCGTCGCGGAACGCCAGATGCGCCGCCACCTCGCGCGACACCATGTAGCCCGTGGCCAGGAAGGGCGGCAGCGCCATCCGGTAGGCGCGCACACCTCCCGGCAGGATCAGCCGGTCGCGCATCTTCACATAGGTGTTCTTGTGATCGAACAGGAGCAACCCGCAGGGTGGATCGGCCAGCGCCGACACCAGGTCGAAAAACGCGGGGCCCGGATCGGCGTCATCCTCCAGCACGATGGCCGAGGGCGCGTCCCCGGCGGCGATCCGCTCGTAGATTTGCCGGTGCGACAGCGCGCAGGCAAATTCGCCATCCGACATCGGCCGCCCCATGCGCGCCTCGGCCCCGGCCCGGTCGACCAGGGGCTCATGCGCCCGGGGCAAACGGCTGCGCCCGTCGATCCCCCAGAACACCTCGAAGGTCAGCCCGCGCACCGTGAGCGCCTCGGCCAGCGGCCCGAACCGCTGCGCACCCTCGAGGCTCAGGATGTAGATCGGAGGAAACTCCATTGGACGGGGGCCTTCATGGTCAGAGCTGGCAATACCGGCCCGCATCAGGGCTTGGCGCGACCCTAAAACGGAAGCGATACTGTCTCAAGCAGTCCCGGCGCGAGTCCGCCACAGGTCCGGCAGAGCGGCGCGAAAGCCACGGTCTGGCGTCAACCTACACCAGAATGCAACTTTAGATTGTTCCTCCGACAGGCCGGCACCATGCTCGGCACATGGCCCCCCTGCCCCATATCACCGTGCTCATGGGCACCCGCAATGGCAGCGCCTTTCTGCGCCAGCAACTGGCCAGCCTCGCCGCGCAGGATCATCCCGACTGGTCGCTCTGGATCAGCGATGACGGATCCACCGATTCCACATGGGCGCAAATTCACGCCTTTGCCGAAAACCAGCCCAACCCGGTTGTCTTGCTGCACGGCCCGACCCGCGGCATGGCGGCAAATTACCTTGGCCTGCTTTGCCACTCCGATCTGCCCCCCGGTCCGGTCGCCTTTGCCGATCAGGACGATCTGTGGCTGCCGACCCATCTGCGCCGGGGGCTGAGGGCGCTGGCGCATGATCCCGCACCCGCAGCCGGGCGGGTCTATTGCGCCCACCGGATGCTGCTCCGGCCAGCACAGCCGCCGCGCCCGATGCCCTGGCGCGGCGGCAACAGGGCGGGGTTTCGCAACGCCCTCGTGGAATGCCTGACACCGGGAAGCGGGCTGATGCTCGATGCCGCCGCCACGGCGCTGGCCCGGCAGGCCGGCCCGGTGGATGTGCCGTTCTGGGACTGGTGGCTTTATCTGTTGCTCACCGGGTCCGGCGTGCAGGTCCTGCAAGACGCGCGGCCCGGCCTTCTTTACCGCGCCCATGCGGGCAATCACCTTGGTCCCCGCGCCGGGTTGCGCGCCGCGCTCTGGCGCGTGAACCGGCTTCGGGATGGCAGTTACCGGGGCTGGATGTGCCGGAATATCACCGCGTTAGAGACAAACATGGCCCATCTGACACCCCGGAACCGGACCATCCTGCGCCAGGTCCTGTCGCTGGATCCCAGGCAACGCCTGCGCCACCTCAGCACGCATCGCCACTGGCTGCGCGACCGCCTTGCCCTTTGGCTCGCCGCGTAACGGCGCCTCACGCCAGCCGCTGCATCTGTGCCTGGTAGCGGGCGATCGCCGCCTCCAGATCGTCGAACAGGCGCAGACGCCCATTCTCCAGCACCGCCCCCGCCGTGCACAGGTCGCGCAGCTGCGCCGGGGCATGGCTGACCACGATGGCCCCCGCCTGCCCCAGCCGCGCCTTCAGAAGCGCGGAGGTTTCGCGGCGAAACGCGGCATCGCCCACCGCCGTGACCTCGTCCACGAGATACATGTCAAACGGCACCCCCATGGAAATCGCGAACCCCAGCCGCGCCCGCATTCCGCTGGAGTAGCGCCGCACCGGCTGGCGCATCGCGTCCCCCAGCCCCGACACGTCGCGCACGAAAGCCGACAGTGCACGGCTGTCCACACCGTAGACCCGCGCGACGAAGCGAGTGTTCTGTGCGCCTGTCAGATCGGGGTGGAAGGCTCCGGCAAAGCCCACCGGCCACGACACGCGCCCCTGCCGGATCACCCGGCCCGCATCGGGGCGCAGGCTGCCCGCGATCAGCGCCAGAAGCGACGACTTGCCCGCGCCATTGCACCCCAGAAGCGCCGTGGCGCGGCCCCGGGGGAAGGTGGCGTTGATCCCCCGCGCCACCGGCGGCCCGCCGGGAAAGCGTTTCCAAAGATCGTCCAGCACGATCATCCGCGCCGGTCCAGCGCGGCATAGACCGACAGCGCGGCCAGCCCCCAGAGCAGAATCGCACCGCCCGCGATCAACGCGATCAAGCGCCCGCGCCGCGGATATTGCGAGGATTGCGGCAGCGTCGGCTGTTGCCAGGCGGCCAGGTAACGGCTTTGCCGCCGCGCCTCGGCCTGGGCCATGTCATGGGTGCTGCGCGCCGCCGCATAGGCGCGCTCGGCGAAATCCCGGTCCGCGATCAACACCTCATAGGCGCCCACGACGCTGGCAAAGGCATCGCCATCCCCCTTCAGTCCCAGCTTGGCGCGCTCGGCGGCGATCCGCGATTCGATCACCGCCACCCGGCGCGCGCCCTGCGCGATGCGCGGATCGCCCGCGCGCGTCGCCTCGCGCAGCAGGTCCAGCCCGATCAGCGCCTCGGCCAGTTGCCCCTGCAAAGTGCCCAGCAGGCGGGCCCGCGCCTGGAGATCGACCGCCGGATCGACCAGCTGATGCTGGTTGCGAAACACCGTGATCGCGGCGCGGGCCCGCCGCAGCCGCGCCTCGGCCGTCTCCAGTTCGGCCGCCGCATCGCGCAGCACATCAGCCTGCGCCACGTCGCTCAACTCGTTGATCAGCGCCGTGGCCCGGGCCACGATGGCGGCGGTGATCCTCTGGGCGTCTTCGGGGGCAAACCCCGTCACCCGCAGCGCGATCAGCCCAGCCCGGCTGTCATGCGATACCGCGACACGGCGGGACCAGTAGCGATGCAGATCCTCGGCCGATCCGGCCCGTGGAAAGGCAAAAACAGGATCTGTTACGCCTTGCGGCGCCTTGGATCCGGGTTTCGACCAGAGATCCGACAAGCCCAGGTCCGCCTCCAGTTCGGCCACGAGACGCCGCGACGACAGGTATTCGTAAAGAATATCGGTATCGCGCGTGCTGCTGCCCGAAAGCCCCGCCGGGCCGCCCGGCCCCGCGAGCGCGGCCGCGCCGACCTCGTGCCGCACGGCAAAGCCGGCCTCCGAGGCGTATTGATCCGCCGCGCGCCCCCAAAGATACACGGCGCTCAGCAACACCGGCAGCACCACGCAAAGCCCGAAAGACAGCGCCAGCGCCACATGCCGCCGCGCCCATCCGGCCCGCGGCACCGGCGGCAGCGCTGCCACCGGGTCCGAGGCCAGGGCAGTGGCATAAAACGGCGCGGCCGGATCGCGAGGGATTGCCTTAAGGCGAGTCACTGTATAATAATTCCTCTTATGCGGGTTTCTTGCAGCGAAACACATCCATGAGCCACAGCGCCCACCCCGGCCCCTGGCGGGCGGTGGGCGCGCTCATGCTGCGCGAGATGGCCACCACGCAGGGTCGCATGCCGGGTGGCTATCTCTGGGCCGTGGCCGAACCCCTGGCGGGCATCGCGCTCTTGTCGGCGATCTTTGCCATCAGCTTTCACGCGCCGGCGCTCGGGGTCAGTTTTCCGCTGTTTTATGCCACCGGGCTGCTGCCCTTCCTGGCGTTCACCGAAATCACCGGCAAACTGGCGCAGGCGCTGAACTTCTCGCGTCCGCTTTTCGCCTATCCGGCGGTGGGTGTGTTCGATGCACTGCTGGCGCGGTTCCTGCTGGCGGTGCTGACCCAGGTCGCGGTGGCAAGCCTGCTTCTGGGCGGCATCCTGTTTCTCGGCGAAACACGGGCGACGCCTGATATCGCCATCCTGGCGCAGGCAGCGGGGCTGCTGGCGGTGCTTGCCCTGGGGGTCGGGGCGCTGAATTGCCTGCTCATCGGGCTCGTGCCGCTCTGGCAGCGGATCTGGTCGATCGCCATGCGGCCGATGTTCCTGGTCTCGGGGGTGTTCTTTACCTTTGAAAACGTCCCCCTGCCCTGGCGGGACCTGCTGTGGTGGAACCCGCTGGTGCACGTGGTGGGGCATATCCGGAACGGGATCTATCCCGGCTATGACGCGGGCTATGTCAGCCCGGTTTTCGTGCTGGCCCTGGGGCTGGGCACGGCGCTGCTGGCCGGGATCGGATTGATGCGCTGGCACCGCGACATCCTCAGCGATCTCTGACAGATAGGTCCGAAGCGGCCCCAATGTTTCGCGCGCGAAACAATAGGTCCGATCCGGACCTGGTTCGAGACGCGCCAGGATCATGCCTGCACCCGGCGCGCAAACAGGTTTCGCAGCACGACAGAGCCTGTTTCGCGGTCTTGCGCGGGCCATCCCGGCAGGCTGCGCAGCGCAGACAGAAGCGCCTCCCGGTCCACCGACCCGTCGTTTCGCAGCGCAACAACCCGCCCGTGGCCCGATTTGCGCAACGCATCCCCCTGCCCGCCCAGGTCGAAGCCAAGACAGGGCAGCCCGGTGGCCAGCGATTCCTGCGTGACATAGGAAAAGGTTTCAGGCCAGAGCGACGGGATCAGCCACGCGCCGATGCCGTGTCGTGCCACCAGCTGCGGCAGGTCGCTCAGCCGGTAGCCGCCCACGACGCTCACCGATCGCGGCAAAGGACACTCCGGGGCCACCTCGCCCAGCACCACCAGCCGCGCCTCTCCCGTGTCGGCAAGGACCCGCGCGAGATCCGCCACCACCGCCGCGCCCTTCGGCGCATTGAGGTGTCCCGGCACGCCAATCACCATACGCCCCGCGGGCGCAGGCGACAGGCGCGGCACCGCACCCAGGGGTCCATGCGGGCGCAGGCGGAGTTTCCCCGCGAGATCGGGATGGGTCTCCGCCACGATCCGGCGGGCCGCATCGGAGAACACCGTCAGATGGTCCGCCCGGTCCAGCGCCACCCGCCAGAGCGACTGCCACTCGGGGTCGGGGGCGCTGCGCCACGTGTAATCGCGGTTCAGCGGGAAATAATCGTGGAACATCATTTCCAGACCCTGCCCGCCGGCGCAGAGGTCGAGCAGGCGACGCGGGATCTCCTCTGGCGCGGGGTCTCCCACGGCGCAGGCATAGATCACGGTTCGCGGCCCGGCATGGCCTAACAGGGTCTGAATATCGGCGAACCGCGCCGTCGCGCCGCGCGTGACACCAGCCTTGCTGTGCAGCTCGAGCTGCCAGCGCAGCGGACCGCCCAGCCGCAGCACCACGGCCAGCTCGTGACCGTGCAGCTTTTGCTCCAGCCAACGGGCCACGCCACCGCCGAGCGAATGGGCGACATAGACGGGCAGGGGCGCCCCGTTCAACCGCGCCCTGGCCCAGAGCAGACCGGCGCGCAACCGCTCGCCTGCTGCCGGGTCCCGTGCCTTCGCCTGCGCCACGTCCCCGTCGAAGCGCGGCCAGCGGCGTGACAGCACCGGAGCGGCGCGATCGCGCAGGATTTGTCTCTGTTGCGCTCCGAAACTCGCCGCGCCCACATGGCCCACGAAAAGACCGGTCTGGCACAGGTGCCGGCCGCCCAGGGCGCGCGTGCGCTGGCACCAATCCACTTCTTCGCCATAGCCGCGGCCAAAGCGGTCATCGAACCGTGGCACCTCGGCCAGCCACTCCGGACCAAGCGCCATGCAAAAGCCCGAGCCCGTGGGCAGTATCGGCAGGCTCCTGTGACGCGCCAAGGGCGCGAGCGCCGCATCCACCGCATCCGCTTCGCCCTTTCGCAGCGCAACACCGGCGCAGGCATGGGGCGCGCCCATCAACTCGCCCTCGTTCGACAACGGTGTCACGCTGGCCACGGTGCCATCCGCGAGGATCGGGGCGATCAGCCGCCCGGCCCACCCCTTGGGCAGGGTAACATCGGAATTGAGCAGCACGACCGGCGCGGTGACAGGGCCGAGCGCCGCCAGGGCAGAATTGACCGACGCGGCAAAGCCACGGGCGCTGTCGTGGCAAATCAACTGCGCCCGGTCCCGCCGGGCCACCCAGTCGCGCAGCATGGGGCGGATCGCGGGATCGCTGGAGCCATCCTCGACGATGAGCAGCCGCCAGGGCAGGTCGGTCATCGTCTCGATCCGGTGCAGGCAGCGCCCCACATGCGGAGCCGCATTATGCACCGGCAGAATGATCGTGACGCCGGTCGCGATGCGAAACAGGGATGTGTCCGCACGCGGCAGGTCCAGCATCGGGGCGGGCAGATCCGCGGCAAGCCCCAGTTCCCGCACGGCGCGGGCGCGAATATGCGGCGCGCGACACCGCGGCAACAGCGGCAGGATGCGGAGCCCCCGCGCCAGCAGGCCGGGCCAGAGCGCGAGATGGCCCCGCGCCAGATCAACACGTGACAGGGCAGGGATGGTCACCGCGTCGCCCCCGGTTCGCAGCGAAATCCGCAAGCCCGCCCCATGCACATGCGGCAGGGAGGGCGCTCGGCCGTCAGCGCGGGCACCGCCATGCTCGAGCACGACGCTGTCCGCGTCCACGCAGACGCGCCCCTGGCGCAAGTCGACGGCGATCGGGGGCGCCTGCGCGATCTGGACGACACCGAAGGACAGCGCCAGGTGATGCGTGGCATAGCGGCGATAGAGCTGCCGCAGGCGGAGGAACATGGGCACGGCTTTCGGAACAATCCAATCACCGGCCAGATTGCCTCGGAGATGGTTAACGCGGGCTTAACCGTGGCCAAATTCAGCGGGGTGAAATTAGGTCCGTATCGGTCCCAATGTTTCGCACGCGAAACAATAGGTCCACTTCGGACCTATCTTGCAACCCTGTCCGAGGCCGCCTTGAGAAGCATCAGCAGATCCGACTCCATGCGTTTCGGCCAGGCTGCGCCAAGGATCGACAGCGTGCCATCGGCGTGCCGGCGCAGCGTGAATGCGCCTACCGTTTCGTCGCGATACGCCTTTTCAGACGGGTCTGGTTTCGTCTCTGAACCGCTGTTCAGAGACTGTGCCTTCTGCGTCAGCATCTTTGTCAGAAGGGCTGTTTCCGCCTCTGGCGTGTCGGGCTGCGTTTCCGCCAGCCTTGCTTGCAGCGCTGCGGCGAAGCCATCGTCCCGGGTGATTGCCTGCGCCAGGCTCAGACCCAACCGCTCGCTGAGCGCTTGCGGAAAGCGCAGCGCACCGTCAAGCGCGCGCACCACGGGAAGGAAGCTGCCGATCTTCGACCGCTTGGCGCGGCTGGCGGAGCGGAAAAGCTCCTGCAAGGCCGTGCGCTCCAGCGCGAACACGCCTTCTTCCACCGCCTTGGAGACGATTCTGGCGCGTTCGAAGTAACTCAGGTCGACACGGATCTCGTTTTCCTCGACCATCGCGAGATAGGCGTCAGACGCCTCTTCCGGGCGACGGAGCAGGGCCAGCACGGTGGGTGCGCCCGCGCGGTCCTCTTCGGCGATCTGCGCCAGCGCGCGGCAGCGCCGCCACCCCGAGATCAGCCCATAACGGCCATCACCCAGCTGAACCACCTCGATCGGTGTCTGCTGGCCACGGCTGCGCAGGGACGCCACCAGGGTGCGCATTTCGCCCTCGTCCACCACGATGCGGTCGCGGACAAGGTGATCCACCTCGATCTGGTCGAGCGGCAGCTGCACCACCATGCGGCCCTCGTCGCGGGCGCGCGTCATCGTGTCGGACAATTCGTCCAGCGCCGCCGAGGCCGAGGCGTCGCGCGCCACATCGGCGATCGGCGCCGCCCTCGGGGGCGAGAACATCGCCTTTGTCTCAAGCGCGGACGGGCTGTCGAGATAGGCGGGATTCGGCGGTGTCAGGCGTTTGCGTTTGGCCATGCGGGCCTCCATGCATGATGTCGCGAGGGTTGGGGCGCATGATGACTGCCGGGTAAATATGGCGCGCGTTGATTGGGGCTCTGCCCCAAACCCCGGGATATTTCAGGCAAGAAGAAAGACCGGTGTGTCGCGGCGCGGACCACGGGGACTCCACCCGTTCGGTGCGCGCACAGCCCCCCCGAGCGTTTGCCGCATGGCGCCCCAGGTCTCATTGCGCAGCCTGTTGCGCCGCCTGCACGTCACGGTGCCAGCTGCCGATGAGAAGCTGCTTGAAGGCGGCGTAGGTGGCGTCGAACGTTTCGCGGCCGCGCACATAGGTTTCACGGTTGAAATCGCGGTAATCGGCCTCGTAGATGCCCTGCACCTGCTCACCGGCCTGGCCGATCAGCGCGGTAAAGCCCTGACGGTGCGGCGACAGGGTGGGGCCGAGATAGGCCTGCATCAGCGCGGCGAGTTCGGCCTGTTGCGCCGGATCGAAGCGGGTGACCACGGCGCGCACCGCGTCCCACTGGAAAGCCAGCCCGTCGCGGCCAAGCGCGCGGGCGGCCATGTTCTCGGCCTCCTCGATGGAACCGAAGGTGGCGTGCAGCATGTCGAAGAATCGCCCCGTCGAGTCAAATTCCAGGAAGGACGCACCCAATGGGACCAACAGGATGTCCGAGGCCGCCAGCCCGTTGATGGTGAGGTAGCCAAGGGCGGGTGGGGTGTCGAGGAAGATCACGTCGTATTGGTCCAGGATGCCGTCTTCGGAGAGCGAGTCGGTGAGCGCGTCCCAGAGCTTCCAGCCGCGCGATCCCATGCGCCAGACGGGGATCTGGAACTCGGCCCAGTAAAGGTTCAGCTGCGCGCCGATCAGGTCGATATTGGGCCAGTGGGTTTTCTGGATCAGCGTTTCGCTGCGGGCGGTGAGCGCATCCGACAGCGTGTCGTCGAGCGGCATGGGCGCTTCGCCCCGGTCCATGCGGCGCTGGTTTTCGCCCTGCAGGTGGCGGGCATGATGGCGCGCCAGAAGCGGGAAGACGGTCTGCCATTCATCGGCGACGGTGCCGCCGAAGATCGAGGTCATGGAGCCCTGGCTGTCGAGATCGATCACCAGCACCTTGTAGCCGTCGAGCGCCGCGGACATGGCGAGATGCGCCGCTGTCGAGGTCTTGCCGACCCCGCCCTTGAAATTGGCCACCGCGGCGAGTTTGGCCGGCTGGCCCTTGGGGCGGTAGGGCAGGTATTCCTTGGTCTTGGAGCCTTCGGCGGCGAAATGCGCGCGCAGGCGCAGCACCTCGTCGAAGGTGAACCACTTGGCGCCGCCCGTCGTTTCGCTGCGGCCTTGCGGCAGGACGGGATTCTGTTTCAGCACGCGGCGGAAATGCCCCGTGGCGACCGGGATCAGGTAGCGGGTGATTTCCCAGGTGGAGAAGAGGCGCAAACTGCGCCCGCCACTGTCTTCCAGACCCCGGCTTGCCAGATCGGCGCGGCCCGCTTCGCAGGCGCGGGCGATCCGCGCGAAATCCTCCGTCGTGGTGGGGGCTCCCAGCCCGCCAAGTGCGGTGTTGGGATTGATGTTGAAATAGGGAGGAAGGGCCTGTTCCGATGTCATGTGGTGCTCTGCCATGGCTGGATCGCGCCTCTTGATGTGCGCTCTTTCCGGCATACTACCAGAAAAACCCGTACATGGAAGTAAAACCGCTACATTGTGCATCTTCCCAAGCAAATTCAGGGGGTTGAAATACCAGTGCAGGGGCATGTTCCTGATGTACCGGGATGCGCCGGTAAGTTAATTTCTGTTAATTATACGTTAAACGCTTGGGGACGTCTTGCCAAACTGTTGATTTGAAAAAAGATTATGCATCTTTTGCCTGGCAGAGCGATTCCGATCCACCGTTAGGGCGACTCTGATCCTCCGAGCAAGCGATTCCGATCCGGCGATGCAAAGGGTGGGAATCATGGACTTGGGATGTGGATAACTTTACGCTGGGTGTCACTGAAACCCCGATAGGCCGGGTCGGCGCAAGATCGACAGACCGGTCCTCGCGGGGGCGAGCAGAGCAAAGAACAGGCGAACCCGATGGGCGCGACGAGCAGAGGCGGGCTGTTGCCCGACCGACATCCGACAGGCGATTTTTTCGTCTGCGACTTTTTCGATGCCAGTCCCAAGGATGACCTGGCATCGATGGAACATCCGATCTTTTCGCTGTCCACGCGGCCCGATACCCGTGTTCTGTCCTATGCCCATAACGGGGTCGAGGTGCAGGTCACGCCATCGGTGCGGGGACGGGCGACACTGCATGACAAGGATATCCTGATCTACTGCATCAGCCAGCTGGTGGCGGCTATGAATGCGGGCCGTGAGGTGGGACGGACCCTGACCCTGCGCGCGCATGATCTGCTTGTGGCGACCAACCGTGACACCGGGGGTGACAGCTATGCGCGGTTGCGCGAGGGATTCGAGCGGCTGGCGGGTACGCGGATCACCACCAACATCGAGACCGGCGGGGTCGAGGCAACGCGGGGTTTTGGCCTGATCGAGAGCTGGGAGATCCTGCGGCGGTCCAGGGGGGGACGGATGATCAGCGTGACGGTGACCCTGTCGGACTGGCTTTACAGGGCGGTCTGTGCCCGGTCGGTGCTGACCCTGTCGCGCGACTATTTCCGGCTGCGCAAACCGCTCGAACGGCGGGTCTACGAGCTGGCGCGCAAGCATTGCGGGCGACAGGCGCAATGGGAAATCTCGATTCCGGTGCTGCACCGCAAGGCAGGCTCGGCCGCGCCCGTGCGGGTGTTCCGCGCCGCACTCCGCAGGATGATCGCCAGCGATCATCTGCCCGATTATGCCCTGTCCGAACGCGCGGGCGATGTGCTGGTTGTCACGCGGCGGGCCAAACCGCGCCCAATGGATGCCCCGATCTTGCGGCAGGAGACGCTGGAGGCGGCGAAGGTGCTGAAGCCCGGCATGGATGTCTACGGCCTGCAGGCGCGTTGGCTGGCCTGGTGGGACGAGACCGGGCGCAAAAGGCTGACCAGCCCCGACCGGGCCTTCCTCGCCTGGGTGAAGACACAAAAGGACGGCTGATGCTGGAGGTAGAGACAACCGCCCTTGCGGGGCTTGTGATCCTGACGCCGCGGCGCTTTGGTGATGCCCGCGGGTTTTTCGCGGAGACATGGAACCGGGCGCGGTTTGCCGGGGCGACCGGGGTGGACCCGGACTTCGTGCAGGACAATCATTCGCTGTCCGCGACAGCCGGTACGCTGCGCGGGCTGCATTACCAGGCGCCGCCGCACGGCCAGGGCAAGCTGGTGCGCTGCGGGCGCGGGGCCCTGTTTGACGTGGCCGTGGATATCCGGCGCGGGTCTCCGACCTACGGGCAGTGGGCTGGTGTCGAGCTGACCGCAGAGAACGGGCGGCAACTCTGGGTGCCCGAGGGCTTTGCCCACGGGTTCGTGACGCGTGCGCCGGAGACGGAGATCGTCTATAAATGCACCGGCTACTATGCGCCCGAGGCGGAAGGCGCGCTGCGCTGGGACAGTGCCGGCATCGACTGGGATTTGACCTGCGATCCGATCCTGTCGAACAAGGATGCCGAGGCCCCGGTGCTGGCGGAGATCGATAGCCCGTTTGAGTGGAGTGAAACGTGAAACTTCTGGTAACAGGCGGGGCCGGGTTCATCGGATCGGCGGTGGTGCGGCGGGCGATCGGGCAGGGGCACGAGGTCGTCAACCTCGACGCGCTGACCTATGCGGCCTGCCTCGACAACGTGGCCGTGGTGGCGGATCATCCGGGCTACAGCTTCGTGCAGGGCGATATCCGCGATACCGCCCTGCTGGAGACTGTCTTGGCCGAATCTGAACCGCAAGCGGTGATGCACCTGGCGGCCGAATCCCACGTCGACCGGTCGATCGACGGACCCGGGGCCTTCATCGACACCAATGTGGTGGGCACCTACACGCTCTTGCAGGCGGCGCGGCGCTACTGGGACGCGCACGGCCGGCCCGAGGGTTTCCGCTTTCACCACATCTCGACCGACGAGGTCTTCGGGTCTCTGGCTGCGACTGGCCAGTTCACCGAGGACACGCCCTACGATCCACGTTCGCCCTATTCGGCGTCAAAAGCGGCGAGCGACCACCTGGTGCGGGCGTGGTGGCATACCTATGGGCTGCCCGTGGTGCTGTCGAACTGCTCGAACAATTACGGGCCCTATCATTTCCCGGAAAAGCTGATCCCGGTTGTGATCCTGAACGCGCTGGCGGGCAAGCCGATCCCGGTCTACGGGCAGGGCGAGAACGTGCGCGACTGGCTCTATGTCGAGGACCATGCCGATGCGCTGCTGACCGTGGTTCAGCGCGGCGCGGTGGGCCGGTCCTACAATATCGGCGGCGAGGCCGAGGCGCGCAATATCGACCTTGTCCGCATGATCTGCGCCCTGATGGACGAGATGGTGCCCGCAGGCGCACCGCATGACCGGCTGATCAGTTTCGTCACCGACCGTCCCGGGCATGACCTGCGCTATGCGATCGACCCGTCTCGGATGCGCGGTGAGCTGGGCTGGCGGCCCTCGGTGACGCTGGAGGAAGGGCTGCGGCGCACAGTGCGCTGGTATCTCGACAACGAGGACTGGTGGCGCGTCTTGCAGGGCCGCGACGGTGTAGGGGAACGGTTGGGAGCGACGGAATGACCGCTCCTTCATCTTGCCAAGCAAACTCCGGGGAGCGCGAGGGGCTGGCCCCTCGCTCCCGGCAGCAGCCATGATCCTCGTCTTCGGCAAGACCGGGCAGGTGGCCACGGAACTCCAGCGGCAGGCGGATGTCATCGCCCTTGGCCGTGATCAGGCGGATCTGTCGGACCCGCAGGGCTGCGCCGCCACCATCGCCGACCTGACCCCCCGCGTCGTCATCAACGCCGCCGCCCATACGGCCGTCGACAGGGCGGAAGAAGAAGAGGCGCTGGCCCAGACGATCAACGCCGCCGCCCCCGGTGCGATGGCGGCGGCCTGTGCGCATCTGGACATCCCGTTCCTGCATGTCTCGACCGATTACGTCTTCGAGGGCAGCGGGCAGCGTCCGTGGTGCGAAACAGACCCTGTTGCACCGCAAAACGCCTATGGCCGCACCAAGCTGGCGGGCGAACTGGCGGTGCGCGCGTCGGGGGCGCGGCACATCATCCTGCGCTGCTCTTGGGTGGTCTCGGCCCATGGGACGAATTTCGTCAAGACCATGCTGCGGCTGTCTGAAACCCGCGACGTGCTGAACATCGTGGACGACCAGATCGGTGGGCCGACCCCAGCCGCCGATATCGCCGCGACATTGCTGACATTGGCGCAAATGATGCGCGCCGGCGGCATGTTTGGTGGCGCGCCTTCGGCCGCGACCGGCGGCACCTATCACTACGCCGGCGCGCCGCAGACCAGCTGGGCCGGGTTCGCCCGCGAGATCTTCGCGCAGGCTGGTCGGGACGTGACGGTCACGGGCATCCCGTCGTCGGACTACCCGACCCCGGCAACACGCCCGCTCAATTCCCGGCTTGATTGCGCCAAACTCCAGTCGGATTTCGGAATTATGCCTGCCGACTGGCAGGACGGCCTGCGCGCCATATTGAAGGAGTTGGCCCTGTGACCAGACATGAACATGCAGCACGATCCGCGCGCAAGGGCATCATCCTCGCAGGCGGGTCGGGCACCCGGCTGTACCCGATCACCATGGGGCTGAGCAAACAGCTCTTGCCGCTCTACGACAAGCCGATGATCTACTATCCGCTGTCGGTGCTGATGCTGGCCGGCATCCGCGAGATCGCGATCATCACCACGCCCCAGGACCAGGACCAGTTCCGGCACCTTCTGGGCGACGGGGCGCAATGGGGGTTGACGTTCACCTTCCTCGAACAGCCCTCACCCGACGGTCTGGCGCAGGCCTACCTGCTGGCCGAGGATTTCCTTGATGGCAGCCCCTCCGCCATGGTGCTGGGCGACAACATCTTCTTCGGCCACGGCTTGCCAGAGGTTCTGGCCAGCGCCGATGCAGCGCATACCGGCGGCACCGTCTTTGGCTACCGCGTCGCCGATCCCGAACGCTATGGCGTGGTGGATTTCGGCGAAGGCGGCACAGTGCGCCAGATCATCGAGAAACCCGCCAAGGCACCGTCGCCCTACGCGGTCACAGGGCTCTATTTCCTCGACGGCACGGCGCCTGCCCGCGCGGCGCAGGTGCAGCCGTCAGAGCGCGGCGAGCTGGAGATCACGGCGCTTCTGGAAAGCTACCTCGCCGACGGGCAATTGAGCGTGGAACTGATGGGGCGGGGCTATGCCTGGCTCGATACCGGCACACATGGATCCCTGCTCGATGCCGGAAACTTCGTACGCACGCTGAGTGATCGCCAGGGCCAGCAGATCGGCAGCCCCGACGAGATCGCCTTTGCCCAGGGGTGGATCGACGCCCTGGCGCTGCGCCAGCGTGCCGGGATGTTCGGCAAGAACGGCTACGGCGCGTATCTGCTCAGCCTGCTGAACGAGGGCTGAGCCGTCCCTCTCCCTACCACTCGTCACGCTGAGGCGATTCGGATAAGGAAAGGTTGGGGGAGGTAGGAGACAGCGCCTAAAAGGACATTAAGGCTAAATTTAATTTTCAATTGAGTCACCACTGCTTGTGCCATCATTTATGGTCAACCCAGAATCTATGACAAATTTGGTAAAAAACGTGTTGACGACTCCGGGGGGTATCCCCCGTAATGACCGGGTGTAGGCGAAGACAACCACTTCTTGTTGATTGCCTTCGCCGAAACTGGAGGCGAGTACCCCCGTCGCATGAAAGAAGCTGATTGATTGGACTCGGCCAGCTTCCCTCACCGTATATATTAAAATGGTGACATGTGGCGGGCATCGCGGTCAAACTTAAAAATCGCTGAGAGCGATACTTCCCGCGAGATTAAAATGGAAGCTTTACAGCAAGGGCAGGGCGAATACTGCTCACACCCACCGCCCAATGGCACAAAGCCGCAGGGTCAACCCCGTGGTGATCTGGATGAGCGCCGTCGCCTTGAGCCCGGTCGACAGCACCCCGTGCGGTGCGAAGGTGGGCCAGGCCCCGGTATTGCCCGACTCGCCCGTCAGGATCGGCGGCATACCCGGCGCAAAGGCCGCGGGAAAAGTCCAGGCGAGGTGACCCGACTGCCACAGCGCCCCCGCCGGGTTGTCGATCGCCCCCGTGGGAATACCGGCGCTGGTGCAGATCTGCGTGCCGTCGGCAAAGCGCACATAATCGCCATTGGCGTTCGCGCCGCGCTCGATCACGCCGCCTGTCGGCACGCCCGTCCCGTCCTGTGCCACCGTGTCCAGGATCGTGCCCTTGAGATAGCCATCGCCTGCGCGGATCAGGGTATCGGGGTTGCTCTCGTCCGGCCCGGAACTGACGGCGGCGCCACTGGCCGCACCCGTTGCGGGATCGAAGGACAGCGCGGTGGTCCAGCTGGTCCCGTCGCTCACCTTGATCGAAAAGGTGGTCTCCCCGGCCAGCCCCATCTCGGCATGGCCGGTCCAGTTCGACTGGAACAGCAGGCTCGCCGTGTCCGCCTCCGCCGCCTTGTTCACCTTGAGCTGATGGCCCGCCCCTTCATGGGTCAGCAATGTCGCGGGTGCGGCCACGCTGAGCCGGTTCACCGGATCGGCGGCGGTGCCAAGCCCGAGGCGGTCCGGCAGCGCCCCGGGCTGCGCCTGCCACTGACCGTTCCGCCAGATCACCTCGGCCCCGTCCTCCGCGACCCAGGCCCGCCAGCCCGCATTCGGCGTCAGGAAAAGCCAGCCGCCGCCGGCATTCAGCGCCACCGCGTGATCCTGCCCGGCCCAGTCTCCTGTCGCCCCGCTGGCCACGATGTACCGCGCGCCATCCGCGGGGCTGGTGGGCGGGGCGCTCAATGCGCGGCTTTCCACCGCCAGCTGCACAAGCGCATCCAGCATCCGCAGCGCCTCGTTATGGGTGACGTGTTTCTGCGCCTGGGCCGGCTGGATATAGGGCAGCGACAAAAGCGTGGAGGTCTCGGACATGGCAGGGTCCTTTCGGTGATCAATCCTGGGGCCGGACGCTAGGGGCGCCCTGGTAAACGGGCAGTCAACCCTGCGGGCGTTGCGCAATCCTTGCACCTGCCGACATCCCGGGGGCATATCTGTGGGCAGAGACACCCGGAAAGGACATCCCATGCCTCCCAAATTCGGCACCAGCGGCCTGCGCGGCCTTGTGACGGACCTGACAGACGATCTGGTGGCGGATTACACGCGTGCCTTTCTGACCGCCTGCCCGCATGGCGGCGTGGTGCATGTGGGACAGGATTTGCGCGCCTCGTCTCCAGACATCGCGGCGGCGGTCATCCGTGCGGTCCGGGGCATGGGGCTGACCGCGATCGACCATGGCGCGCTGCCGACCCCGGCGCTGGCGCTGGCCTCCATGAACGCCGGGCAGGCGGCCGTGATGGTGACGGGCAGCCACATCCCGGCGGATCGCAATGGGTTGAAGTTCTACCTGCCCACCGGAGAGATCGCGAAATCCGATGAACAGGCGGTTGGCGCGGCGCTTGGATCAGGCTCTGACACGGCCGAACGGGGCGTATTGCGGCAGGAGTCCGGTGCGCTGGCGGCCTATGTCGCGCGCTACGTGACCGCCTTTGGACCAGAGGCGCTGCACGGCTGGCGCATCGGTGTCTACGAGCATTCCTCGGTCGCCCGCGATGCACTGGCCGACGCGCTGTCGGGCCTGGGGGCCGAGGTGGTGCGGCTGGCCCGCGCCGAGACGTTTATCCCTGTCGATACCGAAGCGGTGGACGCTGAGACCCGCGCCATGCTCAAGCGCTGGTGTTCCGAACATGCGCTCGATGCGCTCGTGTCCACCGATGGCGATGCGGATCGCCCGATGGTGGTAGATGCCAATGGAACGCTTGTGCCCGGCGATGTGCTGGGACCGCTGGTGGCGCAAAGCCTCGGGGCCGAGCAGGTCTGCACACCGGTGTCATCCAACACGATGGTGGACCAGATGGGCTTTGCCGGCGTGATTCGCACGAAAATCGGCTCGCCTTACGTCATCGCCGCGATGGAAGAGACGGGCGGGCGCGTGGTGGGCTACGAGGCCAATGGCGGGTTTCTGTTGGGGGTCGAGGCGCAAGGCCCGAGCGGTCCGCTTGCCCCGCTGATGACCCGCGATTGCCTGTTGCCCATCGTGGCGCCCTTGGCCATGGCCAAGGCACAAGGGGTGAGCCTGGCCGCGTTGGTCTCTGATCTGCCGTCGCGGTTTACGGCGGCAGACCGGATTGCGGGGATTCCGACCGAGACGTCGAAAGCGTTCATTGCCGAACTCACCGAAGACGCCGCGGCACGGGCCGCGTTATTCGACGGGCGTGCGGCAGAAACGGGTGTGGACCGGACCGACGGTCTGCGCGTGTCCTTCGCCGACAACACGGTGATCCACCTGCGCCCGTCCGGCAACGCGCCGGAGTTTCGCTGTTACGCAGAGGCCGAGACTGTCGCGCGGGCGGAAACGCTGATGCGCGAGACGCTTCATGCCGTGGCACAGCGATTGGGGTGACGGACGCGTCGACGCGTCCGGCCATTTCCGTTGACGGGTCCGCGCCCCTGATCAACTTTGGGGATATCAACTGCGCGAATAGACATCCTCGTAGCGGATGATGTCATCCTCGCCCAGATAGGGTCCGGTCTGCACCTCGATCAGCACCATCGGCACCTTGCCGGGGTTTTCCATCCGGTGCACCGCGCCCAGCGGGATATAGACCGACTGGTTCTCTGACAGCAGGCGCACCTCGTTATCCACCGTGATTCTGGCGGTCCCCGCGACCACGATCCAGTGTTCGGACCGATGCACATGGCTTTGCAAGGACAGCGATGCGCCGGGATGCACATGGATGCGTTTGACCTGGAACCGGTCCTTGAGGATCAGCGTCTCGAACCAGCCCCAGGGGCGGTAATCGACCGGCAATTGCACCGCCTGTTTGGCGTCTCGCTGTTTCAGCATGTCAACCGCGCGGCGGACGCTCTGGCTGTCGGTCATATCGGCCACCAGCACCGCGTCGCGCATCGCCACGGCGACCACGTTCTTGAGCCCGATGCCCACCAGTTCGATCTCGTCACTTTCCGAGCGCAAGAGCGTGTTCTCGCACTCGATCGCCGTGGACAGGCCCGCCAGCGCGTTGCCCCTGCCATCCTGCGGGCTTTCCTGCCAGACCGCTTCCCACGATCCCAGATCGGACCAACCGCCGCAGAATCGCACGACGCTGACATTCTGCGCCTGCTCCATCACCGCGTAATCGAGCGATTCTGCACGCACCTGCCCCCAGAGATCTGCGTCGATGCGCAGGAAGCCGAGGTCGGGTTCCGCCGCCGCCATCGCGGCACGAGTGTCTTTCAGGATGTCGGGCGCGTGCGCGTCGAATGCGGCCAACAGCGTGTCGGCGCGCGCCAGGAACAGCCCCGCGTTCCAGAGGTAGCGATCATCGGCAAACAGCGTCTCGGCCTTTGCCGCGTCGGGCTTTTCGATGAAGCGCTCCAGCGCGTTCACACCCCGATGTGTCTCTTGTCCGGCCTCGAGCCAGCCATATCCTGTCTCGGCCCGCGTCGGCTGAATGCCAAAGGTCACGATCTGGCCTTGCGCGGCAGCCGGCGCGCCGGTCATCACCGCGTCGCGGAAGGCGTGCGGATCGGGAATGGCGTGATCGGCAGGCACCAGAAGCATCAAGGCACCGGGATCGGTCTGCGCCAGGTGCAGCGCGGCGGCGGCGGCGGCGGGCGCGGTGTTGCGCCCTTCGGGCTCGATCAGGATTCCTGCAGGCCGGATGCCGCAATGATCCAGCTGTTCGGCCACGATAAAGCGGAAGCCCTCGCCGGTGACGGCCAGGGGCGCGGCATAGCCCTCGCCGGAGACCCGTTTGGCGGCTTCCTGAAACAGGCTCTCATCGCCAAGGAACTGGGCAAACTGCTTGGGATAGCTCTTGCGCGACAGCGGCCAGAGCCGGGTGCCGGAGCCGCCGCACAAAAGAACAGGGGTGATCAACGGAAGATCCGCCATAAACGCACTCTCACGGGTCAGAGCGCCCGACGGGCGCGCCCCCGGGCGGTATATTCACAGGACCTGAGGATCATCCGTTCCACCGCGGCCACCGACGGGGTGGTTTGCAGCGCAAGCATGTTCGCCTCAGACGCGTCCCGACCCAGAAGACGGTGGAACGGCGCGTTCACCTCCTGCCGGGTCAGGGTCAGTTTGTCCAGATAGCCGAACAACCGGGCGTCATAATGGCGAAATTGCGTCACATCCCGGGGGCGGTGCACCCCGGTGCGCGGGCGGGGCGTGATGCGGCGATGCGCGACTTCTTCGCCATCGACCCGGTCTATGGCAGCACCGATACGGGCCGGATCCGGCGGCCTGTCACCGAACGCGCTCAGCGCAACGGTCAGCGCGGTGGCCGGATCGCGGATCAGGTCTTCATAGGAGATCACGGTCTGCGTCTGGGCAAAACCGGATGTGACCCACTTGTCCTGAAACGCGCGGTAGGCGGTGAACTGCGCGCTGGCAAAGCGGGCGAAACTGCCGGCGTCGTCGCGGCCGCCCTCGCGCAGGTACAGCTCGAAGTTTGACACCACCGACGGCGCAAAGGCCCGTGTCTGGATCAGGGTCGGACAGCCCGTGTCCTGCGGCAGCGTGCCGTCGAAATCGTGGTTCTTGGAATAGCGGACCTGTCCTGCCCGCAAGCAGGGCGCATGGCCACAGCAGCCCGCCTGTCCGTAGAACCCGCAATAGATGAATTCCGTTCCGTAATAGAGCCTGAGAAGCCGTGCCAGGAGGTGATGGCCGGAGCGTGGCCAGCTTACCCCCATGACGTAGGGCGGTCGCTTGCGGATTGGCAGAAGCCGCCTCATGCCGCGCGCATCTTGTGCCGGCGCAGGACCGTCTCGATCCGGGTGGCATAACGTTTGCCGATGGCCTCTGGCGAGAACACCCGCAACACCCGCGCCTGTGCCGCAGTGGCCTTGCGGGCGCGCAGCGCCGCGTTGGCCTGCATCTCGCGCAGCAGCGCGACGGCGGCACGGTGATCCGGGTCGCCCCAAAGCCCGCCCTCGGGGGTGAACATGTAATCGCCGCGGGCCGGGGCCACTTCGGTTGCGGGCACCAGCCAGGCGGTTGCCGCGTCCGCGTAGGCAAGCGGGCCGGAATAGCCTGTCGCCAGCACCGGCACGCCAAGCGCCATCGCCTCGATCATGCCGAACCCCCAGCCTTCGGCGCGGTGCAGCGACAGGTAGGCATCGGCCCCGGCGGTGAGGGTGAGCAGGTCGTCGCGGGGCAAGGTTTCATCGAGGATGCAAAACCGCCTGTCCCCCCTGGTCAGCGCCTCGATCCCGGCCCAGATCGCCTGTTGCGCCGGATCATGCACACGGGCGCGGTTCTGCGTCTTCAGCAAAAGCTGCGCGCTGCCCTCTGGAAACGCATCGCGGAAGGCGTGGATCAGCGCCAGGGGGTTCTTGCGCTGCACGAAGGAAAAGCTGTCGAAACTCGTCATGCAAAGGAAACTGTCTGCGGCAAACCCCGTGCGCGCCACAAAGGCCGCCCGCGCGCCAAGCGGGTCTTCCGGCGGCACAACCTCGTTGGCGAGCGTCATCACCCGGATCGGACCTTGAAAGGCGTCCGCGTAGATCGCCTTGCCGTGCTCCGAGGCGGCCCAGATCTCGTCGATCATCCGCAGCGCCAGCGCATGGCAGGCCGCGGGCCGCGTCAGCTCCCAGAACATATAGGCGGCGGTATGGGAACCGTCGGTGATGTCCGGCGCATAGGCGGGCAGCAGCGGGATGCTTTCGGCGTTCAAATGCAGCAGGGTAAACCGGGCCGGGCGGGCGTCGCGAAAGCGGGTGTATGGCACATCGATCTCGGGGGCGGGGTTGTCGAGGGCGAAGTTGACCACCTGAAGCTCCATCCCTGTCGTTTCCAAAGCCGCGATCGAGGCGCGCATCGCCTGGCCCAGCCCGCTGGCCTTGGTCACCGGACCGATCACCTGCACATCGACGCGTGGCGCCCCGTGCAGCGCAGGGGCGGGCAGGGCGGCGGCATGCAAGCGGTGGCCCTCTGGCGTGCGGGTCGTGAACCGCCGCGCGTGCATGTCATAGCCCCGCCCGCGCAGGCAGGTGGCATAATCGGCGGACATGACCCGGCGGGCCTGCCCGTCGAGCGATTGGGCATAGCTCCCGAGCGGCGTCTGGCCCCGGGCGTTCCGGGTCAAAAGCGTCTCTATATCTGCCCTTGGCAAGTAGCGCAGCGTGTCGGGCCGCTCGGCGGCGCGGATCATCGCGGCCAGCGTGATCTGCCGCCGATCCTGCTTGCTCCCGGTCGTCAGCCGCGCCAATCCGGGCATCTCCGCCACCCAGCGCCGCAAGTACCGCGAGAGCGCAAAAGCACCATCCCCGGGCCGATCGGCAAGGCGGCTGACATAGGCCTGCGGCACGAGGCAATCCTCGGCGCCGATCGCGCGGGCCTGATGCACGGCCCACCAGTAGATCACGGACTCGACCCAGTCGGGGTTGCCGAAATCCATGCCCTGAAGCAGATGCGGCACGCCCTGCAGGGCGGCCCATGTGGCGCGGCTCAGGGCGGGGCGCTGACCGGGGATGACCACTGGCGCGTTCAGCCACTGGATCGCGCACCTGGACAAGGGGGCGCGCAGCGGCCGCCGCATCGGGGCATAGCCGGTGAGCATCCAGTTGAGCAGATGCGCGGCGTCGTCCGGGGCGCTGTCCCAGTCGAACACCCGCTCCAGCCGGTGGCGCGGGCGCAGATAGGCCATGTAGGCACAGAGCGGCTCGGGCAGGGGGCCGCCCGTCAGGGGGTCGGTTGGCTCGAAGAGCCTGGCCTGCCGGGGGCTGAGCCGGGCAAGCCTGTCGGGCTCGGGCAGGGGCGCGGCGCGCAGGGCGGCCAGGCCCGGCCCCAGGGCATCGCGGAGCGGCGTTTCGCGCAATCCCGGCCGAGCCCCTTTCGCAGGCCGGGCGCCAGCTCGGCGCGCGCCATCGACACGGATCCGTCCGATCTCCACCGGGCGCGGCCCATCGAGGCGGCAGACCCGCAGAAGCCCTGTTTCAGTCTCTATTCCAAAGGAAAACCCGCAGGTGCCTCCCGCCAGCCCCGCAGCGCGCAGGTCGTCCCTGAACTGGCTCGCCAGCGTCTCGGCCAGTCGGTCGGGTCCGCTGTAAAGCGCCACCGGCACCGGGCCATTCCCCGGCCTGGCCAGGGCCCAGCCATGCAGCGCCCCGTCGCGGATCCCGTCGAGGTAATCGCGCCGGCGGCTCAGGCGGCGAAGAGCATATCGAACGAATGTCATGAATGTGGCGAGTCGTGCGGCTGTGAAGCGCCGTCCGAAGGGGCGCGCCCGCCCCCGGGCAGGGGCGCGGTCATGCTTGGGCTGCCCGGCGATATCTGCGGATCGGTCCGCCCCGTGAAACGGTCGAGCGGTGTCGCGCCTGCCCTGGGGGGCGCCGCCATTGTTGCTTGCACCAATGGCACGAACATGACGACCGGGCGCGCACCGGATCGCACGCGATCCGGGAAAAGGACCTCCCCCCGCATCCGCTCAGGCCGCCGCATCGTAATCCGCGCGCGCCATCATGCCCGCGAGGCCGCGCACATCGACGTTCGGCCGCCAGCCCAGCCGGGCCCGCGCCCGGGTCGCGTCTCCCACCAGCACATCCACCTCGGCCGGACGGAAGAAGGCCGGGTTCACCTCGACCACCCGCCGCCCCGACCGGCGATCGGTGGCGATCTCTTCCACGCCCTCGCCGTGCCAGTCCAGCGGCATGTCCAGCGCCTGCGCCGCAAAGCTGACGAAATCGCGGATCGGCGTGGTCACGCCGGTGGCCAATACGTAATCGCCGGGCGTGTCCTGCTGCAACATCCGCCACATGCCCTCGACATAGTCCCCGGCAAAGCCCCAGTCGCGCCGCGCCGACAGGTTGCCCAGCTGCACCGGCGCATTTCCGCCGCGCGCGATCCTGGCCAGGCCGCGGGTGATCTTGCGGGTGACGAACTCTTCCCCGCGCAGCGGGCTTTCGTGGTTGAACAGGATCCCGCAAGAGGCATGCATGCCGAAGCTCTCGCGGTAATTCACGGTGATGTAGTGACCGTAAGCCTTGGCCACGCCGTAGGGCGAACGCGGGTAGAACGGCGTCGTCTCGACCTGCGGTACCGCCTGCACCACCCCGAACATCTCGGACGTCGAGGCCTGGTAGAACCGCGTCGCCGGCGCCAGCGTGCGCAGCGTGTCCAGCAGCCGCGCCACGCCCAACCCGTTCACGTCACCGGTATAGATCGGCTGGTCCCAGGACGCGCCGACAAAGCTCTGGGCGGCGAGGTTGTAGACCTCGTCCACCGGCGTATCGCGCAGCAGGCGAAAGATATTGGTCATCTCGGTCAGGTCGAGATCGTGCAGGATGACCCGGTCGGAGATGCCAAGCGCCTCCAGCCGCGCCCGTTCGGCCTGCGCAGTGCGCCGGATACCGCCATGCACCTCGTAGCCCTTGTTCAGCAGAAGCTGCGCCAGGTAGGCCCCGTCCTGCCCGGTGATCCCGGTAATGAGGGCGCGTTTGCCGGACGCGGTATCGATATCAGTATCGGTCATGGAAATCTCCCGTCAGGGTTGCATTTCCATCGTTATCCGGCGTGCGGGGTAAAGAATGCGTTAAGGTTAACGGATGGGCAGGAAGAATTTCCAAGTCATGAAGGCTGATCCTGCACCGGTGACCCCTGCAAGGCCCGCTTCGCCCCAAAGGCCATCTGACCCGCATGCATGCCGTGTTGCGCGCCTGTGTTGCGCTATGTCGATGCCCAGAGAAAGGCACGATCCTGACGGGGTCTGCCCGCAAAAATGCCCTGAAAAGCCTCCATGTTGAATCAAAACAATTCAAACCCGAGAGGCGCGCAGTGAATTACTTTCTGGAACCCGTGATCGGCATCTGCCGGTTCTCCTTTTGTGGCAATGGCGACTGGGGGGCTTATGCCAATATCAACTCCGACACCGATCTGGACCTGCTGCATTTCGAACAGGCCGAGAAACTTTATGACGATGCGCGCATGGCGCTCAGGTTCCACCTGTTCGAAAACCTGCTCCTGCCATCGCTCAAGGCGCAGAAAGATCCCAATTTCATCCTGATCGTCCTGACCTCGGACATCCTGCCGGCCAAGCATCAGCGCCGCCTCAAGGCGCTGTGCGACAGCGATGCGCGGCTGCGCCTGGTCGTCTCGGACGAAACCACCGTACATGCCGCGCTCCTGCCCGAGCTGCGCGCGCTCAACAGTGGCCTCAGCCGGCCGCTGGTGCAGTTCCGAATCGATGACGATGATTGCCTGTCATATGACTACGTTCGCGAATTGCGCCGCTACATGCAGCGGCTCGGCGACGTGATGCCGATCGGCTATTCGCGCTCGAACGGGCTGGTGGTGACGTCCTACGCCGAGGATGGCGAGACGCATCTCTACCGCGCCACCCTGCCGTTCAATTCGATGGGCACCGCGATCCGCGCGCCGGTGGACAAGACGATCTTTTCCTTCGACCATGGTGCCCTGCTCAAACGGTTCCCGGCGATGGTCGACAATGCCGGCATGGGGTTTCTGTCGGTCAAGATCGACGGACATGATTCGCGCCCCCTGTGCAGGACGGAACCGGGGTTCCAGCGCACCCATAGGCCCGTGTCGGCGGAGCAGGCCGAAACCGTCCTGTCGAAATGGTTCGGCTTTCTGGGCGACAGCAACCGCACGCAGCAGCTTGTCAGCCATATCGAGACCGCCAGGACCCTGGCCCGGGCAGTGCCGGCGCCGGCATCCTGGCTCAAGGCGGTCTGACCCGGCCCGGCTCGAAGGGTCCCGGCGGCTTGCTCCCGGCGGGGGTTGCCCCTATGGAGGCAACGCCCGTTTCAAAGCGCCTTTTTCATGACCCTGATCACCCTCTCGTCCATTCCGCCACGCTTTGGGCTCATTGGCCCGACGCTCGAGGCGCTGGTGGCGCAAAAGGGAATCGACGGGGTCGAACTGTACCTGCCGCGCCGGTACCGGCGCTTTCCCGACTGGGACGGCACGCTGCCCAGGGTGCCACAGGGTGTGACGATCCACCGGACCGACACCGATTACGGCCCGGCCACCAAGGTGCTCTGCGCCGTGAAGCGCCACCAGGCCGACAACCTGCGGTTGCTGTTCTGCGACGATGACCGCGATTACCGCCCCGGCTGGGCGCGAGATCTGCTGACAGTGGCCGATCGCTACCCGGACCGCGCCGTTGCGCTGGCGGGCTGGGACATTGCCGGGCTGACCACGCGCAGCATTTTCGCCGCCCCGCGTTACCGGCGCAGGTCGCGCAGCTGGGACATGGCGTACCGGGTGGCGCGGCTGCGCCAGGTGATGTCGGGACAGGTCAAGGCCAGGCTGGCGCAGAAACCGCCGCGCCGGATCATCGCGCAGGCGGGCTTTGCCGATATGCTCGAAGGCTATGGCGGCGTCGTGGTGCGGCCCGATTTCTTTGACGACGCCGCGTTCGACATCCCGGACCAGGCGTTCCATGTCGATGATGTCTGGCTGTCGGGTGCGCTGGCCCGCAAGGGCATCGGCATCTGGCTGGCTGCCGATCTGCCCGAACCCAAGACAACGCAGGCCGACCGGGCCGCAGCCCTCTATCGCCACCGCGAGGCGGAAAAGGGCCGGGCGGAACTGGATGCCGAGGCGATCACGCTGATGCGCGCACGCTGGGGTCTCTGGGGCGGGGCGGATGTCGCGATCCCCGAAGGCGGCGTGCGGCAGGTCTGAGCCGGGGCCAAGGGCTTTTGAAAGCCCTTCCCCAAGGCTTTTCGAAAAGCCTTGGCCCCGCGTTGGACATGCGCCGGCCCAGCCGCTATCACCGCTCCGGAACAATCCGCGCAGGCCCCCATGACCGACACCCCCTCTGCCATCGCCCGCAACGTGCTGGCCACCGAGGCCACCGCGCTGTCTCGGCTGGCCGCGGATCTGCCAACCGATTTCGACGCCGTGGTGACGCGGCTCCTGGCGCTGCCCGGCCGGGTGATCGTCTCGGGCATGGGCAAATCCGGCCATGTGGCGAACAAGATCGCGGCCACGCTGGCTTCGACCGGCACGCCTGCGCATGGCGTGCATCCCGGCGAGGCGAGCCACGGCGATCTCGGCATGATCACCCGAAACGATGCGGTGATCCTGATCTCGAACTCGGGCGAGACCCGCGAACTGGCCGACATGATCGCCTATTGCACCCGGTTCGAGATCCCGCTCATCGCTGTGACCAAGCGGATGGACAGCACGCTGGCGCAGGCGGCGGACCATGTGCTGCAATTGCCCGATGCACCCGAAGCCTGCCCGTTGCGCATGGCGCCCACCACATCGACCACGCTCACCATGGCGCTGGGGGATGCGCTGGCGGTGGCGCTGATGCAGCATCGCGGCTTCGACCGCGAAAGCTATCATGCCTTCCATCCCGGCGGCACCTTAGGCGCGCAGCTCCTGCGCGTTTCGGCGATCATGCATCGCGGCGACGCGCTGCCGGTGGTGGCCCCCGACACGGCCATGGGTGAAACCCTGGTGGTGATGAGCGCCAAGGGATTTGGCGTCGCCGCCGTGGTCGAAGACGGCGCTTTGACAGGCGTCATCACCGATGGCGATCTGCGCCGCAATCTCGACGGACTCACCGGGCGCCGCGCCGGAGAGGTGGCCACGCCGCACCCCCGCTCCATCGCCCCCGATGCGCTACTGACCGAGGCGCTGGCCGAGATGAACGCCCACAAGATCGGCGCGCTGATGGTGACCGAAGAGGGCAGGCTTCTTGGGCTGATCCATATCCACGATCTTCTGCGCGCGGGTGTGGCATGAGCGCGGTCGTCTTCATCCCCGCCCGCTATGCCTCGGCGCGCTATCCCGGCAAACCGCTGGTGGAACTGACCGGCGCGGCCGGTGAGAAAAAGACCCTGGTCCAGCGCGCCTGGGAGGCGGCACAGGCCGTATCCGGCGTGGACAGGGTCTATGTGCTGACCGATGATCGCCGCATCGCGGACGCCGCGCACAGCTTTGGCGCCGATGTGCTGATGACCTCCAGCAGCGCCCGAAACGGGTCCGAGCGCTGCGCCGAAGGGCTGGCGCAACTGGATCATGACCCCGAGGTCATCATCAACCTGCAGGGCGATGCGCCCCTGACGCCCGCATGGTTCGTCGAGGCGCTCATTGCCGCGATGCAACCGGGGGTCGAGATGGCCACCCCGGTCGTCGCATGCGACGCGGAAACGCTGACCAATTTCGTCACCGACCGTCAACAGGGCCGGGTGGGCGGCACCACGGCGGTGATGCGTCCCGACCGCAGCGCGCTCTACTTCTCCAAGGAGGTGCTGCCCTACGTCGGGGATCTGTCCAATCCGCCGCAGGTCTGGCACCATGTCGGTGTCTATGCCTACACACCCCGCGCCCTGCGCGCCTATGCGGGCTGGGAGGAAGGCCCGCTGGAACGCGCCGAGGGGCTGGAACAGCTGCGCTTTCTCGAAAACGGCATGCCCATCACCTGCGTGCCCGTCGAAGGGCGCGGCCGGGTGTTCTGGGAACTCAACAACCCGGTGGATGTGGCGCGGGTTGAATCCGTATTGCTGCGCGAGGGAATCGCATGACACCTGTCCAGATCGGCGACATACCTGTCTCTAACACGGCACCTTTCGCACTCATCGCGGGGCCTTGCCAGCTCGAAAGTCTCGACCATGCGCGCATGCTGGCGGAGCGGATCGCCGCCGCGGCTGATGCCACAGACACGCGGTGGATCTTCAAGGCCAGCTACGACAAGGCCAACCGCTCCTCGCTCACCGGCAAGCGCGGCCTTGGCATGGACGAGGGCCTGACGATCCTGTCCAAGATCAGGGCCGAATTCGGCGTGCCCGTGCTGACCGACATCCACACGGCCGAGCAATGCGCGCCGGTGGCCCAAGCCGTCGACGTGCTGCAAATCCCCGCGTTTCTCTCGCGCCAGACCGACCTCTTGCTGGCCGCCGGCGAAACCGGGGCCGCGCTCAACGTCAAGAAGGGGCAGTTCCTCGCGCCGTGGGACATGGAGAACGTCGCCGCCAAGATCGCCTCCACCGGCAACACCCGCATCCTGCTCTGCGAACGCGGCGCGAGTTTCGGCTACAACATGCTGGTCTCGGACATGCGGTCCCTGCCGATCATGGGGGCCACAGGATACCCGGTGGTCTTCGACGCCACCCATTCGGTGCAATTGCCCGGCGGGCAGGGCGCATCCTCGGGCGGGCAGCGCGAATTCGTGCCCCCCCTGGCGCGCGCCGCTGTCGCCGTGGGCTGTGCGGCCGTCTTCATCGAAACCCATGACGATCCGGACAACGCCCCCAGCGACGGCCCCAACATGGTGCCGGTGGATCAGCTCGAAAGCCTGCTGTCGATGATGCGCCGGATCGACGGGGTGGTGAAGGGCTGAGCCTTTTGCGAAAGCCTCACAAGGCTCTCCAGAAATGCGTCCATCCGCGTGCAAATCTTTTGTAAACACCATTCAGAAATGTCACTGGGTTTGCTAAGCAGGAATGTCACCGCCGGGTGCGACGGGAGCAAGGCTTTTGAGCCCGTAGACCCCAGATATCGAAGGGCTGAAAAGCCTTGCGGGGGTCAGTGAAAAAGCTGGCGTTTCTCTTTCTTGGTGAGGAAGGCGGCGAGGCCTTTTTCCTTGACGGTCTTCTCGAACTGTTGCCAGGCGAGGCCGTCTGCCATGAACGGATCATCGAACACCGTTGAGGTGCCGAACTCGTTCACGACCTCCAAAATCCAGCTGGGGTCGATGTCTGTTTTGTAAATCTCGACCGTCAGAAAATGCCCGTCGATCTCTACATCGGCGCACAGGTCTGAGAAGATCACGTCAACGTCGTCATCGGCATTCATGGACCGAATTTGGAGCTATTCCGCAGCCTGCGCAATCTTCTTCTTGTTGGGCCTGCCGGACGGCCTTCCTTGCGGCCGTCCATTCGGTTTGTATCCCATCTTCTCAGAATTGGTCCGTACCTTCGGCTTTGGCGGTGCAGCGTCTTGCATCTCTTTGATGTGTTCCAAAACCGCGCTCAGGTTTTTGTTGCTGGTGATCGCGGCATGAGTGACGCGTTGATCCATGTCGAAGATTTTGTAGGGCAGGGAGCGCCCCTTGGAACGCACCTCGAACCGGCCATCCACGAAGGCGTAGGTGTCGACATATTTACCGACCAGACCGCGCGTGATGTCGTTCTCTTCCAGCATGATGCGCTTGCGGTCGTAGGAAAATGTCAGCTGTTTGCCGACATACCGGTTCTCGCGCCAGCACAGCACATCGGCCAGCCGATCCGGCTCGACATTGAGCGCACGATGCAGGTTGTCCGGCCGAGCTGGGGCCTTAGCGAACTTAGCATTGTGGCGTTCTTTGAACCCTTGCAAATAGGCGTTTCCAGCCTCCATGTCAGAGATACCTGCGATGCGCAGTTCCTTGACCAGCCGGTCTTGTAGCGTGCGATTGGCGCGTTCCACGCGGCCCTTGGCCTGGCTTGTGTTGGCGCATAGAATCTCGACGTTTAGCTCGCTCAAAGCACGGCCAAACTGCGTGATCCGCGCGCCGCCCTTGGCGTCTTCCTTGGCGACACGGAACACAGTGTGCTTGTCGGAATAGAACGCGACCGGGCGGCCATGGTTGTGGAGATAACCCTCCAAGGCCTCAAAGTAGCTGAACGTGCTTTCTGACTTCACGAAACGCAGCTCCATCAAGGTGCTTGTCGCGTCGTCAATAAAAACAAGTAGGGTGCACGGCGGTGCGCGGTCCTCAAACCAACGATGATCCGAGCCGTCGATCTGGATCAACTCGCCATAGCATTCCCGGCGCAGGCGCGGTTGATGAAACTGGCGGCGCTGTTTGCGGGATAACCAAATCCCGTCTTCCTGCATCCACTTACGAACCGTCTCGCGCGAGACTTTGAAGCCATGATGTTCGGCCAGCATCTCAGCCACAAGCGTCGGCCCGAAATCCGGATAATGTTCTTTGATGATGGTCAACGCGTAATCGCGTTTGGCCGCGTGGATTTGGTTGTTCGGCGCGCGCCCGCGAGACTTGTGCCGGATCGCGGATGCGCCATCCCGGCGGTACCGCTTCAACAGCCGGAAAACCTGCCGCCGTGTCAGTGCCAGCATGTTCGCCGCGTTGTCCACGCTCAGCCGACCATCATCGACCTGCGCCAAAACTTCCACGCGGTTCAACTCGCGCTCGCTCATCATCACCCATCCCATGTCCGCTCATCCTCACATCGTTATGCGAAGAGAGTGACACTTCTGCTTTGCCCATGGGTGACATTATCGCTTTGCGGCCACAAATTTTTCTCGCATAAGCAAGATTATGGTAAAATTATACCATCAGACCTTGCCATTCGCCGACAGCAGCACGGCGATGGGATATGTGGCTTTCAGCTCGGCCAGCACGAGGACCAGGCTCACCGTCAGGGGCACGGCCAAGAGCGCGCCGGGCAGGCCCCAGAGCGTGCTCCAGAACGCCAGGGCCAGAAGCACCACGAAGGGGCTGAGGTTGAAGGTCCGGCCCATCATGCGCGGCTCGAGGATGAAGGCCACGAAGACCTGTGCGGTGGTGAGCGTCACCAGCACCGCACCCGCCATCGACAGCGTTCCGAACTGCGCCAAGCTCAGCAGCACCGGAAAGATGACGCCGATCAGCGAGCCGATATAGGGGATGTAGTTCAAAAACGCGATCAGTACCGCCCAGAAGAGCGCGAACTCGATCCCCAGAAGCAGCATGATCACAAAGGAGATCGCCCCGAGGACGATGTTGATGACGGTCTTGACGAAGAGGTAGCGCCCGATCCGTTCGTTTATGCGCGACAAGAGCTGGATCGCCCGTTCTCCCACGTCCTCGTCGCCCATGGCGATCACGATCTTGCGCGCCATCACGCCCCGTTCGGCGATGAAAAAGCTGGAATAGAGCACAACGAGGAACAGCGTGACGCCAAAGCCCCGCAGGGACAGAAGCGCCGGCGCCACCCATGCGCGCACGTCGACCTGATCGAGCGTGGCGCTGCGCAGGTTCTCCCAGGTCGGTTCATTCTCGATGCCCAGCAGGTTGGCATTGCGGGTGATCAACTGTTCGAGATTGTTTTCATATTGCGGCAGGATCGCCGCCACCTGCACGAGGTTGTCGATCACGAGGATGAACAGCATCACCACGACGATCGTGAACAGGATCAGGATCAGGCCCCGTCGCCCCCAGGCCGGCAGGCGCCCCAGGACCGGTACGGCCTGCATTCCCGCCGCTGCGGTGGACAGGATATAGACCGAGATCACCGCCGCCAGAACCGGCAGCAGGATCGGCTTGCCGATCCACAGCAGCCAGCCGATCATCAATGTCAACGCCGTCGCGTATGTTGCGTTCCGCATAATCCGTCCAAAATCCCGAGGCCCGCCCGTCTGCCATCACGAAGCGTCAAACCCGGACTGTCAATTGCCTGGGGGACCAAACATCGGAATTGCTTGCCAGTTTTTCCACCGTTGCCTGCAATGACAGACGATTGGCCCCTGCCCTTACCCGTAGCTCTGCTTCTGAGCGCCGTACATGCCGGCATAAAGGCCCTCCTGGGCCAACAGATCGGCATGGGTGCCCTGTTCGACCACGCGTCCGGCATCAAGCACGTAGATCCAGTCGGCATGGGTGATCGCCGACAGCCTGTGCGCGACGATCAGGGTGGTCTTGCCCTCCGACAGCCGGTTCAGCGCGCGTTTGACCTTGTCCTCGGTCTTCTGGTCCAGCGCCGAGGTCGCCTCGTCCAGCAACAGGATCGGGGATTCCCGCAGGAAGGCGCGGGCGATGGCGATGCGCTGTTTCTGCCCACCCGAAAGCTGGCTGCCCTTGGGACCCAGCGGTTTGTCGCCGCGCGCATCCATCAGCTCGGCGATCTCGGCGGCTTCAGCGGCGGCGCGCACCTGCGCATCGGTGGCGTCGGGACGCACGTAGCGGATGTTATCCGCCAGAGAACTGTTGAAGATCACAATGTCCTGCGCCACCACCGAAAAAGACGAGCGCCATGCCTTGATGCGGAGATCGGTGATCGGCGTGCCGGCAATGGTCACGCGGCCCTTTTCGACATCGTAGAGCCGGGTCAGCAGGCTGAGCACGGTGGTCTTGCCCGACCCTGTGGCCCCGACGATGGCGGTTATCTTGCCGCCCTCGAACCGCATCGACAGGTCCTCGAACAGCGGCTGGTCCGACTCGTACCGGAAGTTCACCTCCTCCAGCGCAAGGGGGCCCGTGGTGTCGAACCTGTCATGCGCCTCGGGCCGGTCGAAGATCGACGGGCTTTCGCGATAAAGGCTGCGCACCCCGTCGAGAATGATCAGGTTGGCCTGAAGCTTGGCGAAAAAGCTGGCAAGGTTGCGCGCCGGATCAAAGATCAGCACAAGTCCAAGCAAGTAGGCGATGATCCCGGCCCCATCGAGGCCGAAATCCCCCGACAGCACCATGTACCCGCCACCGCCGATCACCAGCACATAGACAAAGGCCGCCATCATGTCGATGGCCGGAAGCACCAGCGCCTGCGCCGCCTGCAAGCGGATCGACAGGCTGCGGATGTTCCGGGTCGAGGCCACGAGGCGCTCGCGCTCGATCGGTTCCTGACCGGCGATCTTGACCGTGCGCATGCCGGACGACATCTCGTCGATGCCGGTCATATAGGCCCCCAGCGCGTTTTCCGCCGTGGCCTGGATGTCCTTGATCCGCGACGAGACGTGCTGCAGCAGGATCAGGATGGTGGGCAGGACAATCGCCGCCGAGAGAAACAGCAGCGGCGATTTATAGATCAGGTAGCCCGACACGATGATCACCGTCGCCGCGTCCCGCACCGCGTTCACCGTGGCCTGCCCGACAAACAGGCTCAGGCCCTGGGACTGGTTGACCAGCCGCAGGATGATCTGGCCCGATTGGGTACGTTCGAAAAACGCGAGATCAAGCGTCATCAAATGGTCGATCAGGTCGCGCCGCAGCTTCATCACCGCGTCACTGGCCAGCCGCACCGACAGGCGCGGGATCAGGTAGGAAATCAGCGCCCGCGTCGTGAACAGGCCGAAGACGACAAAGCAGACCTGGATCAGATCCGACATGGCCCCGCTTTCGAAGATCACCCGAAGACCGTCCTCGGTCAGCGACAGGAACTGCTGGTAGACCAGGCCCTGGACCGTGATCATCGCCAGCACCACGAGAAGCCACGGCGTCTTGGATTTCAGGTAATTGTCCCAGAACCACCGGATGTTCGACCGGTCCAGCTCGGAGAACATGGGCCGTTTCTCTTTCGGGGTCTTGGTCGTCTGGGATGAGGGGAACAGGGCCATGCGGACTTCCGATCGGGTCTGGCCCCGCGTCTACAGCGATTTTCCGGGCAGGTCAGCCCCCGTTATAAGGCCCCGCCCTGCCCCGCGAATCACCAGATCAACTGTTGACCATCGCGCCCCGGACCCGGCGATGGACCGGTGGCGCGGGCCCGTATTGTTCGCATTGCGAGAACAGAATACGTGCTGCCCGCAAGATTTCCTGTCACAATCACATCACGAAATGGCAACGTCGTTTGCCATCGGCGGAATCCTGCTATATAGTGAAGCACTGAACGTCCTGTCGCCACGCGACAGCTATACCACCCCATTGCTGCCATTTGAGGGTACCGCCATGCTTGCAGAGCTGCACAAATCGACGCCGGAAGAAGCCAAGGAACACCGCGCGACACTTGGTCTTTGGCTGAAATCCTTGCGCGAGTCCGAGGGGCTGTCGCAGCGCGATCTCGCCGATCGCCTGTCGCTGGATTATTACACCTTCATCTCGCAGCTTGAAAACGGTCGCGGCAAGATCCCGGCCCATCGCTATGCCGAATGGGCCGTGGCGCTCGGGCAGGAGCCGAAAAGCTTCGTGCGCCAGCTTTTGCGCCATTACGAGCCGCTGACCTATCAGATCCTGTTCGAAGACGCTGGCTGATACGCGGTCGATTTTTCGAAACACCGGCGGGGGTCCGGCACGGCAGTCACAGACGGCATCTTCTCTGGATCGAGGCGTCGATCGGCGGTACAGTAGCATACGGTTCACTTTGATCGGGACGACCCCTCTATGGCGAAAATCCTCAACTTCCGGAACAAAGGCACTGCCCCGACGGGAGAAGATTTCCTGACCGACGGGAACCACACCCTGTCCTTCCGCAAGACCGAGGACGGGGGCGTCAGCCTTGGTGGCATCTGCGAAAGCGGGCTTTCGGACCTCTTTCCCGATCCCAAGAAAGACTGGACCAACCAGGAACTTGCCGACCTGTTTCGCGTGCGCCAGCTTCTTGGCGCGGCCAATGTGCCTGTCGAGACCGACCGCGGCGTGACCGATGAGGGCGATCCCTGGTTCGTCTTCTGCCACGCGAACGGGGATGTCTTTATCCATTTGTGCCGCATCGACGGGGCCTATGTCCTCGACAGCCCGAATGTCCGGCGGCCTCTGCGCGGCGCGAATTTCAACGCGCTGATCGCCGATTTCACCAACCATGCCCTGCCCGGACAGACCGCGCCGGAGGCGGAAGAGCGCCGCGTGATCCGTCTGGATCGCGGCGGCAAGGTGCAACTGCATCCTTCGGCCATGCTCGCCGCGCTGATCTGGACCCTGTTCCTGGCCTCCGAAGAGCTTGTGATGCTGGCCCCCGACGAGACCGAGGGCGACAGCGATACGCTGCTCGATTTCGAAGGGCTGGGTCCCTTGGCGCTCACCGAGAGCGCGGATATCGATCTGCATGTCGAAGACGGCCGCATCGATCTGCCCGGCCCCGAAAGAGAAGCCGGGAACCACGCCGACGCCGATATCCCGGAAAGCCAGACGCGGGATGCGCAGCAGCACGGCCTGACCGTACAAAACAACGCCTTCACGATGGGTCTGAGCACCATCGCCATCGCGATGGGCTTCATGTCTGAAACCGTGCTTTTGAACAACCAGCGCAAGGTGCTGGACAGCCTTGCAGAGCTCGGCCTGTCGGAATCGGCTGACGCGGCGCAGGATCTGTCCGATCTCACACTCCCCGACGATGCTGAAAGCGGCGCCCTGCTCGCGATGCTGGCAGAGTTTCTCGGGCTGGAGCTGACGTTCAACACCGATGTGGCAGAGGTGACAGATGCAGCCACCTTGGATGCGCAGAAAGACCTGACGGATCTGACAGACAGCATTTTGGCGGATAACGTCGAGACCGCGATCAAGACGGCAACAGCCGCCGTCAAGATCCGGGACAAGAAAACCGATCCGGAACAGACCGCAGAGGCCACGGCACCCGCCGAACCCTCTGCCGAGGTGCCAGATGGTGTCGTGCAGATGACCGCCCAAGAGGCCTCGGGCAATGCGGCCACCCAGGAAGACGCGTCCCTGACCCTGTCGGAGATCATTCAGACGTGGCAACCCCTGATGGAAGAATTCCAACTCGGCCATACGATGATCAGGGCCAGCTTCGATGTGAGCGAAATCGATGACTTCGTCCTTTTCGACGTGATCGACACCACCACCGAGGAGCGCAGCACGAATGTCCGGGAGTTTGACGCCCAGGCGCTGCGCCTGATCGAGTTTCTCGAGGCCAAGGACGGCGAGATTGGCTTCATCGAGCTTGAAGACGAGGTGATCATGATCGACCGTACCGCAGCCACGGGCGGCGACACAGGGTATATCCAATGGGAGGCGAGCGACGGGCGGACGGTCTCCTTCATCGGCCTCACATCGGATTTCGAACAGTTCGACATGATCGCCTGATCATCGGCCCAGGGCCGCACGGCCATCTGATGTCCGGCGCTTGGCAAGATAGGCATCCCTCTCGGCTTCAACAGCCTCCTTGCGCAGAATGTCGGTCAGCGGGTCCGGTAACCGCAGCCCGACCCGTGAAATGACGTGCAGAAACTGTTGGGACATTCATCAGTGAACATGACACAGCGTTACAGTCACCTCAGTCAAAAGCGTCTGCTGAGTGCTGCCAACGCGGCTGGCGGGTATGTGAATTTTCACAATGCTGGCGACGAGCAATCATGAAACCGTCAAGCTGCTGGATCACGGG